>Ga0315339_1002092_pt1 | contig 15716 bp, 17 predicted proteins | sample ASW17metaG_FD_204514 | JGI IMG/M metagenome (GOLD analysis project Ga0315339, IMG submission 204514) | Ammonia-oxidizing marine archaeal communities from Pacific Ocean, United States - ASW #17 | ecosystem: Environmental > Aquatic > Marine > Oceanic | place: USA: California | collected 2016-12-05
AGAGGGCAATCGTGCAGGGCGTTTTCCCCGCGCCTCCCACCACTGCGTTGCCAACGCAGATGACCGGAACCGATGCGCTCTGAGGTGACGTCAACGCGGAACGGGCCTGCGCGCAAACATCGTAGATGCTGCTAAGCGGTGCCAGGATTGACGGCAGGATCGAGTCCGTCCGTGCCCAGAAGCCAGGTGCTCTCACTATTCGATCCACCGTATTCGGCGACATGGATTGGTCATCGTATGTCGACCTTGGCTCCTGGGGCAGGAAGATAAGGTCGGATCGCGTCGACCATGTCTGCCAATGCGCGGTCCCCAGCATCTGCATCTTCTGTGGTGACACCTTTGGCGGCTGACGCGCGCGTCTTGATCAGTTTGTCGTCTTGCAACAGCGTCCGCAACTCGGTCGCCAGACTTTCGCGATCATGTACGATCGTCAAAGCGTCACCAGCGACGAGGCGTTGGGATAGCCCCGTGAAGTTATGCAGGTGCGGTCCGCAGACAATAGCGCAATCGAGCCGGGCGGCTTCGGCAAGATTCTGCCCACCGTGGGGGACGAGTGAGCCGCCGACAAAGGCGACGTTGGTGTTTCGGTAGAACAAGCCCAGTTCTCCCAGCGTATCCGCGATGTAAATGTCGGTGTCTTTCAAAATCATGTCGCCGGACGACCTGCGGGCGCACGTCAATCCACGCGCGGTGAGGTCTCGTCCAATCTGATCTCCCCGTTCCGGATGACGGGGAACGATGATGGTCAGAAGAGTCGGCAGATCACCACGCAGGCGATCATGGACATGCGCCACCGCGTCTTCCTCGCCAGGGTGGGTGCTAGCCGCAAGCCACACTACACGACCCGAAAGGTCGTCACGCAGCGTTTCGTAGTCCTGAATGTCGAACGGCAACGGCGGTGATAGGTCTTTCAGGTTGCTGACTACCTGGACGCTTTGCGCGCCGAGCATTCTGAGACGTCGGGCCTGATCGTCGTCCGGCGCGAGGCAATGGTCGAAGGCGTCCATCATGGAACGGCTCAAGCCGGGGAGTAACCGCCATCGGCCGAGGCTCTTTTCTGTCACACGCGCGTTCAACAGCATCATTTTGACCTGTCGGCGCCGTGCTTCCGTCAGGAGGTTCGGCCAGAACTCGCTTTCCAACCAGAGCGCAACATCCGGTCGCCAGTGATCGTAGAACCGGCTGACCCATCCTGGGTGATCCAGGGGGATGAATTGATGAATGGCACCGGGTGGCAGGCGTTTCGCGGCAAGGCGTGCTGACGTCACGGTTCCGCTGGTAACCAGGACGGTACCGGCCAATCGCTGAGTTGTCAGGAGCTCGATCAACGGCAGCACGGCTGTCAGTTCTCCGACACTGGCGCCGTGGATCCAGAGCAGGCTTCCGTCCGGCCGGGGCTGGACGATACGGCCGATGCGTTCCCCGATGCGATCGGGATCCTCTTTCCCTGCCGCGAGGCGTCGCTTGAGCACAAGCCGCAATAGCGGCGCAGCGAGGTAGGTCAAGCTCCGGTATATCGCCTGCATCAGAGGTCGTCGCCAGAATACGCATCGGTCGGCAGCGGTTCGGGCGTGATCGCATCAACGCCGCAATGCCGGTCCGCCGTGGCCGTGATCTCGTTGAGCATCTGTTCCAGAGACAGGCGTGCGGCTTCGGTGGTTTCAACGTCCGCGTCTCGCGCGACGGAGAGGGGCGAACCCCAGATGTACAGGCCCTTTGAAAACGGAAACGGGAACGTGAATCGATCCCAGGATCCCAGGACATGCCGTCGAGAGATGGCGTAGCTACTGGGGATGATTGGCACGCCCGCCAGTTTTGCGATTGAGACAATTCCTTCGCTGGCGCGCATGCGCGGGCCGCGGGGTCCATCCGGCGTAAAGCCAATGCTTGTTCCCAATTTCAACGCGCGTAGGATTTCGCGCAGCGCGCTTCCCCCGCCCCTTGAGGTAGAGCCTCGAATGGTATCAAAACCGAAATGGCCAATCGTGCGGGCGAGCATCTCGCCGTCGCGATGATGCGAGATCAACAGGTCGATCGGAACGTTCTGGCGCCAGATATGCGGCATCATGAACAGGCGACCGTGCCAGAACGCGATGATGAACGGCGTGCCGGAATCCCAGAGTGCGTTCACGGTTTCGGTGTTACGCGTCTCCCACCGGCTGGTTGCATATACGAATCTGATATAGGCAGCGGCGAGCCAGCATAGGAAGGCCCTGATCGGCGGCGTATGTAGGAGTCGCTTATACACGCTCAACAACGGGGCGGTCGGAGCCGCTCAAGCGACCGGCATCAGGCCTGCGCTTGCAGGGCCAGGGGCGAGTCCGATGTGGTCGCCTGCGTCTGGTACAGTCTTGCGTAGACTCCGCCGCGGGCGATCAGTTCCGCGTGGGAACCTGACTCCACGATTCGGCCGTGGTCGATCACGTGGATGACGTCGGCATCGATCACCGTGGACAGTCGATGCGCGACGATCAGCGTCGTGCGTCCTTCCATCAATGCCGCGAGCGCGTCTTGGACCTGCCGCTCTGATTCCGAGTCCAAGGCGGAGGTTGCCTCGTCCAGCAGCAGGATCGGAGCATCCTTGAGCATTGCCCGAGCAATTGCGATGCGCTGGCGTTGCCCGCCCGAGAGCCGGGTCCCTGACTCGCCGACAACTCCATCGTATCCTCTGGCGATGGCGCGAATGAACGTATCGGCCGCCGCGGCGCGCGCGGCGCGCGCGATATCTTCATCGGTTGCATTGGGCTTGCCATAGGCGATGTTGGCGCGGACGGTATCATCGAAGAGTATCGCTTCCTGGCTGACCAGTCCGATGGTCGCCCTGACCGATGCGAGACTGGCCGCACGAATGTCCTGACCGTCGATCAGCACCCGGCCTGACGTAGGGTCGTAGAATCGCGGAATGAGATTGAGTAGGGTCGACTTTCCGGCACCAGAAGACCCGACCAGTGCCACGCGCTGGCCGGACGGCACAGTAAGGTCGATATTCTGAAGCGCAGGCTTTCCGTCGGCATAGACGAAGGTCACGTCTTCGAAGCGGAGCTCACCCCCCGTCAACCGAAGCGCCGGGGCGTTGGGTCGCTCCTTGATCTCGGGTTCGATGTCCAGCATGACGAAGAGGCGCTGGGCCGCGGCCAAACCCTCCTGAAGCGCCGTGTTGAGGTTAGCGAGGCTCTTCATGGGTTGATAGGCCATTACGAGAGCCGTCATGAAGGAGAAGAATGTTCCCGGAGTCGTTTCTCCGGCAATAACCCGGCTGCCACCGTAGTAAATGACGGCCGCAACCGCGATGCCACCCAAAGTCTCCATGATCGGGGAGGCCGCCGCCCGGGTCTTCACCACCTTGTAGATCGCGCGCAGTCGAGCCTCGATGGCATCCTGGGCACGCGCCGATTCATAACCTTCCATGCCATAGGCTTTGACATGGCGGGCGGCCTGCAGTGTCTCGGTCAGGATCGCCGAAAAGCGGCCGGTCAGTTCCTGCGTTTCCGTCGAGGCTTTCCGGGCCCGCCGGCCCAGGTTGCGAACCGGTAGAATGGCGATTGGGAAGACGATGAGCGTGACCGTCGCCAGACGCCAATCCTGATGGAACATCAGCGCCACCAGAAAGGCGAGCATCAGAGAATCCTTGGCGATTCCCGTGAGTGCCTTCGACACCGCGTCGCGCAGGAGATTGGCGTCGTTGAGGAAGCTAGACACTAGTCGTCCCGACGTCGTTTGCTGGAAGTACGCTAGGTCGGCGCGCATCAGATGCCCGAAGAGGTCGATCTGGACGTCCGCGATGATGCGCTGGCCGACGGCCGCCATGATGTAACCCTGCAAGTATCCGGCGACGCCTTTGATCAGCGCGATGGCCAGCACGGCGAGCGGTACCAGCAGCAGCATGGACTCATTCCGTTTCAGGAAGACGTCATCCAGAACGGGCTCCATCAACCAGGCGTTGGCAGCCGTGGACGCCGCGACCAAGATCATGCAGAACGCTGCAAAACCCAGTTTGGCAAGATGGCGACGGATATGGCCACGATACAACCGCGCAACGAGCGCTCGACTGGACATGGGTTGCGGATCGGCGATTGCACCTTCTGCTTGCGCGTTGGTCAAATAGCTAACCCCTTGTTTTCAAGGGTGAATGTATCACAGCTCGATCCGACGGCCAACGAAACGGGACGTCCCGCCGGGCGACTCGTAATATCTACACCTTGGTGGAGACCGCGCTGGTGCATTCGGGGAACGTAAAAACCTCCTGAGGCTCCGGCACGCCCCGGAATGCTTGAAAGCCCAGCGAAACCAAGGGGCAGGAAAGCTGGTCGGCGACGCTGGCCGACAGCAGGACGGGACGATCCAGAGTCTTGCACATATTCGCGAGGCGCGCCGCTTCGTTTGCGGCGGGTCCGATGACGGTGGATTCGAGGCGTTCCGGAACTCCGATATTCCCGTACATCACGTCACCTAGATGCAGGGCCAGGCCAAAACGGATTTCCTGAACTTGGCCTGCGTGGGGCCCTCCCAAAGCAGAGCTCACCGTACCTTGCCGCTCGACACCGTGCGAATTATGCGTAGCGACCCGGACCATGGCGTCGCGCGCGGCAGTTACGGCTTCGGAGCAGGCTGATGCGACATTCCGAAACGCCAAGTCCGCCTGGTCCGCTTGTGCGGTCGAGTCGATCGGGAAGATGGCCAGCACCGCGTCCCCGACATAGCGCAAGACGCTGCCGCCGTGGGCGAGAACCGGGCCCGCCATGCACTCGAAATATTCATTGAAGAGAGCGAGGAACACCTCGCGCGGCAAGGTGTCCGCAAATCTTGTCGAACCACAAAGGTCGGAGAACCAGATCACCGTGTGAATGGTTTCCCCGTCGCCCCGTTTGATGAGTCCTTTAAGTACACGCTCGCCGGCGTGGCGGCCAACATAAGTATCCAGCAAAGTTCGGGCTGTATGCCGGTTGCATGGATTTCCATCAAACGGCCCAAGACCGGCAGCATGTCGTACAGCTGGCTGAGTTCCTCCGTCGTAAATCCACCAGGCCGGTCTAGGGAGATGGTCACCGCATGAATTGACCCATCCGAGAAATGAAGCGGCATGGCGACATAATCGGTGATGCCTTTTGCCTTAAGCTCCTGCAGAATCGGGAAGTCAATTGGGGTGCCTGGAATATCAAGCCGGCGACGGATCCCGGAAACTTCGCCGCGCATGATGGCCGTGAAGGGACTGTGCAGATAGGTGGCGGATTGAAGAATGCCGTGGGGTGGTGAGAACTGGGTCGCCTGATCCTGATCTTTGGTCTAGGTATAGGTTGTACCGATGACTTGCGGGTGGAGATATCTCATGGCGGTCGTCAGGCGGGTCAGAGGCAGCCCTGCCTCCACCGTCCGGCGTGCCAATCCTTCAATCAGCGTCAGCGGCGAGTCACAAGCCCAGCCTTCCGTAAGCAGCCACTCCACGAACGAATTCGTGCACCATCCGATGTCGCCGTCAAGCGACGGCGCCACGTTGCGGGCTTTTGCCGTAACAGCCATGAATTATCAATCTTCTGGAATGCTGGACGAGGATAACATCTGGGGTGAACGACCGACGCGTGAAAAGCTCGGCTCGCATAATGCTGGCGAATTATCGAACCTAGCCGTTTATGTGTAGTGCTTGATCGCTGGATCAAGGAAAATCTTTGCACGGTCGAACCTGTGACAACCGTGGCATCTGGGTGCCCACACGACTGTCCGTCCATGTGCGCGCTGGAGGTCGAGCGGTTGGACGTGCATCCTTTTCACTACAAAAGCGCGGAGACATAGAGATTACTTCGGTGCCGGACCCCGAAGGGCTCTGGCACCGGGATTGGGTATAGTGCCGGAGCACGGCTTTGCCCAGATTCGGCACTCCCCAATGACAGCTGGTCAGCATTACGGTTTGATTAGATTGCGGATTGTTTAGTTAGATGGTCGCTTAGAGCCGTTGGGGCCTAAGTTAGAGTTCACTAAAGGCGGCTCAAGATTTCCTTGAACAGTTGCGGACCGGCCGCGACGACGCCATCGTGCCGTGCCGTCTGTGTGTTGTAGAGAAATGGCGAACCGTCAGGTGCCGCTGCCTGGCCACCAGCCTCGGTAACAATGAGTTCCGCTGCTGCGATGTCCCAGTCACTCTTCTTGGCAAGTGAAATCGTCGCATCGAACCGGTTGCGGGCGACCAGTGCCATCCGGTAGGCGATGGAGTTGATGAAGCTGAACTGCGCGCGGGGCAGGGCGCCGATTCCTTCTCGTCGCTCCAGCATGCGCTGGCTTGCAAGCATTCGTGCCTCTTCCAGGGCAACCCCGTCGTGGGTCTGGAGCGATTCACCGTTGCAACGCGCACCGTGGCCTTTCACGGCCTCGAAAAACTCGTCGGTGATGGGATTGAACACAGCGCCAAGGACGGGTCTGCCATTTTCGACCAACCCCGCACAGACGGTGAACTCTTCCCGGCCGGCGATGAAGGCGCGGGTGCCGTCGATCGGGTCGACGATCCAGACGCGGTGCCGATCGAGACGCGAGAGGTCATCTTCGGTTTCTTCGGATAACCAGCCGTAGTAGGGGCGATTCTCGCACAATCGCTCGTGCAGCAGTCCGTCGACGGCGATGTCGGCTTCGGTGACCGGGTCGCCGGGATTCTTTTCCCAGGATTTTGGATCTTTTTTGAAGAAGCTTCGGGCAATGTCACCGCCTTCGCGCACGGCCTGCATGAGGAGTGCGTGATCGCTCCTGAGATCGTCGGGAACGCTCACGCGCCGGCCACGGTCATGCCATCGAGACGTAGCGTTGGTGCATTTGTCGCATAGCGGAATTCGAGGTCGTCGGCCGGTGTGAGATTCAGGAAAATGTCCTTGAGATTACCCGCGATGGTCACTTCGCTGACCGGGTGCGAGAGCTCGCCGTTCTCGATCCAGTAGCCCGCTGCCCCGCGGCTGTAGTCGCCGGTCACCGAATTTACGCCAAATCCGATAAGTTCAGTGACATAGAAACCGCTCGTAATGTCTTCCATCAGGGCCTGCGGTGAAAGTGTCCCGGCATCCATGTAGAGGTTGGTCGTCGAGGGCGACGGCGGCGAGGACGTGCCGCGTCGGGCGTGCCCGGTCGTCTGCAGTCCCAACTGACGGGCCGACGCGGAATCGAGGATCCACGTCTGCAGAACGCCGGCGTCGGCCAGAACCGTCTTGCGGTTTGCAACGCCCTCCCCGTCAAACGGTTTTGACGCAAGGCCACGAATTCGGTGCGGGTCGTCGGAGATGGTGACGTTGGCGGGAAACACCTGCTTGCCCATGTGGTCTTTCAGGAAACTGGTGCCACGCGCGACGGCCGGCCCGGTCAAGGCACTTGTGAAATGCCCGAGAATGCCGCCGGAGATCCGGGGGTCGAACACCAGGGGGACTTGCGCTGTCTCAGCCTTTCTTGGGTTGAGGCGCTTGACCGTCCGCTCGCCTGCGCTCCGCCCAACGTCGCCCGCGTCTTCCAGATCCGCGAGATGTCGTGCAACAGAGTAGTCGTAGTCGCGTTCCATGGCCGTGCCTTCACCCGCGACCACGGCGGCGCTCACACTGAAGCTCGATGTCCGGTAGGAACCTGAAAATCCGTGACTTGTGGCGAGTTCCACCGTGCCGCTGCCCCAACTGGCGTCGGCACCTTCGGAATTCGTAATACCGGGGTGGGAGCGGGCCGCGTCCTCGGCGATCGCCGCGCGTTCGTACAAATCTTCCGCATCGCTTTCATGCTCATCATAGAGATCGAGATCCTCCGTGACCTGGGCGAGCAGCACGGGGTCCGCCAGGCCGCAATAGGGATCTTCCGGTGCGACGTTTGCCATCGCCACGGCGCGCTCGACAAGTTCGTCGAGGGCGGTGACCGAGGTGTCGGTCGATGACACGATGGCTTGCCGTTTGCCGATCAAAACGCGCAGGCCCAGATCGTTGGCCTCGGATCGCTCGAGATCTTCACGCTTTCCCAGACGTTGTGAAACGCTCAAGGAACTCCCCCCGACTTTTACGGCGTCGGCGGTGTCCGCCCCCAACTTCAAGGCCTTCTGAATCAGGTCGTTCAACAGGTCGGCTGCAGAGCCTTCGGACGCAGTTGACGTGGATGACGGCATGGGCATTAAGCGTTCAATCGGGGTTCAGAGCCCGGGGCTGGGCCTCGCAAGGGGTTATATAGTCTTTGACGGCGACGACGCCACCCTCGCTGCATTCGCGTCAGGCGGCGCGCCATATCCGTACGGAAACCGGCTCGGCGCGGCCTCGGATGGATTGAGGATCGGCGGCCTCGAATTCGCGCAGCATCGCTGCATTCGCGCCACCGGCCTCGGCGGAGGTGATCGTATCGACGCTGATCACGATGTCCGCGCCGAGGGTCCGCGTCAGTTCCTCGACACGACTGGCAACGTTTACGGTATCGCCAATCACCGCGTATTCGAGCCGGTTCTCGTCGCCGACGTCACCGAGCACGACAGATCCGAAATGTAGGCTGACGCCGACCTTGATGGTTGGTTCGCCGCGTGCGGTTCTTACTACGTTCCAATCTGAGATCGTGTGGATGATTGCACGCGCGCAGTCGAGAGCGCGCACGGCGTCGTCGGCTCTGTTGTCCGGCGTGCCGAATGTCACCATGACCCCGTCGCCCAGGAACTTGTCGAGGGTTCCGTCGAATTCGAACACCGTCTGCCCGATGCGACCATGGAATTCACGGAGCATCGTGATGACCTCGTCCGGAGCTTGGCCTTCACTAATGCGCGTGAATCCGACGATATCGGCGAACAGCACCGCGACCTGCGGGCTCTTGGTCTCGCCCAGCGCCGTGTCGCGCTCGGCGAGCGCATTCACCATGTTCGGGGAGAAATGGCGTGAAAGATTTGTGCGTCCGCGTTCGGCGGCTGCATGCTGGTAGACGAGATGCCGCGCGCGGCTTACAGCCGCGGCCAAACCTCCCGCGACGAGCAAGATGAGAATCACGTGCTTGGTGATGGATTGGAAGAATACCGTATTGGGTTCAAGAAAGGCGGCAACGACGGCTTCTCCTGTCGCGCGATCGGCCTCGGCTATCGAGAACGCGGCGTAGACGTCGGGTTGCATGGCAACCCAGGCGGCCCCGACCACAGCACGATCCTTGGCGCGTAGGTAAACACGACACCCATCAGAAGGATCATGAAATAAAGCTCGTTGTCCCACCGAAATTGCATTGGGTAGAGAACTGGTGTCGGGTCCAACGGATTCCTGTAAAGAAGAGTGAAAGAAAGCAGCGCGATGTCGAGGAACGGGAATAAATAACGCGTTCAGGGATGGTCGTACCCGCTCGCGATCATCTTGAAAGGAAGAAACCCAAGCAACCAGAATGCAGTGAGGAGTACCAGATAATAAGCGACTTCCGGCCAATCATTTTCGATAACGATCCAAACGGTGATGACGCCGAGAACAACGGTCCGCACGCGAAAGCCAAGTTTCAAGCCCGCGATCCGTTCCTCGGTAAAGGCCGCCTCCAGGCGATCTTCCGGCCGGACATCTTTGTTTGGCTGCTTCGCAGTTGCCCAGATCATTTCCAGATCGGTTTGCCGGATCCCGGAAGTCCCAGTTTCGACCACTTCTTGGTTACCAGCTCGATAATGTCATCGGACATGCGGATCTTGCGGCCCCATTCCCGCTTGGTCTCGGGTGGGATCTTGGTCGTGGCGTCGATCCCCATCTTGCTGCCCAGGCCGGAGTCGGGTGAGGCGAAATCGAGATAGTCAATTGGGGTGTTCTCGATGGTGGTCACGTCACGGGCTGGATCGACGTTGGTGGAAATGGCCCAGATCACGTCCGTCCAGTTCCGGGCATCGAGGTCATGATCGATCACGATAACGAACTTCGTGTATATGAACTGCCGCAAGTACGACCACACACCCATCATTACGCGTTTAGCGTGTCCGGCGTAGGCTTTTTTCATGGAGACCACGGCCACGCGATAGGAGCACGCTTCGGGCGGCAGCCAGAAATCTATGATCTCAGGAAATTGCTGCCGCAGCAGAGGCACGAACAGCTCGTTCAGGGCCTCACCCAGAATGCTGGGTTCGTCCGGCGGACGTCCGGTGAACGTCGACAGATAGATCGGATCCTTCCGCATGGTGATGGCGGACACCAGGAATACTGGAAACTGTTCCACCGCATTGTAGTAGCCGGTGTGATCTCCGTAAGGGCCTTCGTCCCCGTAGGCGTCCAGTGAAACGTGGCCCTCCAGGACGATTTCCGCGTTGGCGGGAACCTTGAGGGGAACCGTCTTGCAGTCGACGAGTTCGACCCGCGCTTTACGCAGGAGACCGGCAAACTGGTACTCTGACATCGTGTCGGGAACGGGAGTCACCGCCGCGATGATCGTTCCCGGATCGGCGCCGATCACCGCGGCAGCGGGAAGCGGCTCCGGACGTTCATCCTTCCAGCGCGCGTGGTGTTGCGCCCCGCCCCGATGTTTGAGCCAGCGCATGTACGTGCTGTCTCGTCCCGTCACTTGCATCCGGTAAATGCCGAGATTGAAATCATCCTCCTTGCGGTCACCTGGCCCCTTCGTTACCACGAGCGGCCAGGTGATCAGGGGCGCGGGCTCACCGGGCCAGCAGGTTTGTACTGGCAGGCGGGCTAGATCTACATCATCCCCGGTGAGGACGATCTCGTGCACCGGCGCCCTGGAGACCGTCCTGGGTTTCATCGTCATCGCTGTCTTGATCATCGGCGCCAACTCCAGCGCCTCGCGCCAGCCACCCGGCGGTTCCGGTTGTCGTAGAAACGCCAGCGTCTCGCCCAACTCCCGCAACCCCGCGGGTTCGCGTTCAACCCCGTGAGCGACCCGTGTGACGGTTCCGAACAAATTCACCAGGACGGGCATCTGGTACGGTCGGCCGCCTTCATCAACGGGATTCTCGAACAGGACCGCGGGTCCGCCCTCGGCGAGCAACCGGGTCTGGACTTCAGTCATTTCGAGGACCGTCGACACCGGCTGCGAGACACGGACGAGCTGCCCCGATCGTTCCAACGCTTCGAGGAAGTCTCTCAATGATTCAAATGCCATTTGGGAGCCCGAAATGGTTCGCGGAGGTGGGAGTATATCGGTGGGGTGATTTTGGAGCGACAATCCCGACTGATCGAAGTAACTTATTGCATGAGGGCCAATTGCGGACGCCTTGGCGTTTGTAGGGAAGGTTGCCCCTTTGAGGGAATGAGACACACGATCGGGCCATCCGAATACGTCGGCACCAGCCCTTGTGCGAGTACCCGTGAGGGCGGGTGAGCATATGAGACCTGCGGCAACCCTTCCCAAAATCTGGATCTCACCGTAACCAGCCTTTGTGCTGGTTCATCTGGTGGCTGATTCCCGACCATTCGGCCGGTTCGGGAACAATTATCCAGGGTGGGTGCTGTAAATGAGTTTTAGAGAGGTCACGCCGATCCCCTAGTAATCGATGTAGTGAAAGTGTGGTGCGTATGTCGAACGTGATTGAATTCCATTTGAATAAGTCTGCCGAAATTTGAGATGTGTCATGCGCGGTCATCTTGTGATTCGAACCCGGCGCTGGTTCGGGGATGCCGGTCATGACGCCTGACGAATTCCTCAACATTGTTCGACGGCATGAGCGGTACGTAAACGGTTGGGTCGGCGGTGCCCGCGAGGATCTCAGTCATCAAGAACTGTCAGGATTGCGCCTGGCGAATGTGATTCTACAAAAGGCGCAGTTGAGAGGGATCGATTTCAGTGATTGCGATCTGACCGGCGCGGATCTGTTCCGTGCCCGCTTCGAGAGAGCGGCGTCCCCGGCAACCAACTTCAGTGATGCGGATCTCCGTGGCGCGCGGTTTGCCGGTGCAATGCTGTCGGGGTCGCATTTTTGCGGCGCTGATATGCGCCCAGGACTGAGTTCACCGGAAACCAGGGAATTCGACAATACCGACCTGAACGACGCGACGCTCGACCGCGCGAAACTGGAAAAGGCCCGGCTGCCTGCCGGACGCCATTTTGAGACGCGCGACATTGATCGGCGCTGACCTGACTGCCGTGACGCTGTAGCGTGCGGACCTTTCTGCCGCGGATCTTGCCGATGCCAACCTCTTGGGCGCTGATATGTCCGCCGCGAAGCTGACCGGTGCGGACATTACCCGCGTAACTCTCCGGGACACGAAACTGATGGGCGCCAATATGCGCGACGCCATATTGATAGATGTCAATTTGGATCAAGCTGATCTCACCGATGCGGACGTGTGTGTCGGCGTTGTGGCGTTGGCGGAGGACTTGCAGCGCGCGTTGCGAGAGCATGTTCTTTGGGCAGAATCGAACGGTCAGGAAGATCTACGCGGCTCGTTGCAAGGGGTCAATCTGGCTGGAGTAAATCTTGGGGGCATCTTTCTCAGAGGCGCGGACCTCGGGGCCTACGATTTGTCGGGTGCGGATATTTCCGAGGGCGCCTTCGTGTTGGCGAGGCTCACAGATGCCAATATGGATCGCATTATTGCGCGGGCCGCCGATTTATCAGGTGCGGACCTGACTGGCGCGAACTCACATGCCGCAAAACTCCATGGCGCTGTTCTCGGTGTCGTCGAAATACGAGGCGCGGAAGTAGATGCCTCTGGACGCAGCGTGCCAGCCAATCTAACCCGCGCCGATCTTAGCGATTCCGATCTCACAGACGTGGATCTCGGTGAAGCTGTGCTAAGTGACACAAATGTCGCCGGCGCAATCATGGACAGGCACTGAACAAGGCCGACCCCGGCCCTGGTGGACGCAGCATTCCGATGCCGAGCTGGTTGCGCTCGCGACGGAGTATCCCTACCCCACGCCGGACGGTTCCTACATTTTCGTTCGTGGACAGGCATTCGAGCTCGTCGACTGGACAGAGGATCCCTTACGGGATGGCCGCGCACGGACCTCTGGGGGAGAGATCAATTCGGTCGGCAAGCTGCTCGCAACACTCGGGATCTCAAGGACATCACCGCTGAACGAGCGGACGCCGGTTTTGGCTTATGGATCCAACGGGGCGCCACTACAATTGGCCCGCAAATTTCGTCACATTTCCCAGGCTGTGATTCCCGTTCTTCGGGCTGACGTCGATGACATTGACGTGGTCTACTCCGCCCATATCTCGCGCTATGGTGCGATTCCCGCGACCCTCACGGCCTCTTCAGGTACAACGTTCCACACCTTCGTCACCTGGTTGTCAGACGCAGAACTTGCCGTGATGCACGCGAGCGAGCTTGGTCAGCCAAGGCCGGTCCCGGTCCCGGGTAACCCAGTCCCGGGGAACTATGTCTTCGGGGAACTGCAAGGCGTGGCCATATCTTCCGATGTCGTGCTCGATGATCGCCCCGTCTACGCCTACTTATCCCGCTTCGGGGCTCTGGGACTTCGGGAGAGGCCGCTCGCTTTGGCCGCCGTGACGGCAACACGGCGTGCGTTCACGCCGCTTGCCAAGATGGACGTCCTTGAATCCGTTCGAGATCTGCTTGCGCCGGCGCAAGATGTCGAAACATTCATTCTGTCGGCGATCCGTGGAGATGCGGCTCGGCAGGAATGGTCCCGGCTGTTGAGAGAGGCAGCCCATCCCGTCTCACTAGATGGGTTCATCGAACAACCGAACTCATGACTGCGGTTGAAGGTCTCGCTAGGAAACGCTGCCCGCGGCGATTGCCAGGAATACCATGGCGCCCAACAGATGGTTGGAACGGAATTTAGCCAGGCAATCCTCCGGTGAACCGATATCGATCCTGATCACCTGCCAGGCGAACTGTGCTGCGACAATGGCCATGCCGGCATAGAACAGGGGTCCGATGCCGGCCAGCCACCCGGAGATCCCAATACCGGCTACCGTCACTGCGTAGAAGACAGCGAGCCAGGGCCGCGTGCCTTGTTCGAGCTTGATGGCCAGGGATTTCACGCCGACAAGCAGATCATCTTCCTTGTCCTGATGGGCATAGATCGTGTCGTAACCCAGGGTCCAAGCGATACCCGCGAGGTAGAGGACGGCTGGCGCGGGATGGAGGTTCCCGGTCAGCGCCGCCCAGCCCAGGAGCGCTCCCCAGTTGAACGCCAGACCCAGGACGATCTGTGGATAGTGGGTGAACCGCTTCATGTGAGGATACAGCGCCACGATGCCGAGTGACGCGACGCCCAATACGATTGCAAAGGTGTTGAAGGTCAGCAGGACCGCAAGACCGTTGAGCGCCATCATAACCAGGAACAGGATCGCTTGGGTGATTGAGATCTGTCCGCTGGCCAGGGGACGGAGTGCCGTACGTTCCACGAGCGCATCGATGTTGCGATCGACAATATCGTTGTAGGCGCAGCCCGCCGCCCGCATCGCGACTGCGCCGACATAGAACAAAACCAACAACAGGGGATCGGGCCAACCGTTTCCCTGCGTGACGGCGAACTGCCACCCTAACGGCGCCTCGCGCGCGGCCAAGGCAACAGACCACCAGCAAGGCCACAACAGCAGCCAGTATCCAATGGGCCGGTCAAAACGCCCCAGCTTGAGATACGGTTTCAAGAACGCGGGGGCGAAGTGATCGACCCAATTCGTGGACTTGGCGTCAGCAATGAGAGCGTCCGCTTGTCGTTCCATCCACCTAGCGTCCCGAATCGAATTTCTGGTGTGTCGGCGCCTGGTGTCTATCTAATTTTGGAGTCGGTATGGACACGACGGCTGGCATTGATTCTCGTGCGATTATTGAGTTTATAGTTCCCAAACCCGCTGGACTCCACGATGTCGGGAGCTTCAAATCTACCACATTTGCATTGTCCGGGTTCCTATGCTTGGACAAGCCAGGGCTAGGACCGGTCGATTCATGGTGAAGGATGCGAAAGTCAGATTGTTCGTCGAGGCGCCGCTGGCGGAGAACTCTGAACTCGCGCTCGATCGCGACGCGGTCCACTACGTGTCTAACGTCATGCGTCTTGATGTTGGTGATTCATTGATCCTGTTCAATGGTCGAGATGGCGAGTGGCTGGCCGATGTTCAGCAATCGGCGCGCCGGGAATGCGTGGTTGTCCTGAATGAATTATTGAAGCCCCAACCGCAGGAGCTTGATCTCTGGGTCGCCGCGGCACCTATCAAGCGTGCGCGCTTGGAAATGCTTGTTGAGAAGGCGACCGAACTTGGGGTCACGCGCATTCAGCCTGTCATCACCCGGCGGACCACCACTCCGCGCACAAACGTCGTTCGGCTGACGGCGCAGGCCAAGGAGGCAGCGGAACAATGCGGGCGGCTGTCGGTTCCAAGCGTGGCCGAGCCTATGGCGCTGGGGCAATTCCTCGAATCGGCCGAGCGGCCGCGTCACATCCTGTGGTGTGATGAGTCGGGCGATAGCCCGCTGATGTCGCGGGCCCTCGATGACATGTCGGGAGCGGCGCGGGAAGCGGCGTGGGTATTGCTCATCGGCCCCGAAGGCGGTTTCGATCCGGCCGAACGTGAACGTATCAGCGAGGCCGACCATGTATTGCGGGTCGACCTGGGGCCGCGGATCCTGCGAAGTGAAACAGCAGCGATCGTGGCGCTCGGAATTCTTCAGTCTTGGATGAGTACCGCTTAAGGCGGATGGATACGGATTAGGCCATCGGCACTTGCCGTGGGAAAGCAGGACTGGTAGTTGAGCAAAATCTTGTTGTCGTCTTGATCGCCCTTCAGGCCCATTAGAGGAAACCGATTTGGCAGGTTCGCACGCCGATTCGCCACTGATCAATGATCG
>Ga0315339_1002094_pt1 | contig 15707 bp, 14 predicted proteins | sample ASW17metaG_FD_204514 | JGI IMG/M metagenome (GOLD analysis project Ga0315339, IMG submission 204514) | Ammonia-oxidizing marine archaeal communities from Pacific Ocean, United States - ASW #17 | ecosystem: Environmental > Aquatic > Marine > Oceanic | place: USA: California | collected 2016-12-05
AGGGACCTGGCCTCATCCTTAAACAGATCACGCAGGGGTTCAATGAGCCCGAACTCCAGGTCATCGGGGAGACCACCCACGTTGTGATGCAACTTGATGTTGGCGGCTTGCCCGGCATGTCCATGGCCGGATTCGATGACATCCGGATACAACGTGCCTTGTGCCAGGAATTCGATGGCTCCCTGGCCATCCGTCTCAACCTCGGCAGCCGCTTCTCGAAAGACCTCGATGAATCGGTGGCCGATGAGACGTCGTTTCTCCTGCGGATCCGAGATGCCTTCGAGATCACCGAGGAACTCATCTGTCGCATCGATGACCCTGAGATCTATGTCAAAGTGATCGCGGAACGTCGATTCGACCATGGAACGCTCGCCCTTCCGAAGCAGTCCATTGTCAACGAAGATGCACGTGAGTTTCCGACCGACCGCCTTTGCCAGCAATGCCGCCACGACGGATGAATCCACTCCCCCGCTGAGTCCACAGATGACCCGACCATCCCCGATGCGTTCCTGGACACGCCTGCATTCCGATTCCAGGAACTCCTCCATCCTCCAGGTGCCTGTACAGCCACAGATCTCGTAGAGAAAATTGCGGAGCATGGCGACCCCAAGCGGGGTATGGGTAACCTCGGGGTGAAACTGCAGCCCGAAGAATGGTTGTTCCCGGTGACGGACTGCCGCGTATGGGCACGTATCCGTCGCAGCAAGTGCATCGAAATTCTCAGCGAGTTCCATGACCTGGTCGCCATGGCTCATCCAGACGGCCGTTTCATCCGGCATGCTCGCCAACAGGTCCGCCTGGTCCTTCACCATGAGCATGCTTCGACCGTATTCCCGTGACTCGGAAGCCTCGACGTTGCAACCCAGCAGGTGACAACCCATCTGCATCCCGTAGCAGATTCCCAGGACGGGAACACCCATGTCGAAGAGGCGATCATCGCATCGCGGTGCACCATCCTCGTGAATGCTCGCAGGACCGCCTGACAGGATGATTCCCTTGGGCTGGTGTCGTGCCAACTCCTCTATCGGCGTATCAGGGCTCAGCAGGACGCTGAACGCGCCGGCTTCACGAACGCGCCGTGCAATCAGCTGGGCGTACTGGCTTCCGAAATCGAGGATCAGGATCGTCTCGACGTCCATCGAAGTTCGATGATCGACGGGTGGCATGCAGGTACTCCGGGGTGGAAACACGGATTCTACCCCCCCTGCCTGCTTGCCGCCAATACACGCCGGCCATTGCAGTTGGATGGTGCACGCCGGGGGGACTGAGGTGTACCATGACCCCATGTCATCAAGTCAACAGGCAGGCGTGATCCCATCCGCAGGAAACTCCAAGCAGCAGGCCCGTGACCTGCACGTCGAGTTCTTCAGTCGCCCGAGCTACCTTGCGATCATCCGGCAGATGGTTGATGCCTTCTCAGGCCGCCTTGGATTTGCTCCCGCGGAAGCCAGCAGAATCTGTCTTGCCGTTGATGAAGCACTCTGCAACGTCATCCGCCACGGATACGACTCCTCACCGGATGGCAGGATCGGGCTCACCATCAATGAGCCATCGGATGACCACAGCATCGAGTTCATCATCGAGGATCGCGCCCAGCAGGTCGACCTTGATACGATACGATCTCGCAACCTGGAGGACATTCGCCCGGGAGGGCTCGGCGTCCACCTCATCGAGGAGATCATGGACTCAGTGAACTATGAACACCGGGACGGCGGAGGAATGAGATTGACGATGCGTAAGCGACTTCCCGGAGAGGAAACCAACTGACTTGGACATGGCACGAATGGACCCCAAGCGATGAATGTAAACGTTGAAACCCGCGACAGTGCAACCATCATCCAGCCGCAGGGCGACGTGGACCTTGCCAGTTCGCCCGAATTTCGTGCCCGACTCCAGGAAGCCCAGGAGCAGGCACAGTCCAGGCTGGTCATTGATCTTTCCAGCGTTCAATACATGGATTCATCAGGGGTTGCCACCCTTGTTGAATGCCTGCAACGTTCACGAACCGATGGAATCCAACTTGTTCTCTGCCAGCTTCACGAGCGGGTACTCAGCGTATTCCAGATTGCACGCCTCGATGGCGTATTCGATATTGTCGCAACCGTTGATGATGCATTGACCGCCTGATCAGAAAACCCTGTGGAACGAACCCATGGCGGACTCGACCCTTGATGAAACTCGACTGCCGCTTGGCCTGAGGATCCTGGACCGATGGGGTGGGATGTGGAATGCGGTGTTCGCCCTCTTCGGAGGGATCTGGCTGCTTCTGGCGGAAGTAGCCATGTGGATCAGCCGTTCCACTGTTCACAAGGACACCCGGCTAGGTGGTGCAGCCGTCATCCAGCAGCTCGTTCGTGTCGGGGTCAAGTCGATTGGAATCGTACTGCTGGTCTCATCATGCATCGGCCTGATTCTTGCCATTGCGATGCAGCCGCCACTGGCTGAACTGGGACAGACGAACAAGATCGCGAACATCGTCGCTGTCGGCATCTTCCGAGAACTTGGTCCTTTGATTGCCGCAATCGTGCTCACGGGCTTTGCCGGTGCATCCATTGCCGCTGAAATCGGAACCATGGTCGTCGGAGAAGAAATCGAGGCCCTCGAGGCACATGCACTGAATCCAGTCAGGTTCCTCGTGGTCCCGAGGGTGATTGCGACGATCATCAGCCTCTTCCTCCTGACCGTCCTCGGCGATGTCATGGCCGTGTTCGCGTCCGGACTGTTCACGGTGAACGTCTTCGGTGTACCCCAGGAGGTCTACATCGCCAACACGATCGAACAGTTGAACCTGGCCGATTTTACGACCGGGCTCATCAAGGCAGCCACCTTCGGCACCCTGTTGAGTGCAATCGCCTGCTACAACGGCCTGAAGGTGACGGGCGGAGCTGCGGGCGTCGGCAAAGCCACGACGGACACGGTCGTCCAGACCGTCGTCCTGATCATCGTCTCGGACATGCTCTTTGCAGCCATCTTCATGCAGCTTGGTTGGACCTGAGTCAACGGGAAGTCGTGATACCTATTCAGGCTTCTCGGTGACGGCTTCCATGACGCTTCCTGCCATGATGTAGGCATCCTCGGTCGACCAGCAATACATGACCAACGGACCAAAGGCCGAGTTCATCTCGTCAAGGGTTTCCATCCATTCCTTCATACCGTCCCGGTATTCTGCACGCATGTCCTCAGCCATCTCGGGGTCATCTTCGGCCAGTTCACTGAGCACCCGCTGCATGTCGAGGTTATCAATCTCGGCCTGGATGATGTTTGACCCAGCTAGATCCACCACTGACCAGTAGGTCAACTCCCTGCCAGGCAACTGCTCCATGCCTACGGCCAGTTCCGGGGGGAGTTTCATCTCCATCCGGGTACCGACATTGCGAAGACAGACCTCGACCCCTGCAATATCACCGATGAATACATGCTCACCGCCCAGGGCGATCGCCGTGGGGACTCCATCACCGCCCCCCATGACACCCGGCATCATGCCACCAGAAGGCATCTCGTAGATGATGTGGCCCTGGAAATCACGCTGTTCCATTCCCAAGTCGGCGGCAAGGCTTGCGAAGGCATCATTGAAGCGCTGCGTGTCACGGCACTCTATGGCCCAGATGTTGTGCAGGCTGTCTGGCTCGATGGGCCTGCTGACCGCCGTCACCATGTTCACACTGCTTCCCATGCTGTCCATGAGGCTCGTCAGCATGGGTTCAAACTGCTGGAACGCCTGCATGCCCTGGGCCTGCAGCATCGGATTCGATCGGATGATGCCCTTGATCCAGTCAACCACGCCACCGAAGTCGACGTTGAGATGACCTACGGAGACGAACCCGGAATCGAAGAAGGCAGGCGACGACTCCCGCTCCTGGTTTTCCGAGACAAGGCTGACGATGCCTGACTTGCCCTCGGGCATCCAGAGCGCAGCCCTGTGATCGATCAGCGATGGATACTCACCTGCCTCGACTCCAAGTCCGACGGCATCGATTTCCCCGATCATGGCGACGAACATCGAGCCCATCATCCCGAACATGGGATTGGGGAAGACAACCGAGACGAAATCGGAAAGATGCTCGGTCAGAAGCACCACGCGTGGCCCCTGCATGTCGAGCGTACCCGTGATCCCCTTCCAGGAAGGATTCCCGGAAAGTGCATCCCCGGGGGGGTCTCCGTCCATCGCCTCGATCGCGCGGCGCATTCCCCCGGCGGATGAAGCGATGAGAATGACCTCGTCTTCGTGCAGAAGGTACGTGTCCATGTCACTGAAAGCAGAGAAGTCCGGCTCGAATCCCATGCCGCCCGGCCCGCCAAGACCCTGGCCAGGAACAAGTATGCAGTCCCTGCCAGCCACCTCGACCTCCTCGACTTCTCCCTGCTTCCTGAGTTCGTCAATCTGATCGAAGATGTAGGGCTCGAGCATGGCTCCATGTTCACCGAAGTCGACGAAGCCGGTGACCTGGGGCATCATTACGAAGGATTCCGGATCCTCCTCGACCGATATGGCAAAACCGGCTCGCATCGATCCAAGCAGGCTTGAAAGATCCATGTCCTCGTCAAAGCTGTCGAGCATGTCCTTCAACGGCGTATCGAGATCCTCAAGAAAGGCATCTTCCTGTTCATCGATGCGACTGGTCAACATGTCCTTTGCCGACGAGTCCATCAGTCGATCATGGAGTTGAGTAAGTTCATCAAGTGAAACGATGAATACACTCGTATCCGGCGCAAACTCCTCGATCACAAGTTCGCTTGCCGTCGACTGTGCTGCAATCACTCCTGCAAGCAGGAGCCCTGTCTTGAACTTCTTGAACACGGGATCTTCCCTTTCCAATGGACTCGTTCAGGGTTGAAGTTGAGGTGGAACACCAGGCAGCCTTCGCACCGGTGGATGCTGGTAGTTGTGCCCTGCATTGGGATTCATGGCATCGTAGGCAAAGGCCTCCCGATTCCTTATGAAATCCTTGACATAGCGGGCCGGAATGGCAAAGCCGAGGTTGTCACCGGAAGGAATGCCCATGTTGGTGATGCCGATCACTTCGCCCTTCGTGTTGAAGAGCGGTCCGCCGGAGTTGCCCGGGTTGATCGGTGTGTCGGTCTGGATGTAGGAGAGGCCGTCGAAATTCCGCTGTGTCGTCGAGATGACACCCTCCGTCATCGACTGTTCCATGTTCAATGGGTTGCCAATGGCGAAGACCGGCTGCCCCACCATGATTCCTTCCCAGGACTCGATGGGTGAATACGGGAAGGCATCCTTGTCGGGATGGTTCATCTTCAGCAGCGCCAGGTCGAGGTGGTTGTTGACGGCGATGATCTCGACATCCTCTACCGTCGTCCGCTGTTTCGTGCCATCAGGTTGCGGGACCCAGATGATCGCTCGCAAGTCCTGTTCTCCCTGAATCACGTGGGCGTTGGTGATTGCATACCCTTCCTCGTTGATGATGACCCCGGACCCGATGGCTCCCGGTGTCCGGACCTTGATCACGCTCGACGAGACACGCTGTGCCTGGAGTTTCGAGCTCAATTCACGGGGTTCCTCGACCGTATGGAAGAGTGATTCACGAACGACCTTCACCTCGTCATCCCCGGATTCCACGACATCCTGGACATCGTTGTTGTCCAGTTCGATAACCTTCGGCCCGATATCGAGCCAGAGTGTCGTCTCGTTCTGCTTGAGAATCGTCCCCTCCAGTTCCTTGCCATCACTGAGAATGACCGTATCGGCGGGGCATGGCGCAACGAGCAGCAGTGCGAGGAAAGTGGCCGTGGAAAGGTGGAGTACAGACATGGTGATCTCCCTGGGCATTGGTGAACAGGCCAGTATAGGTCCAAGCCCGGGCAACATGATTGTTTCCTGCCACGAAGTCCCCTGCGCGGATACCATGCCGGATCATTCCATGGCAAGGAGATTTCAAGGATGCTGCATCCCGTTTCACTGATCGCCTCCGTATTGGCCTTCCTGCTCGCTGGAGGGTCCGCCTTCGCACAGGAGAGTGCCTTGGCCCAGGAGAGTGAAGAGACATCGCTCTCGGACTACTTCGGTTTCTCATCGCATGATGTCATCAAGATCGGCGATGACCCGGGACCGATGCTGGCGGCAGATCTCGATGGCGACGGGCTTGAGGACCTGCTCATTGTCAACAACCATGACAGTCGAATCGATGTCCTCTACCAGAAGATGGACCCGGATCGAAATGACATCGAGCCTCCAAGCCGTGTCAATGAACTTCCGGATCACTGGAGATACAGGCGGGAGTCGATTCCGCTTGCCGACCACGCGAGGGCATTCCGAACGATCGACCTGGATGGAGACGGTGACCTGGACATTCTCTATGCCGGACGAGATCGGGTCGTCGTTCTTGAACAGGATGCGCCGGAACAGTTCACGAGAGGTCGGATCCATACGATCCGCAACCTGGAAGCAACCCAGAGTGCCTTCATCCTGTCCAATGTCCTGGGCTCGAGTAACACCGACCTCCTGAGCATCGTCGAAGGCAAGATCATGGCATGGCCGTTGGATGGCGATGACCTTGGAACACCAATCACGCTCTCTGCCGGGCAGGCCATCCGGGGGATCGTGCCCGCCGATTACAACGGCGACGGCATGATAGACATCGCCGGCATCGTTCCGGACGACAGCGCCCCGGTCCGAATCTGGTTCGGACAGGAACGTGACGGACAACGTGAACTTGGAGCCCAGGTCATCTTCGAGATGCCCCCGATCATCGTCTTCGAGGCTGTTGAACTGCCTGGAGAGGCTGCTGCACGGATCGGGGTCATCGAGCGTGCCTCAAAGAGAATCGTCCTCTACCGTCTTTCCTCGAACCATGTCGAGAAGAGCGGAAATCGCGATGCCTCGTTCGTGGTCCACTCATTCGACGACCCGGGCAACCGGGATCGAACACAGGTCGTTGCCGACATTGATGGAGACGGGCTCGAGGACCTGGTGGCAACCGATACCAAGTCGAACTCCCTGGTCGTCTACAGGCAGAGCAATGGGCAGGGACTGCAGGCCAGTGACTCCTTCCCCACGCTCTCGAAGGTCGGCTACGTCGCTGCATCCGATGTCGATGGAGACGGGACAGCGGAGATCTTCGTACTCTCCGAAGACGAGGGTGTTGTCGGACGATCGACGATCAACGACGGAAAAGTGGAGTTCCCCAGGCCCATGGCCATCTCCGAGGGGTATACACCCGTCGCGATGAATCTCGTCAATCTCGAGCAGGGTCCCAGGCTTGCCGTCATCGCCAATGAGAAACGTGAATACCTCGTCGACCTGATCAGCATGGACGGATCACGCGAAACGATCGAACTGGGTGCCATGAGCAGGGCCCCCGACACGGTCATGGCGGTCGACGCGGACCAGGACAGTCAAATGGACCTGCTCCTGTTCACGCGTGAGAAGCCCATGATCATGCTGCAGTCAAGGATGGATGAGGAGAACGGATCATCGTCATTCCAGAAGATGGAAAAGGATGACATGGGGCAGTTCGGCCTCGTCGCGAAGGCTGCCTCCGAGAATACGACCGTGTTCGACCTCGATGGAGACGGCAAGCAGGAACTGCTCATTGCAGACTCGAACCACGTCCGTGCCGTCCGCTACGAAAGCGAGCCGAAAGATGGCAGCAGCCCCGGCTGGCAGGTCGTCTCGCAGGTCAACACAAAGGATCCGAACTCGAAACTCGTCTCACTGGCAACCCTTGATCGTCGGATCATTGCCGCGGACAATGAGAACAACAGGCTCGTGGTATTCGAAGTTGACGAAAGCGGTGACTGGAGCGAAACCGAGTCACTTACGGTTCGGGGATTCCCCCTCGGCCCGATCAAGGCCGGCACCTTTACCGGGGACCAGGAAGAAAGCATCCTGAGCTTCGGAAACGACGGATTCGCAGTCATTCGACTCGGGGGCCTTCGGCAGGAACTCGAGGAGATCGACTCGTGGCGTACCGACGAGGAACGCAGGCTCCACTACGACCTCTATGTAGGGGACATCAACTCGGATGGCTACGGTGACATGATCGCGATCGACTCCGGGGAGCAGATGATGGAGATCTTCACGTTCGATCACGGGGGCACCATGCACCACGTGACGAACTTCAAGATCTTCGAATCAAGACTCTTCGGACGTGGTGACGGCCGTGAATACCAGCCCAGCCAGGCGATCCTGACCGACTTGACCGGTGATGGAGCACACGACATCGTGATGCTGATCCATGACCGCGTCCTGATCTACGAGCAGTAGGACGGGAGAAACCAGGAATCTGTTTCAGCGTTCGTTGATCGGGACGTACTCGACCGCGTGGTCGCCCGTGTACTGGCAACGTGGGCGGATCAGTCGGTTGTCCTGGTGCTGCTCGAGCGAATGCGCCGCCCAGCCTGCATTCCGGCTCATCGCAAAGACCGGTGTAAACAGATCGATCGCAAGTCCGAGTGAGAAGTAGGTCGTCGCCGAGTAGAAATCGACATTCGGGTAGATGCCCTTTGCACCGACCTCGCGATCCATGATGTCCTGGATGCGGGTGCTCAGTACGTAGAGGTCCGTATTTCCCGTCTCTTCGGCGATCTGCTCAGCAAAGGTCTTGAGGTACTTGGCACGCGGGTCGAGCGCCTTGTAGACGCGATGGCCGAACCCCATGATCTTGGTCTTGTTCTTCAACGAATCCATGACGAAGGGCTCGACATCTTCAAGGTTGCCGATTGACTGGAGCATGTTCATGACCCGCTCGTTGGCACCGCCATGCAATGGCCCACGAAGCGTCCCCACCGCCGACGTGAAAGCGGAGTACATGTCACTCTGTGTTGCGATCGTCACCATGGCGGCGAACGTCGAAGCATTGATCCCGTGGTCGGCATGCAGAATCAGGCAGACATCGATCGCCCTCGCGCTTGCCTCGCCGGGCATCTCTCCATTGAGCATCAAGAGGAAATTCGTGGCGATGTTCAGGCTGGGATCAGGATCGATGATCTCAAGCCCTTGTCGGCAACGATCGAATGCCGCGATGATCGCGGGGGTCTTCGAGAGAACCCGGACCGCTTTTCGACGTTCAGATTCAAGTGACTGGTCGTTGCACTCCTCGTCCTCCAATGCCAGTCCTGAGACCACGGTCCGAAGAACGTGCATCGGCGAGGCCTCGTGGGGAATGCCCTTGATCATTTCGATCATCCCCTGGGACAGGGGATACTCGAGACGCAATTCGGCCTCGAAGGACTCCAGTTCGTCGGAGGTCGGGAGCCGGTCGTTCCAGAGAAGAAATACGACTTCTTCGAACGTGGAGTTTCGTGCAAGGTCGTCGATATCGATGCCGACGTACTCGAGAACCCCCGCCTGCCCATCAATGAAGGATTTCCTCGATTCACCGATAATGGTGTTGTCGAGTCCCTTGTCAACATGCATGGCAGGTGCTTCTGGCATCGATCGCGTTTCCTCGGCAAGGACATGGCCCGGCATTGGTCATCCAGGGTTCTCATCACACTCCGGCTTCCCTTGAAGGCGGCAAGCCATCGGCGGGAATGCGGTTGGCACAGGTCCCACCACGAAGCGCGTCTCGTCATTGTAGAGCCCGTGGGTGCGTTCATCAACGAGTGCGACTTCCTGATGCTCGTGGAACTGGTGCCTACACTGTCCTGCCGTGTTCATCCCCATTGGAACAGATCGACCCGTTCGCCGACGCCCCAGGGTGGTCGAAGCCTTGATCGTCCTAAACATGCTCATCTACCTCGTCGGGCTCGCTTCCGACGTACTTGGAGTGGGCTCCTTCGAGGCGATGACCCATTGGATGCAGTTGTCACGAGGTGATTTCAACGTCTTCTCTCTCGTCACCTACCAGTTTGCACACAGTCCTTCGGACATCCTGCATCTCGTATTCAACATGCTCGGGCTCTGGATCTTCGGCGTCGCACTGAATGATCGACTCGGGCACATGAGCTTCCTGGCCTTCTACCTCATCGGGGGAGCCGTCGCAGGCGGAGCCCACATGATGGAGACAGCTGCGCCGGTGATCGGGGCAAGCGGTTCCGTCTGTGCACTGATTGGCGGATTCATAGCCCTCTTTCCACGAAGCAAGATCAGGCTCCTCATCCTGTTCTTCATCATCGGCATCTTCGAGATCGGCAGCCTCTGGGTCGTCGGGTTCTACGTGTTCATCGACTTCGTCGGGTGGGTTGCCCCCAGCGACAGTTCGGTAGCCTACATCGCTCACCTGGGGGGCTACCTGTACGGCTTTCTGCTCGCGATCGTGCTACTGGCCACGAAGGTCCTTCGATCAGATGACTACGACGTGCTGTTCCTTTTGAGACAGAAAAAGCGACGTGCTGAATGGAAACGAGTCGTCTCCAGTACAGAATCGCCCAGTGGCGTACTCCCCGTTCCTCCCCCTGCCGATAGAGAGGTAGAGACGGACGAGTCAGCCGGGCTCCGCACACGACTCAGGAAATGCATCCGCGAGAAGGACTGGCCGGGGGCTGCCTCGGCGTGGACTGAATACATTGAGGAGGTTCCCGAAGGTGCCCTGCCCGAGGAACTACAGCTCGAACTGGCAAATCGACTCTTCGCGGCAGATCAGCGGTGCGAAGCCGCCACCGCCTACGAACAGTTCCTCTCGAACTACTCGACCTCCTCGCAGGTACAGGAAGTCGAACTCATGCTCGGGATGCTGTACGCTCGAAATCTGCACCGACCGGATGACGCGCAACCACTCCTCGAGAAAGCCTTGAACCAACTCAAGGATGAACAGCAACGAACCCTTGCAAGAACACTGCTGGATGAACTTCGCGGCCCCGAAACCGAGCCAACATCATGAACTCCTCCTGGACTGATACTGGAGACACACGAACAAGAATCAAGATCTGTGGTCTTCGAGACATCAAGATGGCTGAGGTTGCAATCGAAGCAGGTGCAGATGCGGTCGGCTTCGTCCTCGCACAGGATTCGCCTCGGACAGTGACCGTAGAAGATGCCCTTTCCATGTCATGTGATCTGCCACCCACGGTCACTGCGATCGGGGTCGTGGTTGATGATGATCCTGCACTGCTTGCAAAGTGGTCTCCTCGCTGGATCCAATTCCATGGAAACGAGAAGGAAGATGCTGTTGCCGAATACGAGGGCCCGGTGATCAGGGCGTTCTCCTTCAGCATCGAGGCGATCACCCGGTGGGATTCCTGCAGGCATGTCGACCGGCTGCTTGTCGATGCCGCATCTCCAGGCAGTGGAACGACCTTCGACCATGCCACCCTCGAATCTCTCCGGGTGATGCCCACGACTCCACTCCTGGTCGCAGGAGGCCTGGATGCCTCCAATGTCGGTTCCATCATCACGCAGCTCGAACCCTGGGGCGTGGATGTCAGCAGCGGCGTGGAATCCTCTCCGGGGGTCAAGGATCCCGGCCTCATCCACGCATTCTGCGAAGCAGTCAAGGACGCCTCCTCCCCATGAGTTCGCTGCATGTCACGAATGCACGGATCTGGACTGGCGACCACTCCCGCCCATTCGCCTCGTCAATGACCATCCGCGATGGGTTGATTGAATCGCTTGATACCGCCGCAGGTGATGAACCGGTGCTGGAGTGCAATGGTGATTTCATCACGCCTGGATTCATCGATGCACACATGCACCTCCTGCTTGGCGGAGAAGGTCTTTCGCAACTGAACCTGGCTGGAGTGAAGACCCGCAGGGAGTTCGAGTCAGCCCTGGTCAAAGCGGATGGCGCACTGCCACCGGGTCGATGGCTGATTGCGAATGGATGGTCGGATGCCGACCTTGGGACCACCCCGGACCTCCACTGGCTGGAATGCGTACAGGACCGGTCGGTCGCCTGCTGGAGATCGGACCTGCATGCCGCACTGGTCAACGATCGTGTCCTTTCAAAACTCTATCTCCCCGGCCCAGAGGAATTGGCAGCTGCCGGAGGACATGTTGAACTCCAGGAAAACGGGGAGCCCACCGGCATGCTGCTGGAACAGGCCGCATGGGGATACCTCGTACCAGCCATACCTTCGCTGTCAGTGGAAGCACAGCAGGATGCCCTGCTCCTTGCACAGGAACATTGCCTGCGGCTGGGACTGACCACCGTCCGCTCGATGGAATATGGACATGTACTTCGTGACATCATCGACCCGGTTCGGGATCGACTCGTCTTGCGGATCGCCATCGTATTGCTTGATCGAACACTTCCCCTCGACCTCTCCTGGTTGGCATCATTCGAGGAGGATGACCGCCTCCAGGTCATCGGGTGCAAGAGTTTTCTTGATGGAACGGTCGGCTCACGGACAGCACGGCTCCTGGAGCACTGGGCCGACAGGACTGACTCGAGAGGCATGTGGCTTGAACTTGCCGCCGAAGGTCGACTCGAGGAATGGCAGCAGTTGGTTCATGCCGCTGGGTTGGATACCTCCGTCCATGCCATCGGCGATGAGGCTGTTTCGTTGGCGCTTGATCTGCATGCCCGAAGTGAAGGAGAACAGCGTTGTGTCATAGAACATGCCCAGATCATTCGTGACGAGGATCTCCCGAGAACCGCCGGGGCCCTCCTGAGCATGCAACCGCTCCACCGGGCAGAGGATGCACGCGTGGCACTCGATGCACTTGGGCCTGGCCGGACCCACCGAATGCTGCCGTTGAAGCATCTCCAGGAAGCTGGGGCCCAATTCGCCTTCGGATCCGACTGGCCGGTGGCACGCTGCGACCCGATGCCCGGAATCCATGCTGCTGTCACAGCAGAGGATCTCAACGGGAATCCATTTCATCCGGAACAGGCCATCGATGTCGAGACAACCCTCCACGGCTGGACGAGTGGAGCCGCCCTGGCTTGCAATCGCCGTGATGTGGGCATTCTTCGGCCCCAGGCCTGTGGTGATTTCGTGCGTTGGTCGAGCGACCTGCTTCTGCACGATTGGAAATCAACTCATCCTCGTGCATTGATGACTGTACTTGGAGGCAAGGTCGCCTACGATGGAATGAACGATGAACGATCAACTCACACATCTCGATGAGCACGGGCAGGCTGCCATGGTTGATGTCTCCGGCAAGCCCCTGCTGCACCGGGAAGCGGTTGCCCAGGGGTTCCTGGTTGCCAGTCCTGCAACACTGGACTGCCTGGAGGCCGGCGACCTTCCCAAGGGAGAAGCACTCGGGGTCGCACGCATCGCCGGCATCATGGCAGCCAAGCGATGTTCCGAGCTCATCCCCCTGTGCCACCCACTTCCGCTGGATCATGCTGCTGTGGAGTTTGAACGAGTCGGACCGGACCGGATCCGCATCGAGGCCAGGGCAACAACAGCAGCACGAACAGGAGTTGAGATGGAAGCCCTGGCAGCCGTATCGATCGCCGCATTGACCCTCTATGACATGACCAAGGCCATCGAGCACTCGGCGACGATCGAAGGCATTCAACTGCTGTCCAAGCACAAGGAAGTGCCCTGTTGATCCGATGCATGACATTCAAACCATTGGCTGCATGCCTGGCCTGGTCACTCCTGGCCATGCCGATGGGCTGTGATGATCCACAGGAGCAACCGGAACATTCTTCTGCAATCAGTGTGACTGCGCCTTCCGATTTGCTCAGCGGCAGGAAGGCTGAAACCACGATTGATACGAGCCCCCTCGACTCGCCACCGGAAGACCCGACGACAATGACGTTGCTTGGCCTGACCGCACCGAAACCGGCGACCTGGATCTGGCAACCACCCAAGAGAACCATGCGGAAGGCAAACTTCACTGTTCCAGGACGCGAGGGTAAAGACCCTGCGGAACTGGTCATCAATCACTTCCCAGAAGCTCCCGGCAATACGCTGGATGCCAATCTCAACCGGTGGTCAAAGCAATTCAGGACGATCGATGGTGGCAATCCCAAGCCTCTCATCAGCACGCTCGAGGTCGACTCGATGACCGTGACGATCGTTGAACTCAACGGGGAGTACATGGGAATGGGCGGCCACTGGCACAAGATCAACCACCAGATGCTGATGGCCATCGTCGATGCACCCGTTGGAACGATCTTCTTCAAGTTGCTCGGGCCTGACGTAACCGTCGAGGCAAACCGTTCCAACTACATGTCGATGATAACGGGCATGAAGCAGTTGAAGAACTGAGATCAACCGGACCTCGCTCCCGTTCGTCAAGCACCGTGGGACGGAACGAACGTCGAACCTGAATCCACATGACAGTTCACGAACTCGCCGCTTGAACAACGCTCGATGCAGTGAGCCAGATCTGCATGGGACTTGATCGTAAGTGTCATCGGAACAACGGATTCAAGCAGGACCCGGCCTGTGTCTCGATCTACTTCGAGGACTCGACCAGCCACGATCCTGGGCTGGCCCTGGATGGGTTCTATGAATCGTCCACCGGCTGTTGCTGGATGGATAGCCAACGCATTGGCTTCCATGTGTCCTGAAACGCTCTGTCCGGCAGTTGCATCGACATGGCCTCCGGCCACGAGTGACAGTTCGTAGGCGGTGTCACGTGGTGCGAGTACGAGGAGATCACCATCTCGTTCCTTGAGCCGGGCTCGAAAGTGTCGGGTCGTCATGTCATGGATCATACGTGCCTCATGATTGGATCGCATCACGGAGCACCCACGACCGCGTTCCCCTGCCGAAGGTAGTTGCCAACCAGCAGTGGACCCCGGGTGCTGAGGAAACTCTCTGGATGAAACTGGACCCCGTCCATCGGTGCGGCTCCATCCGGCGCATTCCAGCGAATCCCCATGACGACTCCATCCTCGGTCCAGGCACTGATCGTGAAATCTCCCGCAAGCGTGGAACGGTCCACGACCAGCGAGTGGTAGCGGGTTGCGATGAACGGAACTTCAAGCCCTTTAAAAATGCCCTGTCCGTCATGATGCACCTCGGATGTCTTGCCGTGCATCGGTTGATGGTGACGAACGACATCCATGCCGTGCACATCCGCGATGGCCTGATGGCCAAGGCATACACCGAGAATGGGTATTTCACCGGCAAAGGCCTTGATCAGCTCCGGGCAGATCCCGGTTTCCCTCGGGGTGCAGGGCCCCGGTGAGATCACCAGGTAGGAGGGACCCAGGGCCTTCGCTTCTTCGACCGAGATCCTGTCGTTCCGCACGACCTCGATCGTTTCCGCGGGCGCAATGGTGCTCATGCACTGGACCAGGTTCCAGGTGAAGGAATCGTAATTGTCCATGAGAAGGATCACGTTGGAGTCCTGCGGGGTTGGATCCCGGCATGGTACCCGTGATCCTGACCGGGGCTCAGGCTGCCATGGTCCCTGCAACACCATCCTGGGTCACGACGAAGAGATCGGTTGTGATCGGGTACGGCAGACGACGGTAGTCGCGGTTGACCTTCTTCTTCAACCTGTCCACGAATGTATTGGGATTGCATGACATCGCGACGAACATGTCCCGTGCGGGTGCTGCAACATAGAAGTCCCCCTTCAACTCCGGGGCAAGTCGTTTATGCAATGTATCCAGGAGCAGGCGGGCTGCGTCATATCCATCGTGAGCAGAGAAGATCGCGGCGCGACCGCCGTCTTCCGAATCCACGAGCTGGATCTTCAGATCCGGCGTATATCGCAGCAGGTTCTCACGTGCGTAGAGATCAAGATCATCAACAGTTATACGCCATTGCATGAGTTGCTCAACGGTGATGCTGACCGTCATGCGTGGCATGTCGATGACATAGACGATGACCGTCTCGTTCACGTAGGGCATATGTGCAACCTGCTCACGGTCAAGATGCTCGAAGATCGAAAT
>Ga0315339_1002095_pt1 | contig 15706 bp, 10 predicted proteins | sample ASW17metaG_FD_204514 | JGI IMG/M metagenome (GOLD analysis project Ga0315339, IMG submission 204514) | Ammonia-oxidizing marine archaeal communities from Pacific Ocean, United States - ASW #17 | ecosystem: Environmental > Aquatic > Marine > Oceanic | place: USA: California | collected 2016-12-05
TGGAGGCCCACCATGAAGCGTCGTATCGTGCTCGTCATCGGTCTAGTCATGGCCGTCACGAACTGCCAGAGGGAGCCGGAATACGACGTTGTCCTGCGCGGCGGCACGGTGTTCGATGGAAGCGGCGAGCCCGGTGTCATCGCCGATGTCGCCATCGATGGCGAGCGCATCGTGGGCGTGGGCGACGTGGACGGGGAGGGCGAGGTCGAGATCGATGCGACCGGTCTGTACGTGGCCCCGGGCTTCACCGACATGCACAGCCATTCGGACCGGACCCGGCTCTTGAACGGAGGCCACGGACCGTCGTTCGCCCTTCAGGGCATCACAACCGAGGTGTATGGCGAGACGACCTCCATGGGTCCCCGCGGTGGCAAGATGGAGGGCCAGCTTCCGGAGCCGCTCCGGGGGAAGTGGACCGGCTTCGGAGAGTTTCTGGACTATGCGGAATCACAGGGGCTCGGCGTTAACATCGCCTCCCACGTCGGCTCCGGTGGCATCCGCGCGTATGTGATGGGCTACGAGGATCGGGAGCCGACCGAGGAGGAGCTCGCTCAGATGAAGCGCCTCGTGCGTGAAGCGGTACAAGAAGGAGCGGTGGGCGTCAGCGCCGGGATGAGCTACGTCCCCAACATCTATATGAGTACGGAGGAGCTCGCGGCACTGGTGAAAGAAGCCGCGGACCTCGGCGTGGGCCTCTACTCAAACCATGCGCGCACCATGAACGGGACCGATCCTGGTGCCATCACCGAGGCGGTCGAGATCGGAAAGATGGCGGGCGCTGCTATCCACTTCTTTCATCTGAACTCTCTGGCTTCCACCAGGGCGGACGAGTTTTTGAGCCTCATCGAGCAAGCGCGTGCGGAGGGCATGCAGGTCACGGGGGATTCCTACACGTATACCTGGGGCATTACCGGCCTGGCTGACTACATTCCGGCCTGGGCGCAGGAAGGCGGACGCGAAGCGATGCTCGCAAGGCTCAGAGACCCCGTGCAGCGCGAGAAGATCGCCGGAGATTTCGTGACCGAAGAACCCTACCTCGCCAACATCGGCTGGCACAGGGTCCGCCTGGGGGTCAACGATCCAGAAATCAACGGCAAGCTGGTGGAAGAGGTGTCCGAGATGCGCGAACAGCCGGCCGAAGAGGTCTTTATGGACGTCGTCCTGGAGCAACGGGGCGAAGGGATGGTCATCGACTGGAATAACGAGGAGGAAACGCTGCGAGAGGTCATGCTCCAGCCTTACGTTGCGGGAGGCACGGACGGCGGCGCCATCGACCTCGATACCGAGTACCTCCCGCCCCTGGTGCACCCCCGTCACCTGGGTACGATTCCCCGATGGCTGGGCACCTACGTGCGTGACGAAAAGATCATGAGCTGGGAAGAAGCGATCCGGAAACTGGCCGCCTTGCCCGCGGAGATCCTGCAACTCGAGGAACGGGGCATGCTGCAGGACGGCTATTTCGCGGACGTCGTCGTCTTCGATCCGGCGACCATCAACGGGCTCGCCACCTTCGAAGACCCGTTCCATTACTCCGTGGGGATGCGACACGTTTTCGTGAATGGCCAGGCTGTCGTGACCGACGGAGAGACGACGGGAGCGCTACCAGGACGGGCCTTGCGCGGCGCGGGCTACCTGGCCAACAAGCTGCCGTTGACCTTGCCGTTGCCCGAGCTCGCGGAGAACCAGGAGATCCTGGTCCTGGAAGTTGACCTCGCTCCGGGACAGGCCTCGGCGCCCCACCGCCACAATGCCCATGTTGTTGTTTATGTGCTGGAGGGTCGGGTCAACATGCAGATTGCCGGGGGCGAGCTGGTGACCCTTTCGCCAGGGGAGACATTCCATGAGAGCCCTGATGACATCCACACGGTGTCTCAGAACGCCAGTGATACCGAATCGGCGAAGATCCTGGTGCACATGATCAAGACGGTCGGAGTTCCGGTGAGCACTCCGGTTCCCAATTGACCGCTTCGCGCTCCGGGGTCAGCAACGGTTGCCGTCATCATCATCTCCGTCCAACGAGTTTCTGGAGTCGGTAGCCATTTGGTACCTGGACGAAGTGTTTGCGAAGATCGGTGGTCACGGCGTCTGGCTTTACCACCGATTCTTCCTGAGCCTCTGCGACGTCGAACGAAAGCGGGAGCGTCAGATGCGAGGGTTGAAGTCAGCGGGTCACGCACAGCAGTGCCCCTGGAAGTGCCCCTACATCCTGAGCAGGTAGCTCAGTTTGACGAAGAACCCGTCATTCGTTCGCTCGAGTCGTTGGAAACGGAAAGAGTCTTCTTCGGTCAGGCTGCTCCCATATCCGGCGAGGATCACGGTTCCGGGACTGGGTTCGAACGAAAAGAGACCGTCCACCCGAAAGTCGTTGCTCGCCCAGGCCAGAGCCGGCTCGTAAATGCCGTCGCTGTTACGGACCAGGATTGGGTCCTCGGTTCTGGTATCGTCGCGCAGGTCGTCGACGTTGGTGGCATCGTACTGACCCACGAACCGAAAGAAGATCGCTCGCGTGAGCTGGTATTCGATCTTGAGTCGGGGGATGTCGCGGATGCGCACCGTACTCATGTCGACTTTGCGCAGGTTCTGCCGGCGCTCGAAGCTGCCCTCCATGCGAAGCTGATCGGTCGGCCGCCAGACCAGTGTGCTCCTCAAGATGACCAAGTGTCCGGACGTCCACTCTTCCCAGTTCACGTCGTCGCCGAGGAACCCCGAAATGCTGCCGCTGAAATGCTGTGAGCTCGGCAGCGTCATGCGGAAGCCCAACTGGGATCCTCGGATCGCCGGCGGGGCGACAAAGGGAATGGTGTCGGTTCCGGTGGCGGTAGAAGTCTCGATAGCGTAGTCGGTAAACAGGTCGGTAGGAAAGTATGTCTTCTCAAAATAGATCGAGGCTTGGAGTGCCCACCCTCCCCGGAGTGTCAAGTCACCAATGATGACACCCCTCCATAAATCGTCGACACCCTCACCCGCCAGAAACGTCTCGTGGCGCCAGTTCGCGTCCAGGCTGACGCGCCCGGAGTATCGCTCTACCTTGGCGCCGGGCCGGCCGTAGCCCGTGAGGCCCGTGCTCCCTCTGAGCTGGACGGTGCCCACGCGGCTGAGAAATCCGCTCCGGGCCACCAATTCGTCGTCCAAACCTTTGAAGAGGATATCCCAGCCGAACTGCCGGCCCCGCCGTGCAAGGCTCAGGTCCCAGAGGTGTCCGTCCGTGACCGTGCCATCGACTCGATCGAAGCTCATCGCCCCCTGCATCCGTAGATCGTAGATACCGCCGAACACGAACCGGGTGTCTGCGCTGGCGACTCGATTGTAGTCGGAGCCGTCCACGCGGTCGGTGTAGGCGATCCCCACCGTGGACTCGTCTCCCACGTCCCTCTTGATGCGCACGAGATTGTAGATGGGATAGTCCCCTCCGGTGACTGACAACGCCTTGTCGTCTGCCGCCGACAGCACGGCCAGCTCCGTGCCCCCGATCTTCCCGGTGAACTTGGTCGCTGCCACGGGGCTCGAGATCCGACGGGTGTAGATCAGGCGATTCGGGGTCTGTAAGTACTCGCTACCCTCCAGAAAGAATGGGCGTTTTTCGGCGAAGAAGACCGCACGACGAGGGTCGTACTGGGTTCGCTCTTCATCGGCCTCGACCTGGGAGAAGTCCGGGTTGACCGTGCCGTCCAGGGTCAGGTTGCTGGTGAGGCCCCAGCGGATGTTGCCACCGAATTCGGGCTGTTGCGCATCGTACTCCCACCCCGCGGTGTGCGACGCTCCGTCGATGGCCCTGGTGACCACAGGATTGATGTCGAGGACCAATCCCCGGTCGAAGCCGGTGAGGTCGTGAAGCGTTCCGCTCTGGGCCAGAAAGGAGGCCCTTCCCAAAAGCGCGGGCGTCCAAGTCTGCTCGTGGCCGGAATGCTGGACCCTGCGGATGATGTTGATCCCCCAACTCTGTGTGTCCCCCGACTGATAAGAGAGGCTCTTGAAGGGGATGAGCACTTCGATCTCGTAACCCCACTCGGTCAACCGACCCTTCGACTCGAAGAGGAAGTCCTGGCTAAGATCGACTGGATCTCTGGGCGTACTGGTGGTCCGCGTCGAAACAGCCTGCTCGATGCGTGATCCGTCCGATTGCACACCCAGGGGGTTCACCCCGAAAACGACCGCGCTCCTGCTGTCATTGAAGGTGTCGAGGAGGATTTGGACGTGATCGTCGGTCGCGATCTTGTCGCGGTCGGCCAGGCTGGCGTTCGGTATGCCGTGGGGCTCGAAGGCGCGGATGCCGAAGTGGATGGCCTCGGAAGAGTACCAGACCAGGACTTCAGTGTTGTCGTCGGCCGGCAGCCCGTCCACTGGCTTGTACTGAGAGAAGCCGGTGAGAACGGCCGCGTCGGCCCAGGCAGCTTCGTCGAGAACGCCGTCCACCTCGAGGTCCGCTCCCAGCTTGGGTACGGTCACGTCCAACTGACCCAGCGTTCCCCTGTAGATGTCGGGGACGGAGACGGCCCGAGGACCACGGGCCCGAGCGGAGATGGCCCCAGGGAACTCGGTGCGCTGGGACTCGGCTCGGGGAGATTGGACCCGCAGGGGCGAGCCGGGTGCCCCTAAAGGGGTGCCGAGAGTTCCATCGTGCGTACTGACAGCTCCGCCTACGATCTGGAGCAAAGCCAGCAGCGGAAGAAACATCGATGAGCTTCCTTGGCCTACGAAGGGAGCGGGTCACCCTCCGGCAGCAATTATGATCAGCAAACCCACAATTTTGCACATAATCGGTGTGCTGTCAGGGAAAACTTTCTGCGGCTCCTTCAATCTCCATTAGGTAGAGGGCCTCCGTGGTCTCCTCCGTGAGACAGACGATGTGTTCGTACATCGGGGAGCGTGCCGCTCGCTTGCAGTCGGTTGTTTTTTTCTAGGGTGATAGCGTAACATGTCTTCGATCGCCCACCTGCCGCCATGTGGACGACCCAACGCTCCGGGCTGAACCCTTTGAACGAGGTGAACGATGATCTTGAAGAGCGCCGTGGCTCTCGCCACGACTTTGGCTAGCGTCACGCTACTTTCGACCGCCTCGACCCTCACGGCGCAGGAAAACGCCGAAGAGCGTGGCAGTGACAACATCAAGGTCGTATCGCACCTGCCGCTCGGTGGGCCCGGGAGCGTATCCGACGTCGAAATCGAGCAAGACCTGAGCCGGCCATACGTCTATGTGGGCCATGAGGTTTTGGGACGATCGAACGCCCTCGAGCGGGGTATGGACATCATCGACATCTCGGATCCCGCGAACCCCAATGTGATCCATCGCTGGCGCATTGAGGACAACGAGTTGCACGTGGGAGCCGGAGGCAAGGACATCAAGATCTTCAAGCACGACGGTCGCGACTATGTGATTCTTTCCTTCCAGTTCCAACAGGGGGGGCCCGATTTCGATCTGGGGGCCATCATCTTCGACGTCACCGACCTCCCCGACAGCTTCAGAGAGGTGGCCCGCATCCAAGGGCCCGGTGAGCTCGCCGGCTTCCACAACATCTTCACCTACAAACACACTAACGGCCGGCCACTCCTCTTCGCGACGGTGGCCGGGCCGTACGCCAGCGTCTACGACCTGGGGTACGTGCTTGAGGGGCGGTCCGACGACGCCCTGGTCGCTCGGGTTCCGGTCCCCACCTCGCAGGCGATCCCCGGGTCCCGTGGCTACCACGACTTCTACACGGGCTACCACGCAGATAGTGAGCAGGACCGCTTCTATGGAGGCGGCACGGGCGGATACTATGTATACAACATCACCGACCTTGAGAATCCGGAGTTGCTCGTGAGCCTCACCGGAATTCGTGGGGTGGAGCGTGGGCACACCTTCACGCCGTCGGCTGACGGCCGGTACGTGATCGCCGAGACGGAGTACCAGTACGCGCCGCTCCGGATGTTCGACCTGAAGCCCGGTCTCGACGGCGAGGTTGCGAACATCAACCAACCGATCTCCGCCTGGACCGCCAACTGGGAGCACCTGGTCCACAACCACGAAGTGCGGTGGCCCTTCGTCTTCGTGTCCGGCTACGTGGACGGCCTCCAGGTCTTCTCGATGCAGGATCCCAAGAAGCCCAGGACGATCGCCCACTACTACACCTACCTCGAAGGAGGGGACGGGGACGGTGGGGTAATGAACGGTGCGTGGGGTGTGGACGTGCGCAACGCTGACGGGTTGATCGTGATCTCCGACATGGTAACCGGCTTCTGGGCCTTCCGTATGGAGGGCTTCAGCGGGTGGAATGGGCTGGATTGGGGCTATCCGAACATCTCGAGCGTCCAGGACTGGGAGAATGGACCGGCGTATCAGGCTCGGAGTCGGAACTGACGAGACACCCACTCGGGACAGCCGGCGCAGTGCCGGAGCCGACGTGGACAGATAAACGGATAAGAGATACGCGCCTTATGCAGCGTTGAAGAGATGTGAGTAGTGGTGTCTTGGTGAGCGTGTCCGAAGAGGACGGGCATGATGGACGGTGGCTCTGCCGTGCCGTCACCGCCTTGGAGGCGTTCGCTCGACAGTCGCGCTTCCTCATGGCCGCGATTCATGACGATATGCCGTCCCCTCCGACGCAGCTAGAAGCCCTGAAGTCATGCTAGCGCACCCAACACGGTTTTGCGCGTCCTGAGTTGCGGGCCTGAGAAGTTAGGGGTTGAGCACAGGCAAGATTGTGGACCTGCCGGAGGGGGATGAGAATACGGTATGAATAAGACAATCCAGATCCGCACAGGCCTCGAAGCTTCGTACTCTGATATTTACACACCGGAAGCATTTGCCGCGGTGCAAGCGCTTGCCGAGCTAGACCGAGACGTGAAGGACGTCATGCGCTCGCGTATAGGTCGCCGCGCCGCGCGAACGCTCGACAATGAGCGGATTACGTTTCTAGACCCCGGGTCGACCATCGCGCGGACAAGTATCAAGGTGCAGGACGCACGGGATGGAAACTTTGAGGGGAGTGAGATTCCGCACGACCTTCAGTGCCAGTGGATTCAGGGCACGGGGCCAGCAGCGAAACCGACTGGCTCGTTAGAGCGCTCAATCCGTAACGTCGCGTACGCGCTGCTGAGTGGGGCGGATGGATGGATGTTCGACGGCGAAGACGCGCTCGGACAGACCGATGCCATGTCGCTGGACAATCAGCGCAATCTCAAACTTGCCATCGCTCGGGATGACGTGTTCATGAAGGCTGCCGAGGGTGTCGCCGGTGAGATGAACGCATGGGCGGGCGGTTTTTTCGGTCACCCAATCGTGAATGACTGGAATGAGCAACTCGACTTCACGACACTGATATTTCGGGTCCGAGGCCACCACTTGGACGACCGGCACATAAGGAACGTTGACGGCTCAGGCTTCTCAGCGTCGATCGTCGACACGTGCTTATTCATTGTGAACAACCACAAGCCTTTGCTTGAGGCCGGGCGATCGATTGTCCTCTATCTGCCTAAGGTCCAGACGGCTGAAGAGGCTGCAGTTTGGGACCGTATCCTGACCAGTTTGGAGGAGTATCTCGGACTCGAAGTCGGCACTATTAAAGTGTACGTGTTGATCGAGCAGGTGGAGGCGGCATTCCAGCTGATGGAGATCCGGGCCGCACTGGGGAAGCACTTCGTCGGGTTCAACTCGGGCCGCTGGGACTACATCAACTCGGTGTCAGATGCGGTGGCATGGGACCCTACGTTCATCAACCCGAACATCGAGTCTATTGGGATGACTTTCGGGTATATGCGGGTCTATGAGGATCGAGTGCGACGCTCCATGAACACGCCGGACCGTAACGGAAATTTCGCTCTCTGGCAGGGTGGTATGGAGCCGAATATCCCCGTCGGCTCAAAGGAGGGTGTTGCAGCCAGCATGGCTCGTGCTGTGCAAGGCGCTGAGCGTGAGCAGAGAGAAGGTGCAAACGGCAAGTGGGTTGCGCACTGGAAGATGGTGAACATCGTGCGTCCTGTATGGGATGAAGTTGGAGAACTGAATCAGATGGGTCGTGAGTTTCCGCCTCTCACGTACACGGATCAGGACGCCGCAGATCTGTTCTTACTCGAGCCGGCACCCAGGACTGTTCGGGGAGCTCGTAATCTGCTCTCTGTCGGAATCCAGTACGGAAACGCATTGGGGCAAGGGATGCAGGCCGCGGCTCTCAAGCCAGCCGACTTCTTTGGAAACGCGGATATCCTATACCTGATGGAGGATGCTGCGACGGGAGAGATCCGGTTGAGCATCCTTTGGGAATGGGTCCATAAGGGTGCGAAGCTAACCGAAGACGACCCTGAGACCGGAGTTCAAGCAGGAGACGTCTTTACGCTAGAGATCTTCCAGCGTCTATACAGTGAGGAGATGGAGAAGCTAAGGAACGCCAGCAACCGTGACGTGCACGACGAATCGAAGACTACGAGCCTGCCCGTAGCAGGAGAGATTGTTGATGCCTACGTGAAGTCCAACGTTAAAGCACCCTGGTACATCGATCTCCTCAACCTCAACATCGACAACTTCGATCTCGAGACCGGCAAGCAGCGCATCAAGATGTACCTCGATGCATTCTCTGCCGACGGGACCCGCATCACCGAGAATTTGGATTTCTCCTAGCGCGGATCCTAACCAGTTGCCGTGGCTTAGTCGGCCTTCTGAGAGAGTGACGGAGGCCGTATGAAGGTTGTGGTGGCGATGGATTCGTTCAAAGGAGAGGGTACTTCGTAACGTCAGTTGCGCCAGTGATAGCAGCCCCTAGCCCCTCCCTCCGTGGCACCCAGCCACACCTAGCTACCCAACACCGTGCTGCTCGTCCTGAGTTGCGGGTCTGTGGGGGGCTGGGTTGGTGCTAGGCCACACGCATCGCTGTCGGGCTACCATAGGGTTGAGTCGCACTAGGAGCCCTCTAACTCTGCTCCATTAGCCCAAACGATTTGACCGAGAAGAATTGATCTGTCCAGGTCCCGGCGACCCAGACAAGAGATCCTTCGGCCTCACGCAGCTGCTCAGGCACACCGGAGAGCGGGACCGTGGATCCGCTCCGCTCCGGTTGCAGCTGCCAGCCGCCATCGACTTCCTGTAGTGTGCCCAGATAGGCCGTCATCCCGTCGACCGCTCGCAACTCGAAGGACTGAGCTTCGATTGTGCTCACATCTCTCGCATCTGTCGTCAGTTCCCCGCACACCGTCACGACCGTACCGCTCAACACCCGAATCCGGCTTTCCTCTTCACCGGCGATGCGGATTTCTTGGCCATCATCTGGGCGAAGGATTGTAGCTGGTGCGAAATCCGTGCCTACGGAAAAAATCTTACCTGTGAGGCACGACTCGGGCGGTGCCACAGACACAGATTGGCTAGCTGATCCCACCGAACACGACACTGTCGCGAGGAGGAGGAGGGGAATCAGCCTCACTGGATACGGAAGATCCACATGCCCATTTCGTCGGGCAACTCGTCGCCCTCCGGCGTCCTGATCCGGAAACTGGTTGGTGCGTGTGAACTCGGTGGCTCCCACTCTAGGTAGGCAGTCGATCCGCCCCTGACGGACTTAGTTGTGGTCGGCTCCGCGTCCGAGCTTGTGTAGGGAGTAAGGGTGCCGTAGTTCGGATCTGGCCAAGAGGCAATGATTGGGGTGAGGTCCCAGGAAGTGAGCCGGACCCTTTCATGAATGCCCGTGTGACGGCCATCTAGGTAGAGGCTAGCCCCAAAGAGAGTCAGGATATAGCCAAAGCTACTGGCAGCTGTCGTCGTGACCAAGTTGTCATAGCCGGTATAATCAGAATTGGTCAGGTCGCGCATCAGTGCGGCCTCACCGCCAGAATAGTACGGGCCATAGTAATCCAGAAGGAACCGGAGCAGGGTGGCAGGCACACCGTACACCGCTCGACCATTCCAACACGGCCCAGTGTTGCCATCAGCTTCCTTTCCCAGCCATGAGCACTGCTCCGGTGCATTTTCCACCTTCCCTGAGCTTGAATAGCCAAAGTATCTTCTTAGGTCGTGTGCCCAATCCTTGTACCACCCATCGCCGAAATAGCCCTCATCGAATTCTGGCACACCTAGATTTTGTCCAGATCCTCCGTGGCCGAGGACCGCATTACCCACGAGCTGCTCAGCCAGCGTTGCACCCCCTTCACTTTCCCAACTGGCCTTTATGGCGGCATCGCTGAAAAAGTACTGAACCTCTTGCGCAATATGAGTCACTTCGTGTGCGATAAGTGCAGGCATCAAGTCGCTTACGGACTCCTTGGTCCGAACTTCCCCATGAACCCCAGCAGGGTCCGGAGTGATGCCATAGAAGACTTCCGCCTGGTTACTCCCCGGACAGTAGCTCGTCGCCGTCAGATCGTATGGGTTTACGAACCCTAGAACGTCATCCTGCTTGTTGACTTCCTTTGTGATGATCACACCGATCCGTCCATCGGCATCAAGGCCGAGTGTATCGCCCACAACGCCCCCATAGGGGATAGTGTCTACAAACTCACCGAAGTAATTCGTGATCACGGGTAGGGTCGTTCCACTCAAGGTCGCATCCCAGCCGGCGTATTCCGCCGCAGTGAAGGATTTCGTAAGCGGATTCGCCGTGTCCTCTATGTAGATCGCGGACGTACCGATGTATCGCACGACTGTGTTAATAGCTTCGAAGGTTCCCGAGCAGATGCTGCCACTTGTATGGACCTTCAATGTCATTGTGTCGCCCACCGTACTCAGTCCCCTCCAAGGGCTACTTGCTCTCAAACCGGGAGCCATGGCTGCAAGCTCCGCTCCCCTCAGAGCTAGGTCGTCCTTCGTCTGACGCACATTTTCCCAACGGCGAGCCTCTGCTTCTGCGTGAGCAAGCATTTGTGCTTCATATTCGGGATCTCTAAACACTTTCTGCGAAGGCGCAGGGGCTGCTGCTGGAAGATCGCCAGCTGCGATGATCGGAGCTTCGAAGTAGCCAACGTCCTCGCCCGCGATCGGGACGTCAGGGGCATCATCAGCCGCTAGGCTGGCCGCTAGAGTGGTGCCCGAGATCGCGGTCTGTGTGAAGGCAGTGAGCGAGGTCACAGCCTCCGAACTCGACATGATACCTATGATATACTTCTCCGAACCACTCCCGGCAGCCAGGTGGAGACAGTCACCACCGACCGTGTAGACGCCACCGCCTACATCGAGATCCCATATTGTTTTCCCTGGCTTCACCCCGACGGTCGTTGTCGCGCTTTCGCTCACGTTCGCGACTGTCACTACTAGGTCTACCACACGGGACGGCTTACAGGCAGATGTCGGCACGGTGATCTGGAGCTCTGTTATACTGGCCGACGTAATCGACGCCGTCAGTCCATCAACCGTGATCGTGTTACTCGACGCGGTCGCGCTAAAGCCTGTGCCGGTGATCGTGGCGGCGGCACCTTCAGTCCAGTTGACCGTGATCGCGTCCAGGGTTGGCGCCGCCGCCAGATTGACCGTGACCTCGGCCGTTGCCCTGGCTGAGCCAGAGGTCGCCGTGATCGTGTCCGTGCCGTTGCTAACTGCGGTCACGAGCCCCGCGGACGAGACCGTCGCGATGGTGGTATCAGACGACGCCCACGTCACCGTTGCACCCGATATGGCCGTCCCACCCGCGTCCTCGGTCGCGCTCATCGGCGCGCCGCTCTGATCTTTGACTGTAGCGGAGAGCTGCTGCGTCGCTCCTATATATGAGAGGCTCAGGCTCGTCGCCGAAAGGGTGATCGAGGTCGCTACAGGCGTTGGAGGAGTTGGTGTAGTCGGGGCCGTGGGAGTAGATCCGCCTCCGCCTCCGTCACCGCCTCCACAAGCTAGGAGGAATAGCGCAACAGTTAATCCGAATCGCATAGCGATGATCTCTACAGGTGGCTCCCCTCATCGGAACCCTCCTGTCGGTCGTCGTGCGCCCTAGAAGCTCGCCCCGATCGCGCTGAGGCCCGCCCGAACGACCTGCGCATCTTCAGAGCCCCGTACGCCGCTCGCGCTCATCGCGCCGACGATCTCACCACCGATGCGGATCGGATACCCTCCTTCGAAGGTGGTACCGTTCGGAATCGTGTCGGTGATCGTGCCGTCAGCGAGCCCTTGGCCGTAGTCGCCGCTCGGCATGCCAGCGGCCAGGGCGGTCCTCGTCTTGGCCATGGCGATCGAGAAGGTGCGCGTCGAAGCACCTCCCCGTCTCGTAACCATGAGCGGGACGCCGTCGGCGTCTGTGACGACGATGGTGACGTTCCATCCGTTTTGCCGCGCCTCAGCCTCGGCGGCAGCCACGGCGGTTTCAGCCTGCTCAAAGGTTAGCGCCTGCTGCGTGTCCATGGCGGCGGTGCCTAGGAGAAAAAGCGCGGGGGCGAGCAGCGTTGCCAGGCGCGAGTAGCGAGTCCTCATGATCTATTCCTCTCCGTCGTCATGGAACGGGGATACCGTCATCATCGCGGCGCCGCTCCATGTTGGATTCTCGGGGGTGGCGCCCAGGGCCCTCGACCACTGGTGCCAACCAAGCCTAACCTTTGTCACCACACCGTGCACACGAAGAGGACCCGAACGGGCCAGCGAGTCGCACTGGAAACAGCTTGGTGTTGAAGGCGCTGTCACCGATACTATGGGCTACCATGACGTGGTCGACCTTCCACCCGAACACGGGGCTGTTCGAAGCGCTGTAGGGCCCCCACGGGCCCGTCCTTCGAGCGGGACACCTGCGTCCCACATTCGGTCGTTTCCGAAGCTAGTGAATCGGTAACGTGTGCGTTGCCAGCGATTCTGCGCTTAGCATGAATCTTGCCCTCCCCGTGGCCTTAACTCTGCCACGTGCCTCTTTCGATGCCACCCCGCCTTCACTCGATTTCGGCCCGCTCGGCGGTTGACGGATAGATCAACGATTAACGCGGTGGCCGGAAGCGCATGGAACTTCCAGCGGATTCGCGCCGTCCTTCGTCAGCGTTTTCACCGTCGCCGTGGGTGGGTCGGCCAGGGGCCAGTCCCGCACCTCTTCCGCGAGCGGAAACGGGTCGCTGACCGCCAACCGCACCTCCGCAGATTGGAAGTTCGAGTGGGGTTCCCGCCTACGATAATCGGAGGATTAGTTCGAACTCGAGGACAGCTCTACCGTGACGAGCAACCGACGCAGATCGGGGACCGACGTACTGTTCGCCAACGCCAACGTCCGGATTGTAAGAGGGCTGTCGATCAACTTCTTCGGCAACATCTCGCGGGTCCGCAACCAGGTGTTCTTGGCGCGGAGTGATGCCTCTGACGAGGACGCTCGTCTTCGGCGTCGTGCGCTTGAGACGAATTTCGACTACTTCACGAACATCAGCATCAGCTTCACATTCGGCTCGATATTCAACGACACCGTGAACCCTCGGTTCGGCAATGCGGGAAGAGAGTTCTTCTTTTTCTAGATACCGATGGTGCGTGCGCCGTCTCGGACGATTCACCGGATCACCCAGATTGATCCCTCAGGCGAGGCGTCATAGGTTCTCGGGCCATGATTCTTATCCGCACTATACGGGGCCGAACCCGATGTTGGATGGCGCCCGCTGTTCTTCTGGGCGTTCTGACCCTTGTCCTACCTATCGATGTCGAGGGTCAGCAGAGCGCAGGAGGGGACGGCCTCAATGCGCCTCCGATCAGCCTGGGCATGGCTGGGTTGCCGGGTGTGATAGCGATTCCGAATGCTGGCACCATTGCTCCGGGATATGCTCACCTCAGCTACAATCGCACGCCGAATTACGGACAATTCAGTCCTGGCGCGATCGCGGGACAACACAACATCCAATTCGCGGTAGGCCTCTTCTCGAGAATCGTGATTTCGGGCCGTGGCTCGGAGGTGGTGTCGAGTAAGCTCCAAAAGCCTATCTTCATCCGAAATGCCGGAGTGATCGAGTTGGTCGAGCGCACGTGGTTGGCACGTGATTTGTCAGCTAACCTACAGCTCTTGTTGCTCGAAGAGAGCGCCTCCCTCCCGGCCATTGCCATCGGAGCCCAAGACTTTGGAGGGGCTAGCAACCTCTTCGAGGCGCGATACGGCGTCGTTAGTAAGACGTTTTGGGGGCGGGCCCGGCTTTCGGCCGGCTACGGCTGGGATGCGGGTGTTCTCAGGGGCTTCTTCGGTGGCATCGAAGCGTCACCGATACGGCAAGTCACTCTCCTTGGCGATTACGATGCGGAGCGCTTCCGCGGCGGCCTGCGTCTCCAGCCTTTCCCTGAGTCGCTCGTTAGGCGCGGCGCGCCGCGGCCTACCGTCGATGTGATCTGGACCGAGGGTGAGGGGGTGACTTGGGCGGTGTCCCTCCGCGCGGCACTCGATCAAGACTGGGTCGAGCGAGGTCCGCGGAGTGCTCAGCGGTTAACTCCGCTCGGCACCGATCCCGAGGTCAGCACCGTTGCCGTCTTGGCTCAGCTCCTCTCGGATGACGGCTTCGAGAACATTTCGGTCTCGGTGCGAGAGGGTGATTTGCTCAGGATTGAGTATGAGAACCGACGTTACAATCAGCACGAGTTGGATGGCCTCGCGCGTGTGCTGCGACGCGTCGGGCACAACCTGCCGGAAGGAGTTGAAGGCGTCCGGATCGTGCTGAAGCAGACGAATGTGCGGGCGTTGCAGGTCGACCTGACGAGCGAAGACCTTCTACGGTTCCTCGAAGGGGTGATCAGACCCGAGGTGTTTCAGGAACGCGTATCTGTCCGATACCCCGAAGCACCGCGTTCGCTGACTGGCCCGATCGATCGATCCGTGAATTCGAGTTTTTTCAAGGCTGACCTGACGTTCAACCCCCTGATTGAGACGCTCGCGTTTTGGGACCTCGGTGTCTTCGATGCGAGGTTCTCGCTTCAGCCAAACCTTCGCTTCACGCTCTTCAGCGGTACCGTACTGGAGGCGCAATATCTAATTCCCATTGGTCAGACCGAGCACTACAGGATGGGCCCCAGCCGGTCAACTCTGCCCGAGGCAGAGCTGGATCGAGCGCTGCTTCATCATGCTCGATGGTGGTCTTTGTCTGGGCGTTCGGCCCTAGTCGCCCAATGGAGTGTCGGGCGGTTCGATCTAGGGAACGTTGGAATTAGGCAGGAAGCGTCGCTCAGCCTATGGGGTGGACTCGTAACGCTGGGAGCCGATGTTGCCGCCGTAGGGTACCGCCGCCAAAAGCTTGATCGGCTGCTCGCCCTCGGAAGGGCTCGCCTGCTCGTGCCGTCGGCAGACGCCCGTTTAACTGTAACGGCGGGTCGTTTCCTCGACGAGGATCACGGCGTCGTCGTCGATGTGAGCAGGTTCTTCGCCGATACGGAAATCGGCTTGGTTCTTCGTCACTCTGATCGAGGATCGGTGGCGGGTATTCGGATTGCCCTTCCCCTCACGTTTGGCAGGGACCTTCCGCCGAACCGAGTACGAGTGCGAGCCCCCGCCGAATGGAGGTACGGGCAGCAGACCATCGTGTTCGCGGACCGAAACATTATCCGAGGCGATGTCGCTCGGAGACTCCACCCGCGCTCTGGGTTGCACCAGATCTACCTTGATCGCGACCGCCTCTACCCAGCCTCCGTAAAGGAGGCGCTGGCGGACTCTCGTTTCTGGAGGTAGTTTGCGCTGTCCGCATTGGGGTATACGGTATGGGAGGCGGAGAAACGAACGCATTGATCGCAGAGGAGTGTGTGCATAGTTTGTAATCAATGCCCTCCTCTTACGGGCCCTTTGCTACCGGAGATGGTTTTGCCACCGGAGATGGTTTAATGAAATTTAGG
>Ga0315339_1002096_pt1 | contig 15704 bp, 14 predicted proteins | sample ASW17metaG_FD_204514 | JGI IMG/M metagenome (GOLD analysis project Ga0315339, IMG submission 204514) | Ammonia-oxidizing marine archaeal communities from Pacific Ocean, United States - ASW #17 | ecosystem: Environmental > Aquatic > Marine > Oceanic | place: USA: California | collected 2016-12-05
TAAAGGCCAACAACTTAGCGGTCATTTCGTCATGGGGGCGGGGGGTTCGGAGTCACGCGTTCGCACTTCTAAGCCACCCAAACACACGTCGCCCCTGATCCCGAAGTTCGCCCGACAAGATCGCGAATAGTCGCTCTGCTCGGGCACGTCCTGATATCCCACAGTAGAAGGCTGTTCCGACAGACTAGATCGCTATGTTCGCCGATCTTGCTGGCACTTGATCAAGCTCGCGAGATGAAGCTGCATCCTGTCTTCGTTCTCAAAGTCATCCGCGGCTACGCCAAGAGCCGACCCGTGATCGTCTACGCCAACAAGCAAGGTTCCACCGTCCGAATCGAGGAAGGCAGCTATCGTCGTGAGGCATGAGTTCTCCATACGCACGTCGTGCTGGTCCGTATGGAGATTCCGTCGCAAAGTCGACTTGAACTCGATCGTTGAGCCCTCGCCTTGTTCGATCAGCGCCGCCACAGGGACGACCTCCATGGCGCCATCGTCTGCGTCAAGAGTGACTGCGTCCAAGCCAGCGACCTCGCTCAGGACGAGGTCTTCCGCCGGCTCGACGGCACCGCTGACCCTTAGCACCCTCCTCCGAGACTCGTTAGCCCTCTCCCCGTTGGATCTCGCCCGCTCCAACGATAGGCTTCAGGCGCTTACCCACCCTACTTCGGGAGCGCCATGGAACCCGGCCCTCGACTAGGCTGACCTGCCCCCCCCACACAAAGGACCCGAACTTGCGACCCGCACACCCGGAAAGACCCTTCTCTCGCAAATCGTGGCGGCTCCTGGCCTGCCTGCCCCTCCTCTGGTGGGGGTCGGTTCCGAGGCAGGATAGTGCCGCGGTCGAGGCAAGCGACGGCATCGAGCTCCTCTACGTCGCTAACCGGATGGAGGGGACGATCTCCGTCATCGAGGTGCCGAGCTTCGAGGTTATCGGCAAGTTCGACGCCCTGCCCGACGTCCCGGCCGACCAGCGACCAGAAGGCGGCCTCGCGTACGACCTGGTGGCGCCGAACACAGGCGAGGTGTTGTATGTGGCTCGCGACGAGGTCCGCGACGTAGTGGCATTCAGCACGGCGACCGAGGAGCTGCTATGGCGCCTGCCGGTCGGCGGCATCGCCGATCACATGGCTCTCTCCCACGACGGGCGCTATCTGTTCGTCTCGGTGATCAGCGAGAGCCATGCAGTCGTGATCGACACCGTCGATCCCGCAGTCGTCGGCAAGATCAATACCGGCATCGGCCCGCACAGCATGCATATGTCGCCCGACGGCAAGCGTGTCTATAACGGTTGCATCCTGTGCGATCAGATCACGATCGCCGACGCTAGCACGTTCGAGGTCATCCGGACGATTCAGTTCGAAGAGGGCGTGCGGCCGTTCGCGATCACGGCCGATGAGCAGACGATGTTCATTCAGCTCTCCAAGTTGCACGGCTTCGTGGTGCTCGACTTGAAAACCGATCAGGTCGTCAAGACCATCCATCTGCCGGTGCCGGATGGTGTAGATCACCTGAAGACCTGGCCTCACACGGCACACCATGGGCTGGCGCTGACGCCCGATGGGACGCGGCTGTGCGTGGCCGGCACGGTAGGGCACTACGTCGGGATCGTCTCGGTGGACGGGCTGGATCTGCTAGCCACGATTCCGATCGGTAGTGAGCCCTACTGGATGACAGCGAGCCTCGACAGCAAGTACTGCTACGCCAGCGCGCGTTACGACGACAGCGTCTCGATCATCTCGCTCTCCGAAGAGCGAGAGGTCGCCCGCCTCGAGCTCGGGGGCTACGCCTTCGGCATGTGGACGGTGCGTATCCCCGCGAGGCAAGTTGGCCGCTATTCGAAGCCGAGCTCTGGGTTGAGGCGTTCGCCGCCGCTCATCTCCTTGCCGACGAGGTAGATGGTGGGCGTCGAGAGCATGATGTCCATGTGGAAGGCACAGGGGCCGACGGTGCCGCCGAAGGTCGGGTTCTGATAGCCGAAGCCGAAGTCGACGGCCGCCAGCTTCCGCTCGTCCTCGATCATATGGCCGGAGATGCCGGCCTCGGGGTTGAGGCCGCTGCTGAAGTGGCAGAGCTCGTAGATTGCCGGTTGGCCTCAGCTCTTCAACCATTGGCGCATCGTGTCTGCCTCTTTGCCGCCGTCCACCGATGTCACGACGCCGCTGTCGAGGGTAAAGCTGTCGGGCTCGTCGACGATGCCCTGCACACTGTCGCTGGCATCGATGACGATGATGCCGTCGATCGTATCCTCGAGCGCCGCGATGCTGACCTGGGCGCCAGGGAAGAAATCAATCTCGCCGGCTTCGGTCAGGGCGCCGTCGCCGACCTTGCACCTGCGATCGCCGAGGCGGAACTCCACATCGGTTCCCTCGGGCGAGGTGACGCGGCAATGGTCGGCCGCGTGCCACAGATCGGCAACGCGATCCACTAGTGTGCGCTCTGCGGCCACTCGTGCGTCGGTGGGTACAAATCTGGGTACAGATTCTCTGAAGTCGAAGGCTGGGCTCTCAAACTTGCCTGCGTCCGTGGAACAAAGTGAGGAACCTCAAGGGTGAGAAACAAGCCGTGACACCCTATGCCACTCCCGCCTCGGTATAGTCGTGGCTTCCAATCCGCTTCTGAAAAGGTGTTCGCATGCGACGACGGTTCCTGGTTCTTTTCGCTGTCTTCGTTCTTCTGACGTCGGTGAACGCAACCGCGTCCTCCCAAGGGATCGCGCAATGGACGCCCGACAAGCGCGGCAGCGGCAACATCGAGGTGCTTGCCCACATTCCGCTCGGGCCCGCGCGCAACGTCTCGGACATCGAGATCGAGCAAGACCCGGGCCGGCCGTTCGCCTACGTCGGACGCATGGTCTACGGGAGCTGGGGGGAGAGGGGGACCGACATCATCGACCTGTCCGATCCCACCGACCCGAAGATCATTCACCAGTGGCGCATCGAGTCTCAGGATCTGCACCAGGGCCTGGGCGGCATGGACGTGAAGTACTTCAAGTGGGACGGGCGCTACTACCTGGTCCAGTCGGTGCAGTTTGGCCAGGGCGGTCCGAACTCCGATCTGGGCGCCGTTGTGCTCGACGTGACCGACCTACCGGACAGCTACACGGAGGTAGCCCGGATACATTCCCCCGAGTATCCCGGCGGCTTCCACAACATCTTCATGTACAAGCACTCCAACGGCCGACCGCTTCTGTTCACCACCGTGGCCGGTCCGTTCGGCCACGTCTACGACATGGCCCATGTGATCGAAGGTGCGGCGGACGCGGCGTTGGTGGCCAAGGTGCCGCTCGGCGATTTCGGCCCAAACGAGCAAGGTAGCTACCACGACATGTACGTTGGTTGGCACGAGAACACGGCGACCGATCGTTTCTACGGCGGCGGAACGGGCGGCTACTACGTGTTCGACATCACGGACCTCGAGAACCCGTCGATGATCGTCTCGCTGACCGGCATCGATGGCGTGGATTGGGGCCACACGTTCACGCCCTCTCCCGACGGTCGCTACGTGATCGCCGAGGCGGAGTACCAGTACGCTCCGCTGCGTATCTTCGACTTGCAACCGGCACTCGACGGCGAGCGAAGCAACATCCGTAGTCCCATCAGCGCCTGGACCGCGGACTGGCGCAATCTGGTCCACAACCACGAGGTGCGCTGGCCGTATGTCTTTGTGTCGGGTTACCTGGACGGCCTGCAGGTGTTTACCATGCAGGATCCCCTCAACCCGGTCACGATCGGCTACTACGACACGTTTCTCGGCGGGCCCGCTCAGGAACGCTGCACGATGTGCGACGGTCTCTTCGGCGTCGACGTGCGCAACAGCGACGGGCTCATCGTCGGCTCCGATATGACCACCGGCTTCTGGGTCTTCCGGATGGAGGGCTTCAGCGGTTGGTCAGGCGCCCAGTGGGGTCTGCCCGACCGTTCCAGCGTCCAGGACTGGGAGTCGACTCCGAGCGAACAGGACTGAAGTTATTCCAGCCTCGAGGCGAGCTGACTGCGTTTACCGAGCGGCGGGGCCGCCTACACTTGGTCTCGTCACGGCACTTGCCTGTCTTGCTCCGGCCCAGGCAGGCGCCACGGCGCAGTCCGGCAGTCGCAACCGGTGGTGTTCATCGGCGAGATCGTGGACGACGACACCCTGGACCCCGTCCGTGACGCCCTGGTTCAGGTCACGCCTGGCGAGAGTGTGCCGGCGACTGAGGGTCGACAATTACGACACAACCGTTTCGGCGTCCGCGGCATCGGCACACGCAGCCTGCGTTCGTTTCGTTGAGCAGTATGTGCTAGGTGGGTGCCGTGGAATGCTGCTTTATGGCACGCCCGGAACGGGCAAGACACACCTCGCCGTGGGGATGTTGTGCGCCCTAATGGTGAGGGTCGCATCCGGGAAGTTCATATCAACCCTGCCGTTTTCACGGAGCGTGTGCCCGAAGGAGTTGGCGAGCTTGATCGCTTTGACCCAGCGGCAGCGGAGGCTCGCCGTATGGCAAACGCATGGCTCGCCGACCTGGCCGACGTCGCCGCGATCCCTGATCTGTAGGTGCCCGACGTAGCTGCGATCCCTGATTCCCAGGAGGCTTGGCTGCGGCGGGATGTTGGCCAGGCAGCAACTTCGAGGCGATGGACAACGTCTCTACGTTGCTTCGTTTCCGTCCGTTGATCTAGGATGCGGCTCAGCGATCGGCGGCTCCCTTAGGTCGATGGGGTATGGCAACGGAGATGATCAGGATGCTTCTGTCGAGTGGCTTCAACCCGTCACGCAAAGCTCGGATACTGCCGTGGAGTGCTCTTCTCTTGATCATCGGTCTCGTCGTCGGGGCCTGTGCCACCCCGACCCAAGAGGCTGCCGATCTCGTCTTCCGCAACGGTGCCATCTACACCGTCGATCCGGGGCGGCCCTGGGCCGAAGCGGTCGTGGTTGCTGACGAACGGATCGTGGCGGTCGGTTCCGATCGGGAAGCCGAGGATTGGACCGGACCCACGACCCGAGTCGTCGATCTGCAGGGCAAGATGCTGCTGCCCAGCTTCGGCGACTCCCACGTGCATCCGATCGGCGCCGGCATGGAGCTCGCTGCCTGCAACCTCAACGACATCCTCGATCTCGAGCTGCTGGTCGAGACAATTCGTCGATGTGCGGAGCGCGTCCCAGCGGGCAACTGGATACGCGGTGGCGGCTGGTTTCTTTATCTGTTCGAAGACGGCAACCCGCACAAGTCGATTCTGGACGAGGCTGCCCTCGGCCATCCCGTGCTGCTGGGGTCGGCGGATGGTCACTCTAGCTGGGCGAGTTCGCGTGCCCTGGAAATCGCTGGTATCGATGCCGATACCCCCGATCCGACAAACGGTCGCATTGAACGCGATCCGATCACCGGCGAGCCGACAGGAACGCTCCGTGAGGCAGCGTCACGGCTGGTTCGCACGCATATGCCCGAGACAACCCAGTCGGAGCGGCGTGAGGGGTTGCGCCTCGCCGTCAAGCGCGCCAACGGCTTCGGTATTACCCGCTGGCAGGATGCGGGGGCCGGCCGGGAGTCGCTCGAAATCTACGCGGCGCTCGACGAGAGCGGCCAGCTGAGCATACGGGCGGTGACAAGCCTGGAGGTGAGCGTGCTCGAGGGGCTCGATAACCTGCCCCGCTTGACCGCCCTCAGGGCGGATTTCGGCAGCGAACGCCTCCAACCCACTGCCGTCAAGATCATGGCCGACGGCGTGATCGAAGCCCATACGGTGCCGCTTCTCGAGCCTTACACGGATCGCCCCGGATTCTATGGTGAACCTTTTATCGAAGCCGAGCCGCTCAAGGAGTTGGTCGCAGCGCTCGACGCCGAACACTTCCAAGTGCATGTTCACGCTATCGGTGATGCGGCGATCCGCATGACGCTCGACGCCTTCGAGCATGCCCGTGACGTTAACGGCGTCCGCGACTCGCGTCATCACATCGCTCATGCAGAGCTGATCCATCCAGACGATATTCCCCGCTTTGGCGAGCTCGATGCGATCGCCAACTTTCAACCGTTGTGGGCGCAGCGGGACGGATACATTGTCGATTTGACGGAACCGCTGATCGGCATGGAGCGGTCACGTTGGCTGTATCCGATCGGCAGCGTCGTTGCCGCGGGAGGCCGGATCGCCTTCGGTAGTGATTGGTCCGTCTCGTCGTTGAACCCGCTCGATGGTATGCAGGTTGCGGTCACACGCCGCGGTCCCGAGGCAGGGCCAGGAGAGGCCTGGTTCCCGGAGGAGAAGATCGATCTGGCCACTGCCATCGCCGGGTACACGATCGGGGTGGCGGATCTGAATTTCCGTGAGCAGGACACGGGATCGATCGAGACTGGCAAACTGGCGGATCTGATCGTGCTGGAGCGCAACCTCTTCGAGGTCCCGCCACACGAGATCCGCGATGTGAACGTGCTTCTCACCCTTCTCGGTGGCGAGCCTGTCTATCAGGACGAGCGCTGGAGTTGGTAGGCGGTGCCAAAAGCTGGTGGTATCGGCGTTGTCCGCCAACCTAGTCAGTCACGGCGCGCTCTACAAGGGAGCCGATAGACCAACGAATGTAACTCGTGTCACAATCTCGCAAGGTGACACGATGCCCAACCCTGGCAAGCCTGACCCTTACGAGGAAGTTCTAACACTCCTCGCTGTCCATCCGATCAAGACGTGGGCGTGCGCGAAAGCCGGCATATCCAGGCCTTCCTTCTACGAAAAGCTCCAGCAAGACTCTGATTTTGGGAGGCGGGTGGCAACCGCGATGGCTGACGGGCAAGGGCCGCTGATCGCAGCTGTCAGCGGCAAGTCACCAGAGAGAGTTCTGTCGTGGTCGGATCCCGGTATGTTCTCGCTGCGAAGCGAGCGCCAAGTCGAGGGTATCTGCACGCCGCTGTTAGTCCCCGTCTCGGAGGACATCCTCATGGAGGGGTACCGCCCGGATGGCTGGGATGAAGTGAGCGATGGCTAACCCGGATCAGGCGTGAGATCCCGTAGCAGGCGCTCGAAAGGATCTCGTTCGTCCATGTGCCTGTGAGACGGGCATGGTGAGGGGACCTTCGGCCTCAAGCTCCGGCGCGCCGCACATCGACGATCGCAGCTGCATCCTCTGCCTCCACCTCCGTTACCTCGCCGGCAAAGCGTTGTCGTGATCTCCGTGACTTCATTGACTCTTGCTCCGGCTCCCTCCTACGTCCCCTCTCGAGATGTCTTCGCGGCGCGCCGAGGTCCGCTCGAGCACCTCCCCGGCGAGGACGCCGGTGAGCTGCCCGGCATCGAGGGCGAGCTGCCCGTTGACCATGACGTAGTGCATGCCGGTCGGATAGCGGTGCGGCTCCAGAATCGTGGAGTGATCGATGATCGTGCCGTAGTCGAAGACCACCAGGTCGGCCGCCCCACCGACGCGTAGCACGCCCCGGTCGGAGAGCCCGACAATCTGTGCCGGCAGACTGGTCGACGAACGCACCGCGAACGGCAGGCTGATGAGCCCACGCTCACGGGCGTAGTGGCCGAGCTTGCGCGGGTAGGTTCCGTAGTACCGCGGGTGCCGTCCGGGCTCGCGCCCCATCTGGATGCTGGCATCGGTGGTCGTCGCCGTGTACTCCTGAACCATGTAGTTGTCGACATCGAAGGCGTGTCCGCCAACGGGTCGGACCAGCACCCCGGCCGGCAACTCCGGGGTACCCTGTTCGAGCGCGAAGGCGAGCAACTGCTCGATGGGGGTACGTCCGAGCTCCTGGGCAACCGCCGCCAGCGTCTTGCCGACGTGGGCATCGTCGGGTGGTGCCAGCACGATGATCTGCCGCTCGGCTCCGCCTTGGGTCTCCAGCAGGTGCTCGGTGTCCGCGAATAGCGTGGCGCGCGACTCGGGGTCGGCGAGATGGGCGCGCAGATGTTCCTCGTGGTTTTCGAGAAACTCGGGACGATCCCACGCCGCATCATCGAGGCCACCGCTGTGGTCAACATCCGGTGGCGCGTAAGCCCAGCGAGGGAGGACCGAGGTGGCACAGCAGCCGAAGGTCTCGTACGGGTACTGGTCGAGGTACACCTGCACACCCTCGGCGCGCGCGCGCTCGATCAGCAGGACGTCGATGGAAGAGGCCCCCCACCGCTGCCGGCCGCTGGCCTTGATGTGGCTGCCTACGACCCGGATTCCCGTCTCGCGGCCGATGCGAATCGTCTCCGAAAGGCCTTCGAAACCGGTGATCCGCCAGCCGTCCACGATGCTGGGCGTCTGCCACATCGGAACGGCACCCTGGCTGCGCTGGTGCGCATAGTAGAAGCCGTCGTACTCGGCGACCACATGCGCCAGCGCGATGAGCTCCTCGGTGGTGGCGAATCGTCCGGGGCGGTACTCCGGCCCGGCGCCCAGTCCCCAGGCCCCGGCCACCATCCCCTCGCGCACCAGGGCTCGCATCTGTTCGATCTCGGCCGCGGCGGCAGGGCGTTCGTAGTCATCGCCCATCACCTGCTCGCGCACCGTCGAGTGACCCACCATCGGAACGACGTTGAGCGCAGTGCCCGGCGAGCGGTACGCGGCGATCTCGTCGGTGATCGGCCAGATGTGGTTGCGGCCGTCGGGCCCGACGACGGCCGTCGTGATTCCCTGAAACACCAGATGGTGGGCCTTGCGCTCTTCGGGGTCATCGCCGGCGAGGCCGCGGTCGGCGTGCGAGTGCATGTCGATGAAGCCAGGAACAACGTGCAGTCCGGTGACCTCGATGGTGCGCCGAGCGCTGACGTTCCCGAGCTTGCCGATCGCCACGATGCGATCGCGGCGGATTCCGATATCGGCGTGAACCGCGGGGTTGCCGGTCCCGTCGAGCACCTGCCCACCCCGAATCAGCACATCGAGAGTCTGGGCGGGCGGTTTATTCGACGCTGGTAAAGCCCCCGCGAAAGCGAGGACCAACACCGCGACACACGCGGCCCGCGGCGCTCGCCCTGAATCGCCCATCAAGCTTCTCCGGCTCCGTTGTCGCTGCCGCGCTCGTACTCGGCATACTAACGCTCGTGAACCGAGAGCGGGAGCGCCGTGGGGATCTCGTTCGTCCATGTGCCTATGAGACCGGCATGGGTGAGGGGATCCCGTACCCCTTGTGATTGCCCCAACCCCGGATCACAGTTTCTGTGTTAACAGGATGGCCCACCCGGAGGTGCTGAGTGAAGAAGTGCCCTGTCTGCGCGGAAGAGATCCAGGCCGACGCTGTCAAGTGTCGCTATTGCGGCGAATGGCTTGAAGCGCATGGGCAGGACGCTGCGTCCGAGTCACAGCCCGCTGATGTGGCCCCTCCGCCGGAGATCCCGGCGTGGAAGGACGGGCGAACGTTTGTGTCTTGGGCCGAGTACGCCACGGAATGGACGAAGCTCAACAAGAACCACCGGGCCGAGGCATGGACCGGGCTGGACGACTCGCAGCGTGAATCCCTCTGCGCCGCATGGCGGTCCCTGGGGTATCCAATAGAGAGACTCGTTGCTGATCATCCGGGCGACCCCTCGAAGATACCCGAGCCGACTCGCAAGTGCGGGAACTGCGGCAGCACGACCTTAACCCGCACCGAACAACGGCCCCAGGCAGGGACCGGCTGCCTCATCGCTCTCTTCGGACTTGTACTTTCGCCTGTCCTGATTGGCATCCCTATCATCCTGTACGGCCTGCATCTCCGCGGAAAGGTGGACATGCAGGACGTGTGCAACAGTTGTGGTGCACGGCTTCCGGTAGTAGTCGTGACCGGGGGCACGGGTCGCCTACTGCTCATACTGCTCGGCCTCGGCGCGGCGATGCTGGCGTTTTGGGCGTTTGCTTTCTGGTTGATTTCTGGTTGACCACACTGGTGTAGACGAATCCCGGACCAAGGTCGCCATCATTCCCTCTGCTCGGGCAGGTCCTGATCTCCCGCAGCACGGCGCTGCTTCCCGCTCGCTGAACGCACGCCGCACCAAAGCCTCTAGCGGACCTCTCCAAACCAGCTCAACCATCACCGAGGTGGCGCCTGAAGTGGGCCTCGACCCGCTGATACAGGTCGCGCAGGGAGCCAGTGTGCCGGAAGCCGTGGCCCTCCCCGATATAGGCGAAGTAGTCAGCGTCCTTGCCTGCGGCGCGGAGCGCCTCGTAGAACGCGATTCCCTGTTCAGGAACGACACCGTCATCGTCTTGCCCTTGCAGGATCAGAAGCGGCGAGGTCACCTGCTCCGCGAAGCGGATTGCGGCAGAGCGTTGGTAGAGCTCAGTGTTTTCGGCGGGTGCGCCGAGCTTGGCGAGAAGTCGCACGTTCCATAGCTTGCGCTGGCTCTGATCGAGGAAAGTCTCCCAATCGGAGACACCGTAGAGCGACACACCGGCGTCACAAGCGTCGGGAGCCTTGGCGACGGCGAGCATCGTCATGTAGCCGCCGTAGCTGCCACCCCAACAGCCGATACGGCTCGGATCGACGCCCGCCTCCTCTACGAGGAAATCAGCCGCCGCGACCGCATCGTCGAGCTCACCGCCGGCGTAGTCGCGGTAATTGGCCCGCTCCCACTCCGATCCATAGCCGATATGAGTGCCGCGCCAGTTGACGAAAACAATCGAGTAGCCCTGCTGCACCATGCGCTGGTGAAAAGCGTAGTTCGGCAGTCCTCCCCAGCCCTCGAGGTTGATGCCGCCCTTGCCGTGAAACCAGAGCAACCCCGGGCGCGAGCCCTCCGGTGGGTCGCTCGGTCGCAGCAGGATGGCGGGAACCTCCGCCCCGTCCCTGCTCGGGTAACGGATGGCCTCGGGCGCGACGAAGTTGGTGGTCAGCGATGGCTCCGGTCGCGACTCCGTGAGCCGCTGAGCCGGAGCCCCGGCGACGGCCTGCTGGACGACGATCTCAGGGGGTTGAGTGGCACTCGACTGCAGATATGCGACCCGCGTGCCGTCGGGCGACCACGTCGGAGCGATGCTGAAGCCGTCAGGTGAGATACGCGTTGGTTCACCGCCGGCCGCGTCCACCGTCCAGATGTGGCGCTGCTCGAGATTGTCGGTGCGGCTGCTGACGAAGGCAATGTGGTTTCCGGATGGTGACCAGCGCGGCGAATAGTCCACGTATTCGCCGGCTGTCAGCTCCACGGGCTCGCCCCCGCCCACAGAGATTACCCAGAGATGATTGAAGCCGGTGCGGCTCGACAGGTAAACGATCCGAGCCCCATCGGGCGACCAGTGATGGTTGCCGTCGAAGCGGAACTCCTCGACACCTTTCTCATAGGTCTCGGCGACGAGCCGCATCTGGTTCGCCCCGTCAGGGTCGGTCAGCCAGATCTCGAAGCCCTGCCAATCATCGGTGCGTCGCTGGTAGGCGAGACGATTGGAGTTCGGCGCCCAAATGGGCGAGTCCTCGTCGCTGAGGCTGTCGCCGAGCCAAGCAACTATTCCCCCGGCGTCGGCGTCGGCGTCGATCACGCCTACGTCGGTCTGATCGGGATCCTCATGCTGCAGCATGAAGGCGATCTTGGCGCCGTCGGGCGACCAGACCAGATTCGAGTACTTGCCTTCTTCCTCGGCGAGCTGAACGGGTTGGCCGCCGCCGAGAGGGATTCGCCAGATAGCTTTCTTCGACACGTAGGCCATCTGGCTCCAGTCCGGAGATAGAACCGACGCGCTACGATCGGTAAGCGGGGAGACCTGGCGTGGACTTTCAGCTCCGGTCCCGGCTGGCTCGGTGGAGGCGGCGTCGGCCACCCAGAGGCTCGTTTCGGTTCCGACACCCCAGGAGAAGGCAACCCGCGATCCCTCAGGCGACCAGCCAGGTGCACCGGTGGCGCGGATCGCGAGAACGTCCTCCAAGCTGATCGGCACCATCGGCGCCCGGTCGACGCCCGCGGAACAGGCGGTCGTCAGGCTCAAGACCAGTGCGGTGGTCGCTGCGGCCGCGAACGTCTCGACGGCGCAACTATGTCTTTGAGCGTGTCCTAGAGGCATGGGTTCCTTGGGTTGGTACAGAGGGTCGGCGGCGCCGCATCTACGCGCCTGAGCGCCACGCTAGCAGACGTGTCGAAATGGGGAACGGAGCGCAATGAAGACTCGCAAGTTGCTCGGCGTGGTGGCGTCATCCGAGATCTGCGCACCCATCGCCACGATAGTGTCATTGCAACCGAATGCCAAGGCCGTCAGCATCGATTCTATGAGTTACAAAGTGGCCTCGACACTTGGGGCAGCTTGGAGCCCGCCCCGCTGATGTACAGCACCTTCAGAATAGAACTCACCAGCCGGTACAAGGCTGAACACGATCACCCGTCGGAGCGGTCCGCCACCGGTCTCCGGTTCTTCGCCCCAGTACCAGGGTCTCGCGGCATCGAGTTGGTGGAGGGTCAGAGCCTCGCCAAGCGGATAGCAGCCAGTGGCCGCATCGCTGTTGACGAGGCGCTAGAGATTGCCCGCCGGATCGCTCTAGCGCTGGGAGCCGCTCACGCCCCCCCCCCTCGCCGCGTCAACTACCATGGGCTCCACGAGAAACGTATGAACAGTATGTTGGCGTTCTGCTCCATCGGTATCGGCAAGGCGCTCAGGTCGGGAAATGCCCGCCTAAGCGATGCCGCCGCCCTGGGCAACCTTGGTCGTAGCTGTTGTGATTGGATACAACTGACATGAACTTGAAAACACACGCTTTGCTTGTAGTTCTGGCGGCAGTCTTAATCGCATCCTGCGGACCTGCCGAGGACAGTGTCAACCAGGTAAGCGCCGATCTGATTCTAAGCGGCGCAGAAATTTTTACTTCAGACGAAGCGCAACCGTGGGCAGAAGCAGTTGCCATCAAGAATGGCAGATTCATCTACGTTGGTGATTCGACCGGCACCACACAGTTTCGGTCGGAGAGCACACGTTTCATCGATCTTGACGGGCAACTCGTGATTCCAGGCCTCGTAGATGCCCACGCCCATCCGGGTTATATCGACGTTGAGCAATACGGTGAGATTTCAGCAATCACCGAAGAAGAAATGTTAGCCGCTGTTAAGCAGTACGCAGAAGAGCATCCCGATGACGAGTGGTTGCGGCTTTGTTGCTGGCCGATCGGATTGTACGTACACGGAAACCAGGGGCCGACCAAGGAGATTCTGGATGCCGTTGTCCGCGACCGTCCGCTTTGGTTCGTCAGTGAGTGGTGGCATAGCGGCTGGCTGAATTCGAAAGCACTGGACGTACTTGGCGTTGACGAAGACACGCCTGATCCTGCCCCCGGTATAGGCATGTACGCACGTGACGATAACGGAGAACCAACGGGCTGGATCAAAGAGGGAGCGGGCTGGCAACATTTTACCGAGCACTTTCCGATCAGGGATGGCGCTCAAAAGAATTTGCATGAACAAAGCATGCTGGCAGGCCTACAAGTGCTCAGCGAATCCGGCGTTACAACACTGTATGACGGCGGAAACTTCGGGTTCGAAGATCTGATCTACGGTTTCATGGCCGACCTGGAACGGGAAGGGAAATTGCCGGTTCGTTACGAAGGTACTTACCAGATCTTCTCGCCGGACCGAGTGCAATTCGCCATTTCCGAAATGAATCGATACAGAACTGAGTACGGTGGTGAGCGTCTGCAATTCAATACGATCAAATTGTTTATGGACGGTGTTAACCCGAGTCGTGCGGGCGCGATGCTGGAACCCTATGCCGACGATCCCGATTACGTCGGCAAGACCATGCTGACGGCCGAGGAGCTTCGTGAGTTCCTCCTCGAGTTGAATGAGGAACACTTCGACATACATATCCACACAATGAGCGACCTCGCCGTCAGAGAGGTCCTGGATGCCGTCGAAGCAGCAAAAGATATCGCCGGGGAAGATTTCTATCCCAGAGTCACCATCGCCCACTTACAGATCATCGACGCCGCAGATATGCCGCGGATAAAAGAACTGGGTGTCATTTGCAACTACACACCGTGGTGGTTCGCGGGCGTTGCTGCCGATCCTCTGAAAGTTGCGTTCGGGGACGAACGTTACGGGAACATGTACCGGGCGAAAACACTCATGGAATCAGGCGTAACTGTTACGTTTTCCAGCGACGAATGGTGGGGCGGCGAGCTACTGTGGTCTTACTTGGACCCCTTGTTCGGCATACAGGTTGGCCATACACGACAATACCCAATGGAATGGAGAGAAGAAGGTGATGATGAAATCCGCCCACCTCAGGATGAACGATTAAGCATCGAGCAACTGATCCTCGGATACACACGGCACGGCGCTTATCAACTGCGCATGGAAGACGAAATTGGTTCAATTGAAACAGGAAAGGTTGCAGACCTCGTGGTGCTTGATGACAGCCTGTTTGATATCGATAGTGATGAGATTTGGAAGATAAAGCGTGCAGCGGTCTTGATGGAAGGCGAAGTCATTCAGGGTGAATTACCGGAAGGAAGTCGTAACTAGCTAAGTAGACGCTAACCGCCCCACGCCCTTGTAGATAGCGCTCGGATGCCAGTACGGAGGACGCTGGATGGGCCCGGCAACGAGGTTGCGGCTTACTCATCGCTCACTGCCTCGCTGCAAGCTGCCCAGCGTAGATCGCTAGCCGATCTGCTCGCTGCAGGACCTGCCTCTGGTCAACCTCACCATGACACCGACGGCGATCCCAGAGCAGCAGCTAGCGGTACTCCTTGAGGCTGCGGAGGTGGCTGGGGTCGAGGCGAGGGAGAGGTAGCGGGGCAGGAGCGTTAGGTGGCTCGCGAAATTAGGCTAGGCCGACCGATGCAGCTACTGGGTTCGCAGCCCCTCCACGAAGGAGCGCAGGATCTGCGGATAACCGTCGCGATCGTTCTGGTCGCTGAATGTATCGATGTACCGCTCGTACCACTCGATGGCGGTGGTGCGGTTGCCCAACTGCAAGTGGCTCTTGGCCACCACCTCCATGGCGTCATAGAACTCGGGATCTGCAGCAAGAGCCCGCTGGGCGGCGTCGAGCGCCTCTTGCCAGTTGCCGCTCAACTCCAGGGCCTTTGCCTGCGCGTACAGCGTCGCCCCTGTTTGTCCGGTATCGGCTGTGCTCAGGGTGATGTAGAGCGCTTGGGATACGAGTGGCGCGGCGCCCCCTCCCGGCGCTGCGAGGGTCGCCGTAAATCGGTAGTCGCCGGGCTGCAATCCTGACAGCGCCTCTGGGGTTAGAACCCACGTGGCGCGCTGCACCGAGAAGCCGGCGGCGCGACCCGAAGGTGTTGTCGCGCCACCCTGGAGCGCCGCGGCCCACGAGGTCCCGGCAAGCGCAGCTTCACCTCCGAAATCCGTGACCTCGAAGGCAACGCGTGCCTCCCACGCGTCGTCATCGTCGATGACGACAGACGGCAGCGGTGCCTCGGGTGGTCCCGGTCGTGTTCCACCGCGCGCATTGACCGCGCGTACTGCCTCGAGACTGTCGACGACCACCTCGAGCAACAGCAGCGAGCCGAATTCGAGTAGCGCCGGCCTTTCGCCGTTTGCTTCGAGCCCGGGCGCGAACAACCGTAGCTCGAGCCCGGCCCAGCCGGTTGGCGGGATGTCATCCGGTGAGTCGGGAGTCGCGGCTTGCCGGCCGCAGGCCGCGATCATCAACAGCGCCGTGAACACGATCAGCGCTCCCTGCCTCATGAGGGATCGCTCAGGTCGATCTTCGGCAGGGTGATCGACGTGCAGAATTGCGCTCCGATGTCCGCTGCAGTGATCGTGTTGTTGAAGATCCGATTGTAGTAATAACGCATCGTGCACACGGGGCCGTCCGACGGCAAGATCCATGCC
>Ga0315339_1002097_pt1 | contig 15699 bp, 12 predicted proteins | sample ASW17metaG_FD_204514 | JGI IMG/M metagenome (GOLD analysis project Ga0315339, IMG submission 204514) | Ammonia-oxidizing marine archaeal communities from Pacific Ocean, United States - ASW #17 | ecosystem: Environmental > Aquatic > Marine > Oceanic | place: USA: California | collected 2016-12-05
GCCTTGGCGTCTCCTTGAATGGCGACGGTCACCGGTTTGGTCAGACCGATACGGTCCGAATTGATATCGACCTGGATGAGCTTCGCATCCTTGGGCCAATAATCGATTCCGTAACCCGGTAGGGTCGAGAAGGGATTGAGCCGTGTACCAAGGGCGAGAACGACGTCGGCGTTCGAGATCAACTCCATCGCCGCTTTCGAGCCGTTGTAGCCGAGCGGGCCAACCGACAGCGGATGGCTGCCTGGGAAGGCGTCGTTATGCTGGTAATTGCAGCAAACCGGCGCGGACAGTTTTTCGGCCAGCGCGGCTGAGGATTGTATGCCGCCCGACAGAACCACTCCGGCACCATTGAGGATGACCGGGAATTTAGCATTTGAAAGGAGTTCGGCTGCCTCTTCGATGGCAGAAGTGCCGCCGCTTGGACGCTCGAGGCGCACGATCTGCGGCAGGTCGATATCGATCACCTGGGTCCAGTAGTCGCGCGGCACGTTGATTTGCGCAGGCGCCGACAACCGAAAGGCATTCTCGATGACCCGGTTCAATACCTCAGCCATACGCGATGGATCGCGGACCTCTTCTTGGTAACAAACCATGTCCTCGAACAGCTTCATTTGCTCGATTTCCTGGAACCCGCCCTGGCCGATGGTCTTGTTGGCGGCTTGCGGCGTCACCAGCAGCAGCGGTGTATGGTTCCAGTACGCCGTCTTCACCGGCGTCACGAAATTTGTGATGCCCGGGCCATTCTGGGCGATCATCATGGACATCTTGCCGGACGAGCGAGTGTACCCGTCGGCCATCATCCCGGCGTTGCACTCATGCGCGCAGTCCCAGAACGTGATCCCCGCCGCCGGAAACAGATCGGAAATTGCCATCATGGCAGAGCCGATAATACCAAACGCATGCTCAATCCCATGCATTTGGAGCACCTTCACAAAGGCTTCTTCGGTGGTCATTTTCGTCATGTGATTTCCTTGATCTTTGGTCGCGGCCCTCGCCATGTCGAGCCGACCGATGGTCCCATCTCTTGCGGCGGATTCTTAAGCCATTGCCCAGGCCTCGGCAAGGTTCTCGCGGTATCCGGCGCCGCCGGCCGTTGAAGCCTGGGCGGCCGCAGGAACTCGCAGGTTTCCGCCGAAATGGTCAATTCATCTCGCCCTGTCGGGATCTGCCCTCGACATCTCCTCCGTTCCCGGATAGGGAATACCGCTCGGCCTCGGCACAGGGCGCCGAGGGCAACTGCGGGTAGACGGACATATCATCTAACATTGTCATGATGGAATATCGGATCGGAGTCGATATCGGCGGCACATTCACCGATCTGGCGTTGTACGACCAGCGGCTCGGTGCGGTGGTGCTTCACAAGCTGTTGACCACGCCGCGCGATCCGTCCCTGGCCGTCATCGACGGTGTGCAGAAACTTCTGGTCAAGGCGAATCTCTCAATCGATCAGGTGGGCGAAATTGTCCACGGGACGACACTGGTGACTAATTCCGTGATCGAGCGCGCCGGTGCGCCGACCGGCATGCTGGTCACGGCGGGTTTTCGCGACGTCCTCGATATCGGTTTGGAACTGCGCTACGACCTCTACGACTTGCGGCTCCGTTTTCCTGATCCGATCGTGCCCCGGTCACTTCGCGTTGAGATTGACGAGCGGGTCAAATTCGATGGCACGGTCGAGCGGCCCGTCGTGCTCGACGACGTGCGCGAGGCAGTTCGGGAATTGACGACGCGGCACGGCGTAACGGCGGTGGCCGTGTGCCTGCTTCATTCCTATGTGAATCCGGAACATGAGACGCAAATCTCGCAGTTCATCCGCGAAGAGTTTCCGGATCTTTATGTGAGCGCCTCGGCGGATGTCTTTCCGCAAATGCGGGAATACGAACGCTGGACGACGGCCACGGTCAACGCTTACACCCAACCCCTGGTCGACAGGTATCTCGAGCGCCTCGAAAGCGGTTTGGCAGCGCAGGGATTTTGGGGGCGTTTCTACATCATGACGTCGAGCGGCGGGACCGTGACCACCAGCACGGCCCGGCGTTATCCGGTCCGCCTCCTTGAATCGGGCCCGGCGGCAGGCGTGCTCATGTCCGCTGTGCAGGGTCAACTGCTGTCCGAGCCGGACGTGTTGTCCTTCGACATGGGCGGGACGACGGCTAAGGGTGCTGTGATCCGAAATCACACGCCACTGAAGCGCTACCAGTTGGAAGTTGCCCGAATCCACGAGTTCAAGCGGGGCAGCGGCCTCACGGTGAAGACACCGACGATCGACCTGATTGAGATCGGAGCCGGTGGCGGCGGGATTGCTGAGGTCGATTCCATCGGGTTGATCAACGTCGGCCCCCGTAGCGCCGGCGCGGATCCGGGGCCGGCGTGCTACGGGTTGGGTGGCCCGTCCGCGACCCTGACCGATGCCAACCTCGTGCTGGGTTATCTCTCCGCCGACTCGTTTCTCGGCGGCGACATGGCGCTGGACGGAGAAGCATCCAGGCAGGTCATCCAGGCGAACATTGCCAAGCCCCTGGACCTCGACCTGGTGCGCGCCGCGTGGGGGATTCACGAGATCATTAACGAAGACGTGGCCCGTGCCTTCCGGGTCCACGCGTCCGAGCGAGGGTTCGATTATCGCGGCGCGAGCATGGTGGCATTTGGCGGTTGCGGCCCCATTCACGCAACGTCGATTGCCAAGAAGTTGCGTATTCCGAAGGTTATCTTCCCGCTCGGCGCGGGTGTGCTATCAGCCCTGGGCCTCCTGGTCAGTCCGTTGTCGTTTGAGGTGGCGCGTTCGGATCTTCTGATGCTCGATGACTTGGACGTGGATTGGTTCGACACCCACTTCATACCGCTCCTGCAGGAAGCCCGTGGGCACTTGCAGGAAGCCGGAACACCGATCTCGGATATTCGCACCACGTGCCGGCTGGACATGCGGTACCGCGGCCAGTTGCACGAGATTGAGGTGACGCTGCCGGGCGCTGGAGACCTCGGTGACCCCAGGGATTTGTTGTCCAGGATTCCCGCGTTGTTCGCTGAAACATATGAACGTGTGTTCTCGCTGAATCTTCTCGAGGCGCCGCTGGAGATCATGAATTGGAAAGTAGAAGCGGTTGGTCCCGATCCGCTCATGCGGCGGGGCTATCGCGTTGGTAGTGTGGGTGCGGATGTAGCCGGCGACGGTGTCGCGGATCGGCAGCCAGCATTGAACCGGCAGGCGTATTTTCCGGATCCTGGCGGCTATGTTGCCTGTCCGGTTTACGACCGCTACGCGCTCCGTTGCGGTGACGTCGTCGATGGACCGGCCTTGTTCGAGGAGCGGGAATCCACCTGCGTGATCGGTGCGGGCGACACCGCGCGTGTCGATGATCACCTTAATCTCATCGTCGAACTACGCGCGGCGGCGGTGCCCGCTGATGCGCTGGCTCTGGAGGTGGAGGTATGAGCCAGAAAGAGCAGAGCTTTGATGCCGTCAGCCTGAGAGTGATGTGGGCGCGGCTTATCTCGATTACGGACGAAGGTGTGTCGGCGCTGGTCCGCACCTCTTTCTCTCCCATCGTCAGCGAGAGCTTTGATCTCTCGGTTATCGTGCTCGATGCCGAAGGCCATTCCATGGCGCAGGGGACCCAAAGCATTCCCTCTTTTACGGGATGTGCGCCCGCCACGCTTCAACACATGCTGGAGCGGTTCCCGCCCGAGACGTTGCGCCCGGGCGATGTCGTCGCCACGAACGACCCGTGGATGGGCACGGGTCACATCTTCGATATCAACGTGATGCGTCCCGTCTTCCGGCAGGGCCGGATCGTCGCCTACGTCATCAGCGTGACTCATCTGCCGGACATCGGCGGCACCGGATACGGCGCATCGAGCACGACTCAATTCGAGGAAGGGTTGCTGATTCCGGCCACCAAGATCGTGGAGGGCGGCACCGTCAATCGGTTCATCGTGGAGCTCATCGAAGCCAACACCCGGGTGCCTGATCAAGTGCTGGGCGACATCATGGCGAACGTCACCTGCACCGAACTCAGCGCCCGCCAGTTGCTTGAGTTCATGGACGAATATGGCATCGACGATCTGGCACCGTTGTCGGCGGCGATCCGCACCCAATCGGAACAAGCCGTGCGTCAGGGAATTTCGCGCATGCGCGACGGCCGGTATACTAACGAATTTCCTATCGAGGGTGTCGACGAGCCGGCCAAGCTGGCGTGTCAAATCGACGTGCGAGGTGACTCCATCCATGTCGACCTTGCTGGAACCAGTCCCGCGGTGCGGCGGGGCATGAATTCGCCGCTGTGCTTCACGAACGCGTATGCGAATTTCGCCATCAAGTGCCTGGCGGCGCCTCAGGTCCCCAACAACGAAGGTTCGACCCAACCGGTCACGGTGATGGCGCCGGCAGGCTGCATCCTCAATCCCGATCGGCCGTTTCCGACCGGCGCCAAGCACACGTCCGGATACTTCGTGATGCCGCTGATTTTCGGTGCTCTGGCGGACGCCTCACCGGAGACGGCGCAGGCCGACAGTGGCATGATCAATGTATTCAATTGCCAGGGCGTTCACCGGGACGGCATGCCGATTTCGACCATGTACTTCGCGTCCGGCGGCTTCGGCGCCATGTCCCGGCACGACGGATTGCCGACGATGTCGCATCCGGCCAACAACACCGGCGTCTCTGTCGAGATGTGGGAACGCATGACCAGCTTGGCGCTGGAAAAAAAGGAGCTGGTCCCTGATTCAGGCGGGCCAGGTGCATCGCGTGGCGGGCTAGGTCAGGCCACGGTGATGAAAAACGAAAGCGGTAATCCGTTTACCGTCCATCTCATGGGATTCCGCACTGAATTTGCGGCCCAGGGGCTCCATGGTGGTGGGGCCGGCCACCTCCGCGAGGCCCGGATCAACGGTGAACTCGTCGATCCGAAAGCGCGGCTCAAGCTGATGCCGGGAGACGTCATGTCGCGCATCGAAGCCGGCGGTGGCGGGTACGGCGAGCCATTCAAGAGACCGCCCGAGCAGGTGCTCGCCGATGTCGTCAACGGTTACGTGTCGGTCGAAGGCGCGCTGTGGAGCTACGGTGTCGACGTCGACCTCGAACAAATGACGGCCCGCCGCCGCTAGCGGACCGACGGCAGCGGCGGCAAGTTTATCTGGAGGCCTTTGTTGGGCCCGGGATCACCCCTTCCATGGGCTTCCAGTCTGGCTGATTCTCGGGCAGCGCGTCGGCGAATGCCGGCAAGGCGTTGCATGTCGTGACGATGCTCATCACCGTCGGATACAGTGACATATCGCAGCCGAATCGTTGAGCGTTGTAGGCCTGCGGTACGAGGCAAAGATCGGCAACCGTGGGGGTTTCGCCGTGGCAGAAGGGAGCCGAATCGTCCCGCGCCTTGAGCATCCCCTCGAGACCGCGCAGGCCTGTGGAGATCCAGTTATTGTACCAGCCGTCAATGTCCTCCGCCGAAGCTCCAATCTGATTTGCTAAGTACCTCCGCACCCGCCGGCCCATCAAGGGATGCATGTCGCTGACGATGGACTGGGCGAAACTGCGTGTCCACGCCCGGCCGGCGGTATCACTGGGAAGCAGTGTGGGCGCGGGGTACGCCTCTTCCAGGTACTCGATGATGGGCAAGGATTGCGCGATCGTGATATCGCTGTCTTCTAGAATTGGCAGCATGCGCTGCGGGTTGAGCGCCTCGAACCAATCCGCTTGGTGCTCATCCGCAACCAGATCGACGATGATCTGCTCAGCCTCGATCCCCTTGAGGTTGAGCGCGATCCGCACCCGATACGCGGCATTCGACATGTAGAAATCATAGAACTTCATAGTGACGTCCTCTGGTAACTCGATAATTTCGCAAGCCGTTTGCGCTATGCGCGCAGCGTCGCCCACGTCGCCTCTAGGGCTGCTTCAAACCTCTCGATGAGCAGCGTGATCTCGTCTTCTTCGATGATGAGTGGTGGACAAAACGGGATGACGTCGTCACGGACACGGAGCAGGAGATCGTTCTCCTGGGCGTGGCGGGCGAAGAGTGCGCCGACGCCCCGCTCTGTCGCAAAAGGCGTTCGTGTTGTCTTGTTCTCGACGAGCTCAACGCCCGCAATGAGTCCCAACCCCCGCACGTCGCCAACGAGGGGATGATCCGCAATCCGGCGCAAGGCTTTCTGGAGCAGCGGTCCCACTCTTTGCACGTGGCCGACGATATCGCGCTCCTCATAGATATTCAGCGCTTCCAGGGCGACCGCGGCGCACACCGGGTGAGCGGAATTGGTAAATCCGTGCCCGAATACGCCGATCTTTTCACTCTGCGCGACCGCCGCCTCGTAAATCGCCTTGCTCACCAATAGTGCGGCGATGGGCTGGTACCCCGCCGACAGCCCCTTCGCAAATGTGATCATGTCGGGTTTGAGGTCAAACGTTTCGGTCCCGAACATATTTCCCGTGCGCCCGAAACCCGAGATCACTTCGTCGACGATAAAGAGGATGTCATGCCGGCGGAGCACCTGCTGGATTTTCTCGAAGTACGTCCGCGGTGGCACGATGGCGCCGCCTGCCCCCTGTATCGGCTCGGCGATGAATGCCGCCACCGTCTCTGGCCCTTCTTCGAGGATGAGTTGCTCGAGCCGCTCGGCGCACCGCGTCGCAAATTCTTCCTCGGAGTCATCCTCGTATTGTCGACGGTAGAAATGAGGGCGGTCGGTATGGAGAAACCGTGCCAACGGCAGATCGAAATCCTGATGCATCGCCGGCGAACCCGAGAGACTTGCCGCACCGATGGTCACGCCGTGATAGCCCTGTTCCAGACCGATGATCTTCTTCTTTTCGGGCCTGCCGTGGGCGTTGTTGTAATACCAGGTCAGCTTGATGGCGGTGTCGTTCGATTCGGAACCCGAATTCGAGAAAAACACTTTGGACATTGGAACCGGTGACATCGCGATGAGTCGTTCTGCGAGGTCAATGGCTCGTGGATGCGATGTGTTTCCATGACTGTGGTAATACGGCAATTCAGCAAACTGGCACGCGGCCGCATCGGCGAGCCGCTGCTCACTGAAGCCCAGCGACGCGCACCACAGACCCGCCATGCCGTCGAGATATCTGCGACCTTGGTCGTCGGTGACATACACACCCTCACCGTGCGTGATGATCGACGGGCCGTCGCTCTCGTGATGCTTCAAGTCCGTGTGCCCGTGAAGCACATAGGCCATGTCCCGCGCGTGAAGAGAGTTAGGGACGAAGATCACGGTCAGCACTTCACATGAAATGAATCGGAGGGAAGCCGGTACATCGCTTTCAACAAGGTGAAATCAAAAACTTCATTGCACAGCACCTGGTCGGTATGCTTGACAGGGATTTGGAATTCGAACTCGTCATTGTAGGTGTTGAGCGCTTCGAAGTCCTTCTACGAATTTAGAGGAAACATTCATGGAATTTGGATTGTTCAACCTGCTCAGCCGCCGAGCCGAGTCCCAAACCATCAATTCGATTGTCGAGGAAGCAGCGGAGACCGTCAAATTGGCGGATCAGGCTGGCTTCACCACAGCCTGGTTCCCGGAGCACCACTACTCCAATTACTCGATCGCACCGTCGCCGCTGATGATGTGCGGCTACTGCGCGCCCATCACGCAGCAGATCAATCTCGGCACGGCGATCGTCATCGGTACCCTCTATCATCCGGCGCGCCTGCTGTCGGAAGTCGCTTTTGTTGACGGCATGACCAATGGCCGTCTCGTGCTCGGGTTCGGCAGCGGCTATCAGCCTCACGAGTTCAAGCGTTTCGGTATCGAGATTGAGCATTCGCCGGAGATCACCGAGGAAGTGCTCGATATCATTGAGAGTGGACTGACGAACGAGGTCTTTGAGTACCACGGCAAGCATTTTGATTTCCCACTTACCCACATGGCGTTGAAACCGGTCCAGGAGCCCATGCCGGAGATATGGGTTGCCGGAAACAACGCGCAGATGCAGCAGCGGGCGGCCCGAAGCGGATATCCGCTGATTATTTCGGCACTGGTAAAGGACATCGATTTCGTCGCCAGTCTGCGCGAGATGGCGGAGAAGAACTGGCACGAAGCTGGGGTGGACCCCGTGAACATGAGACTTGCCACGCTACGTTTCGCCTATGTCACCGATAGCCGTGAAGAAGCGTTGGAATTCGCGGATAACGCCCGCTTCCAGTACCGGCTGGCGCGCCACCTGCGCTTTCGTAGGGAAGAGTTGGAAGGAGGACTGCTCCCGGAAGTTCCCTTCGAGGACGAACCGACGTTGGAGGAGCTCGTCGCCAACAGCCCTATCGGGGATTCGGAGACGGTTGCAGAGCGGATCGTGGAGGAAGTGCGCCGAGTCAACGCGTTCCATATGAATTTTTACATGCATGTCGGCAGTATCCCACTTCAAAAATCACTGCGCTCTATCGAGCGCTTTGCGACAGAGGTCATGCCCCTCGTCGAGAAGGAACTGGGTAAGCAGGTGACATCTCCGGCCGCTGCAGCCGAATAACGCAACTCCACATCAAATCCTTGAACATGACGGACACCCTCGATCCCTCGAAACGAAAAGAAGTGACGCTTGTGACCGGCGTCATCGGGTCTGACACGCACATCGTGGGCAACCGCATTCTTTCGATGGCGCTAGAGGAAGCGGGGTACTCCATCGTCGTCCTTGGCGCACTGACCCCGGCTGACGAATTCATCAAGGCGGCCATCGAGACGGCTGCCGACGGCATCATGGTGTCGTCGCTGTACGGCCAGGGTGAACTGGACTGTAGGGGGTTCCGCGACCTCTGTGTGGAGGCGGGATTGGAGGACATCCTGCTGTATGTTGGGGGCAACCTTGTCGTCGGCAAAACGCCATGGGAAGTGGTCGAGAAGCGCTTTCTAGATATGGGTTTCGACCGGGCTTTTCCGCCGGGAACGCGAACCCCCGGTGTTATCGAGGATTTGGATCGTGACTTTGCGGCGCGTGCTCAAGGTAAGAGGATTGCGGACTCGTGAGCCAAAGTACCGCCACGGCGCTGCTCATCGATTTCGGCAGCACCTACACGAAACTTCGCGCAATAGACCTGAAACGATCGGAGATCATCGGTTCGGGCCAAGGACCGTCTACCGTTACATCGGACATCACCATTGGGATGGAAGCGGCCCTTGCCGACTTGGAGCAGCGGATCGGCTCCTTGCCCGATTTCAAGTATCGACTGGCCTCTTCGAGTGCGGCGGGTGGACTTCGCATGGTCACCGTCGGCCTGGTCAAGGAGCTCACGGCCGAAGCGGCGCGGATAGCGGCACTCGGCGCGGGTGCCAAACTGATCGGGACATACGCCTACCGTTTGACGGCGGGCGATATAGCTGAGATCGAAGAGCATCAGCCGGACATACTGCTATTGGCGGGCGGCACCGACGGTGGCAATGACGAAGTGATTGTGCACAACGCTGAGGCACTTGCCGGCTCGGGCCTGGACTGTCCGATTGTCGTCGCGGGAAACCGTGTGGCCACGGACTCGATATCGGCGAGCTTCGATGCGGCTGGAAAATCTGTCGTCCCCGCCGGGAACGTCATGCCGGAATTCAACGTTTTAAACATCGAACCGGCACGGGCGGCGATCCGGCAGATTTTCATCGATCGCATCGTGCACGCCAAGGGCATCGACCGGGCGGCCGAGCTGTTCGACCACGTGCTCATGCCAACACCGGAAGCCGTCATGGAAGGAGCGCGCCTGCTCGCCGATGGCACCGGCAATCGACAGGGTCTAGGACCGATGCTGGTCGTCGATATCGGTGGTGCGACGACGGATGTACATTCCGTCGCGTCGGGCGATCCGACCCTTGAAGGCGCGATACAACGGGGCCTGCCGGAACCCTATGTCAAGCGTACCGTGGAAGGCGATCTCGGCATGCGTCACAACGCCGCGTCAATCGTTGAGGCGGCAGGGCTCGAAATGCTGCTGGAGGAGTCTCGGCTCCCTGAAAGCCGATTCCTGGAGATCCTCGATCTGATTTTGGCGGACGTCGAACGATTGCCGGACTCCGAGGACGAACACGCCGTGGACCGTGCCTTGGCGCGCGGCGCTACGCGAATAGCCGTAAGGCGGCATTCGGGCAGGACCGAGATCGTTTACACGGTCATGGGTCCCGCGACCGCCCAGCACGGCAAGGATCTCTCCACTGTCGCGGCGGTTATCGGAACCGGCGGTGCGCTCGTGCATGGCAGCGATCCTGCGGGAATCCTGACCATGGCGTGTGCCGATTCGAACGATCCGGAATCGTTACGGCCCCGCAATCCCAAGTTGTATATAGACAGCGAGTATCTGCTCTATGCCTGCGGATTGCTCGGTTCCGTCGAGCCGGAAGCCGCCTTGACCTTGGGGCTCACCCATATGCATCCTGTCACCCAGGAGGAACACCGACATGGCCGAAGTTCTGCCGTTGAATAGCGCTCAATCCCCGCTTTCGGAAGCACGCATCCCGGACGAGGAATTCGCCAAGATGCGCGCCGAAAATATGGCGCGCTGGCCCACCGGCGCGGATGTCGATTTCGACGCCGCGGTCGACTACCACAAGAACCTGCCGATGCATAAGCGTCTCGCCTGGGTAATGCGCCAGGCCGATGCCGAAGGACGAACGCTCACCCAACCGCGGGGCGGGTTCGGAACTCTGGAATTGCAGAAAGAGCTGATGAAGACCCTCGATCAGGAGGGATTGGCCGATATCGTTCCGACCACGACGGACAGCTACACCCGCAATGAGCGCTGGGCGCAGGCCCAGAACGGCATCGAAGAATCCAAGCGCCTCGGGCGGTCGATGCTCAACGGCTTCCCGATGGTCAACTATGGCGTGGCCGCTTCACGCGAACTCATCGAAGTCATCAACAAGCCCGCCGTCATGTTGACGGGCACGGCGATGCCGAAGCTGACGGGCGAGATCGGCTATGCCGCCGGATACTCGGGTTATCTGGGATCGGGGATTGCTTACACGTTGTCGTATACGAAGGAAGTACCGATTGAGATCGGCATCCGCAATTACCAGTACCTCGACCGGCTGGCGTCGATGTACATGGAGCATGGGGTCGAGCTGCACCGCCGTCAGCCCGGATTTCTTACCGGGACCAACATTCCGCCCTGCATCGCCATCATCACCGGCGTCCTCGACGCCTTACTGGCCGCCGCTCAGGGTGTCCGCAACTATGGACTGGAATTGGGCCAGACCCTGCACCTGATCCAGGATGCGGCCGGCATCCAGGTCTGCCGCGAAATGTGCCAGGAGTATCTGTTGAAGAAAGGCTACGAGGATGCCTTTACGCCGGTGACCTCGCTGCATTGGATGGGCGCATGGCCGCACGACGATGCCCAGTGCGCGGCCCTCGTGGCTTACGGCGGCACGTTGGCCGCCGTTGGCGGCGCGGTCAACGTCACCACCAAGAGCCTGCACGAGGCCTTTGGCATTCCCACACCCGAGGCCAACGCGGAAGGCCTGCGCGTCACGCGGATGGCCATCTACATGGCTAAGAATATTAAGCTCGACGGCCTGCCGGAGTACGAGCAGGAAAAGGAGATCATCCGCCAGGAAGTCCGTGCCGTCGTCAACAAGGTCCTGGAGATGGGAGATGGCGACGTCGCGATCGGAACCGTGCGCGCCTGCGCGGCGGGAGTCCTCGATATTCCCTGGTCACCCAGCCGCTCGGTAAAGAGCGGTATCCTCCCGGCGCGGGATGTCGACGGATATCTGCGCATACTGAATCCGGGCGACATGCCGTTTCCGAAGGATGTGCTCGAATACCATGAAGAGCGCTTGCGCAAGCGGGCCGAGAAGGAAGGCGTTCCTTTCGACCACGAGCTCGCCGTTTCGAGCGTGTACGAGATGTCCGAGCCGCTGCAGGAATTGGCGCCGTTCCCGTACTACCAGGCGGCGGCGGAGTAAGCGCAAGCCTTCTCACGCGGAGAGAACCATGAAACGTATGCACGTCGGACTCGTCGTCGAGAACGTTGCGGCGTCGGTGCCGTTTTACACCACCCTGCTTGGCGCGCCGCCGACCCTCGAAAAGCTGGATTATGCGAAGTGGATGCTCGATGATCCGTGCGTCAACTTCTCAATCAACTCACGAGGTAGGACGCCGGGTGATCTGCACCTGGGCATCCAAGCGGAAGACGAAGCTGAGCTCGATGAACTCCGGGCGCGCTGGACCGGGACAGGCGCCGAGAAGCAGGACATCAATGCATTGACGTGCGGTTACCAGACCCAGAACAAGAGCTGGGTGCGTGACCCAGATGGCGTTCGTTGGGAGGCGTTTCATACCTATGCGTTGACCGGGACGTTCGGAAAAAGTGAGTCGTCGGACTACGAAGAGAATTGATATCCCCGGCGACCACCTTCCGATCGATTTCAGCAGGCCACGTCAAGCTTCCATAAGTGCTTTGCGTTGGCACAGGCAACCATCTTGGCAGCCTTCTCCGACAGCAGCGAGAACGCCCTACGCCAGATTTTGAGTTTGACGGGGTAGTGCCTGGTCCAGTGCGGTCCGAAGACGTTCTCGACGGCGTAAACGAACCTCTCGGGATGTCCTTTGATGAGCTTTTTCCAATCATCATTCCATTTCGTTGTCGGAAGATAATCCGCCAGCCATCCGTTATACGGGTTGGGCTTGGGTGGATCGGCGAGCAGGTTCACCCATCCGGCTTGCGCCTTGGGCTTGCCGCTTCGCGCCCACGCCACGGCGAAGGCGGCAAGCGCGTCCGCGGTGCTCGTCATGAAGTGCATGTTTCCATGACTTTCAATCAGGCTCCAAGCCTCCTCAGGGGTAGCCTGCGCAATGTGAATCAGCACGACGTCGTGCTGCGGATTTTCCGACAGGACATGCCTCAACTGTTCCAGCATTTGTGAGGATTTAGCTTCGTTGTCATTCAACTCTAGATGAAGGATCAAGGGGACTTTTCGGTCGATGGCAAGCGACATCGCGTCTTGGATACGGGTGCTTTTCAGGTCGAGGTGAAGGCCATCAAATCGAAGCTGTTTGGTTTCGTGTGGCGCGTGCTGAACCAGGACCTCCGCGAGTCCCACCGACGCCTCGAAGAATTGCTTGTTCGCCCGCGACAATTCCAGCGAACCCTTCTTGCCGCTCTCGGCGCCGGACTGGCTCATCCCCGCCAGCTTGGTGGAAATCAGAAAACTGGCGCGGCCTTCGAGAGATTGAACCAGTTTTAGAACACGATGATGACTCGTAAGGGCCTCTTCGCCGCGGCAACCGCGCGCGGACAGCAAGGTATGAGCGATGTCGTTTCCAATAATTGCCTGGCGGACCCTGGAAGCGGAAATCTCGCAACCAAACTGGCTGTGGGCATCAATAATGACGCACTTGTATTGGGCCTTGGCCGCACCCGCGAGCGTGAACAGAATCAGCGCAGCGAGGACGAGATGGCGCGCCAATTCCGATTACGCCACCGGTTCCGGTTTATCCGCGTAAATTTCGTCGCTGACCTTCTCGAACCAGGCTGCTCCTTCGCCCTTGTCGTTGCACTCCGACATGGCGAGGTGGACGAAAATACGGTCGGGCGCGGCGCCGTGCCAATGGCGGGTGTCTGGGGGGATCAGTGCAGTATCGCCGGGATGAAGTTCCTGGACCTGTTCGCCTTCGAGTTGGACACGGCCAATGCCCGAGATGCAATAAAGAGTCTGGCCGACAGGGTGGGCATGCCACGCGGTTCGTGCGCCGGGACTGAACGAGACATTGGTGGCGCGCATGCGCGACGGTGGGGTCTCGACGATGACTTCGTCCTGCCAGACGTGTCCTGAGAACCGCTCCGCATCACCGATTTTCGTTGCGCGTGCCGTGGCTCTTTTGATCTCCATGGTTGGCCTCCCTTCCCTATGATTTAGCTGAATTGATCTTTACGGCAGGTCGCGTTGATTTCAAGGGGCCGTGTACGCGGTTGGGGTCAGGCCGCGCCTCGTCTGAAGAACGAGAATCCGCCGATAATGGCCAACGCAGCGACCACCGTGAAGCCCACCAGGAAATCGCCGGTCAAGCGGGCCAACAGGCTGAACGTCGCGGGCGCCAAGAATCCGCCAACGAACATGAAAAACATGCTCCCCGCGGTGGCGTCGGTGATCTTGTCGGCTGGTGCCACCCGCGCGATCTCAGCGAGGAATATTCCGTTCCAACTGACCGCCGTCACACCGATCGCCAAACTTAGTGCGAAGATCAAAGGGGTGGGCCAAGTGGTGTCGACAAAATAGAGGGTGAAGAATAGCGCCCCCATGGATACACCGAGAAATCCAAGCACGCCGCCGCCCGAGAATTTATCCGCAATCCATCCCCACAAGAGTCGGGTGCCGGCGCTGATGGCCATGGCGGATGATAGCGCCACACCGGCGGTGACGAGCGAAAGACCTGCTCGTTCAGTGACCATCGCGACAAAAAACGATGTGAATACGAATTGTAAGCTTGCAAAAGTGACGGAAGACAGCGCAACCCGCCGCAGTCTTGGTTGACGCAGTACCAGGGCGATTGCCCTGAACCCGATAGCTGCACTTAAGCTAGCAGTCGGGTCGCGGTCCGTATCCAGATTTTTCCGCCACGCCCCCGCGACGACAACGAGGCCAGCGCAGGCAAGTGCACACGTCAGGGCGGCGATCCGCCATCCGGCAAGTGCCGTCAGAACGGGAAGAACGAAGCCCGCCAACGTCCCGGCCACTGGGACACTCGTTTGCTTGACCGAAAAATAAAAATTCTGCAGATCCTTGGGAACGAAGCGGATCAGCAACCGAGAACTGGTCGGATTTGCCGGCCCGTATGAAAGACCGATCAGAATGGCACCCGCGACGATGAGCGCGATCTGGCCCGTAGCCACGAACGCCACTCCGAACGCCGCCAACGCGAGTGACGCCTGCAGCATGCGGATTCCACCGTAGCGATTGATGAAGCCAATCGTGAGCAATGACGACGTGACGGCGCCCAGATAGACGAGGCTTGAGAAGTAGCCAATGGCTGACGCCGGAATGCCAATGTCCGCCGCCGCGGCCGGCGCAATAACCGGCAGAGCCAGGGAGGCAAGAACAATGGCCGCTTGGCTGAATAGCGTAAGAAATAGGACGGGAATCATGACGGTCGGGATGGTATAGCGGTTTGTCGAATGCGCGAAAAGCGTGCTCGGAGACAGTAGCTTTCGGGGCCTTGGAATCACGGGTGCCTATGCTATAAGCCGTGAACAGCTGGGCAGTATCGCACGGCAATTCAGAGTCATTTTGTGCTCAGGAGAGGGTCGACGATGGCCGACAAAAAGATTGCGCTGGTTCTGGGCGGCACGGGAATGGTCGGGCGCAACCTTGTCATGCTGCTCGACACCATGGATGACTGGGAGACGATTGCTGTCTCTCGCCGCCAGCCTTACTTCGAGACTAAGGCGCGGCACATCACCTGCGACATGGCCGAACCGGACGATTGCAAGGCCAAACTCACGGGCTTCGATGGCGTCACGCACGTCTTCTTCTGTGGCCACGCGACCGGCATCCGCTGGGCGGAAAAGACCCCGGTGGATACCGATCTCTTCTACAATTCGATGGATGCGGCGTTACCGAATTTGCCCAACTTGCAGCACGTCTGTCTGATGCAGGGCTCGAAGTACTACGGACGCCACCTGGGACCGTTCAAAACGCCGGCCCGCGAAGAAGATGCGCGCCACATGCCGCCGAACTTCTATTACACCCAGCAGGATTACCTAATGGAATTGT
>Ga0315339_1002098_pt1 | contig 15694 bp, 12 predicted proteins | sample ASW17metaG_FD_204514 | JGI IMG/M metagenome (GOLD analysis project Ga0315339, IMG submission 204514) | Ammonia-oxidizing marine archaeal communities from Pacific Ocean, United States - ASW #17 | ecosystem: Environmental > Aquatic > Marine > Oceanic | place: USA: California | collected 2016-12-05
CCTGCATCGCCTGCATATCTGGCATTTCACGGCCCGGCGGATCGCCGAGGCGCCCATCATGGGTTGGGGTCTGGATGGGGCCCGGCGGATCCCGGGGGGCGATGCCAAACTGCCCGGCGGCGGCAATGTCATGAGCGCGCATCCCCACAACGCCAGCCTGCAAATCTGGCTGGAACTAGGTGCCGTCGGCGCCCTTTTGGCGGCCCTGCTAGTGGCCGGCCTGTGCCGCCGCGCCGCCGCCCTGACCCACCGCGCCGATCGCGCCGCCGCCACAGGCCTGCTGCTGTCCGCCCTGACAGTGGCCAACTTGAGCTTCGGCATCTGGCAGACCTGGTGGCTGGCAGCATTGAGCCTGGGCGGCATTGTTTTTGCACTGGCGGCGCGTTTGAATAGTAAATGAACGATTAAACATATAAAGATTTTTTTATGCTTGCTTCGAATGGGCGGTTTTGTTAAATAGCGCTTCAAGATTTCCCGCGGGCTTGACCCCATTTGGAGACCATTCATGAGCACGTTCAACGACTACAAGGTTGCCGATATTTCCCTGGCCGATTGGGGCCGCAAGGAAGTTGCCATCGCCGAAACCGAAATGCCCGGCCTGATGGCCCTGCGCGACGAATTCGGCGTGGCCAAGCCGCTGACGGGCGCCCGCATTGCCGGCTGCCTGCACATGACCATTCAGACGGCGGTGTTGATGGAAACCCTAATCGCCCTGGGCGCGGAAGTGCGCTGGTCGTCCTGCAATATCTTCTCCACCCAGGACCAGGCGGCGGCGGCCATGGCGGCGGCAGGAATTCCGACTTTTGCCTGGAAAGGCGAGTCGGAAGAGGAATTTTGGTGGTGTATTGAACAAACCATTCAGGGCCCGGACAGCTGGACCCCGAACATGATTCTGGACGACGGTGGCGACCTGACCGGCCTGATGCACGAAAAATACCCCGAGCTGATGAAAGATATCAAAGGCCTGTCCGAGGAAACCACTACCGGTGTACACCGTTTGTACGAGATGGAGCGCGACGGCAGCCTGGTCGTGCCCGCCATCAACGTCAACGATTCAGTGACCAAGTCGAAATTCGACAATTTGTACGGCTGCAAGGAAAGCCTGGTTGACGGTATCAAGCGCGCGACCGACGTCATGATGGCCGGCAAGGTCGGCGTGGTCTGCGGCTTTGGCGACGTGGGCAAGGGCTCCGCCGCATCGCTCCGCAGCCAGGGCGCCCGCGTCATGGTCACCGAAATCGATCCCATCTGCGCCTTGCAGGCTGCCATGGAAGGCTATCAGGTCGTGACGATGGACGAGGCCGCCTCCCAGGGCGATATCTTCGTCACCTGCACGGGCAACAAGGATGTCATCACCATCGATCATATGCGCGATATGAAGGACCGGGCCATTGTCTGCAACATCGGCCATTTCGATAGTGAAATTCAGATCGACGCCCTGCGCAATCACCCCTGGCACAACGTCAAACCGCAAGTCGACGAGGTCGAGTTCCCCGACGGCAAGCGGCTGATCGTGCTGGCCGAGGGGCGCCTGGTGAACCTGGGCTGCGGCACTGGCCATCCCAGCTTTGTGATGAGCGCCTCGTTCACCAACCAGGTCCTGGCGCAGATTGAATTATGGGAACGCCACGCCAATTACGAGTGCAAGGTCTATACCCTGCCCAAGCATCTGGATGAGAAAGTCGCCGACCTGCACCTGGCCAAACTAGGCGTGCGCCTGACCAAGTTGAGCGACGATCAGGCCGGCTATATTGGTGTCGATACCCAGGGCCCGTTCAAACCCGAGTACTATCGCTACTAGCATCATCCGACTCTCGCTTGTCTTGGCGGTCCCTGGAGCCTAATTTACTGTTCTGATTGGACGTTTCGAGGGCGCCGATGATATTGGTTGCTGTATTGTTAGCCGGGACCACGGCGGTGGGCTTTGCCCTCGCCCTGGTGTTCTGGCGCCGGGGGCGCGAGGACAAGGCGCGCCTGGTCCAAGCAGGGGGCGCCGCTGCCATTTTGCTGGCCCGTCAACGCGCCTTGAAATCTCTTGGCGACGGCGGTTTTATTGCCTGGCTGTCCGACGGTGCAGTTTGGTCCGGCGGTCTGTCATCGCTGTTTGACCTGACCGGCGAAGAGGTCACCGGGCCGGAAGATCTCTCGCCATTCCTGGCGGCCGATGAATTCGCCGCCCTGACCGAGAACATTGCCCGTCTACGTCGGGAAAGCGTGACCTTCGAGTGTGACCTGCATGCCGGTGATGGCGAAACCATCATCGAGGCGCGCGGCCGGCCAGGGGATGAAAATGGCACCTTTTCGGCAATCGTCTGGCTGCGCGATATTGGCGCCGCCGACCGGGAGCGGCGCGGCGCCCATCGCCAGGCCGAACAAACGCTGGGGGAAACCACGGCAAAATTGGACGGCTATATATCCCTGCTGAACGATCTGCCCGTGCCCGTCTACCGCCGCGGCGCCGACCTGACCATCGATTGGTGCAACCAAGCCTATGCCGTGCTGGTCAATGCAACGATTGACGAGGTCCTGACTGCGAACGGGTTTGAAATCGAACCGCCGTTGATGCCCAATCAGGCGCAAAACCCGGCGGAGGCCGCCCACGGGTCCAGCGAAAGCGTTAGCGAAAGCCGTCATTTCGTGGTCGAAGGCCAACGCCGCACGCTGGATGTCACGGAAGTGGCGGGTGGCGGCGGCCATATCATCGGCGTTGTCCGCGACATCACCCATATTGAAGATGCGCAGGTGGAATTAAGCCGCCACATTGATGCCCATGCCGAGGTCCTGAACAATCTTTCCACCGGAATTTCCATTTTCGGCCCGGACAAGCGGCTGGATTACTACAACAACGCCTATGCCGAGTTGTGGCAATTGGACGAGGATTGGTTGAATAGAGGCCCCACACAATCGGAGGTCCTGGACGAATTGCGTGAAAGCCGGCGGATCCCGGAGCAGGCGGACTTTCCCACCTATAAACAAGGCTTCATGAGGCTTTACACCGACCTGCTGGAAACCAAGGAAGACGTGATTTATGCCCCCGACGGCCGCGTCCTGCGCCAGGTCATCAGCCCGCACCCCTTTGGCGGGTTGTTTTTCCTGGCCGAGGATATCACCGACGCCCTGGTGCTAGAGCGGTCCTACAACACCTTGATCGCGGTGCAGCAGGAAACCTTGGACAGTTTGTGCGAAGGCGTAGCGGTGTATGGCGGCGACGGCCGCTTGAAGCTGGCCAATAGCGCCTTTGCCCGCATCTGGGGCCTGGACGAGCACATCCTGCAGGGCGAGCCCCACATCTCGGAAGTGGTAGAGGCGGTCCGCAGCAAATTGATGAGCACCCGCAATTGGGCGGAGATGCGCGATATCCTTATTTCCCAAGCCACGGCGCGGGAAAATATTTCCGCCGCATGCGCCGCGCCGGCGACAAGGTGATAGATTTTGCCTCCGTCGCCCTGCCCGACGGCAATTCGCTGTTCACTTACGTGGTTGTCACCGACAGCGTCAATGTGGAACGGGCCCTGATGCAACGGAATGAGGCCCTTGAAGCGGCCGACCGGCTAAAGTCGGAATTCCTGGCCAACGTCAGCTACGAATTGCGCACGCCGTTGAATGTGATCATCGGTTTCACGGAAGTTCTCAGCAATGAATTTTTAGGCCCCTTGAACGAACGCCAAAAGGAATACACCGGCGACATTCTGAATTCCTCGAACCAGCTATTGGAGCTGATAAACAACACCCTCGATTTGGCCAGTGTCGAGGCCGGACAAATGGACCTGGAACTGGGCCGTTTCGATGTGCACGAGGTGTTGGAGAATATCATGACCCTGGCGCGGGAGCCGGCCAGTAAGCAGAAGCTGAACATGGTTCTGCAGTGCCCGGCCGATTTTGGCATTATTGAAGGCGATGAGCGTCGCATCAAACAGGTCCTCTACCAGTTGCTGTCAAACGCCCTGAAGTTCTCCAATGAAGGCGGCACGATCACCGTTGGCGCGGCGCAGCACGACGGACAGATCGCACTGTTTATCGCCGACAACGGCATCGGCATCAGCGAGGCCAACCAAAAACTGGTGTTCGAAACATTCCGCCAGGCCGCTCCGTCCGACCGCCAGCGCAGTGTTGGCCTGGGCCTGTTCCTGGTAAAGAGCTTCATAGAGTTGCATGGCGGGCAAGTGAAGTTGCAATCCGCCCTGGGCGAAGGCACGAAAGTGACTTGTTACCTGCCGTCAAAGCAAATTGATGCCGCGAGCGCCGCCATCACCGGCAATGGGGATTAATGCTGGCCGGAATTATCGAAATTGAACGTCCCCTGCCCGACGGAGCGGCGACGGAGGCGGCCGCCGCCGGCCTTGCGAGTTTGAGCCGACCCGGCGATATTTTCTGCCTGTTAGGTGATCTGGGCGCGGGCAAGACAGCGTTTGCGCGGGGGTTTTTGCGGGCCCTTGGCGTGGCGGACGACATCCCCAGCCCGACTTTCAATCTAGTGCTGACCTATGACACGGGCGCGGGCCAGGTTTGGCATTTCGATCTATATCGCCTCGGCGCTCGGGACGAGGCGGTCGAACTGGGCATTGACGAGGCTTTTGCCGACGGCATCTGCCTGATCGAATGGCCGGACCGGTTGGGCAGCTGGCTGCCCGAACAGCGGGTTGAGATTCATCTGAGTGAAACCGACGGCGGCCGCGCCCGTCATTTGTTGTTGCGGGCCTTGGGGCCCGGCGCCGAACGGTGGCGGGCGCCATGGTAACGGCCGATGAATTTCTGCGGCGGCAAGGCTGGGCCGATGCCGTGCGGCGGCCATTGGCGGGCGATGCCTCGGGCCGCCGTTATGACCGGCTTTCCAAGGAGGGCCGCACGGCACTGTTGATGCAAGCCCCGCCCGAGGCCATGACACCGGCGTTCATCGCAATCACGAATATATTGAGCGCTCTGGGGCTGTCCGCGCCGGACATTCTGGCGGCGGCGGCGGATGACGGCTTGGTTCTGTTGGAGGATTTTGGCGATGATACCTACACCGCATTGCTTGATGGCGGCGCGGCGGCGGCGGCGCTGTATCTGCTGGCCACGGATGCCTTGATCCATCTGCATCGGTGTTTTACCGGCGCGGCGTCCTTGCCCATCTTCGATAGCGCTCGGTTTCTGGATCAGGCCATGTTGTTTTGCGAAATCTGCAAGCCGGGTGGAGAGGCGGCGGAAAGTTTCAGGCGGGCCTGGATGGGACCTCTGGACCAGGCGGTGGCGGTGCCGACCACATTATTATTGCGGGATTTCCATGCCGGCAACCTCTTCCATCTGCCGGGCCGCCCGGGCGTCCAGGCCTGCGGTTTGATCGATTTTCAGGACGCCGGCATCGGCCCGGTGACCTATGACCTGGTGTCCATGTTGCAGGATGCCCGGCGCGACGTGGCCAAGGAAATCGCCGCGTCCTGTCTGGACCACTATTGCGCCGCCTTTCCGGGCCTTGATCGCGCCGCGTTCGATGTCTCGTGCGCCATTTTGGCCGCACAGCGCCACGTCCGGGTCATCGCCGTTTTCAACCGCCTGTCGGGTTTGGGAAAGCCCGGCTACCTCGAACATCTGCCGCGCCTGTGGGGGTTACTGGACCGTGCCTTGGAGCATCCCGCCCTTGGCGATGTTGCAGCCTGGTTCCAGGAGCATATCCCGCCAGCCGCAAAGGGAAGCCAACGGAGCCCGCAGCAACAATAGCCCGCGGCGCGGCGCCATAGACGCTATTCCGCGATCTACTCTGCGGCGGCCCAGCTGTCCAGATGCTGGTTCAGTTTTGGCATGACATCCTCCGCCAGCAGGGTCATGGAGCGGCGCCACAACGGCCCGTCATCCCAATCATGGCCGACCATCAGCAAAGTGCCGAAACCGCCCCACAGCTCGCCCAGTGCCACCAGTTGATCCAGTACGGACGCCGCATCGCCGAACGTCACCATGGAGCGGATCACTTCGTCCAGGGTCAGATCGTCGTCGGATACTTCCAAATCGGGCTTCAGCATCTTCAGGATGCCCCGGCTGCGGTAGAGATCCATAAAATACTTGAAATAGAAACTCAGCCCCGCCTCGGGGTCGGCGATGTAGTCTTCCGCCCGCCGTGGATCGTCAGTGACCAGGATGGAACGGGCAATACGCCAGACGCCGGGGTCGGGCCGCTTTTGGACATTTTCACAGCCCTTCAGATAGGCCTGCCAATGGCTTTGGATATAGCGCGATTGGATGAAATTGGCCGAGACCATCTCCCAACCCCGCTCCGCCGCGTTGGTGGCGGATGATGAATGGGGCGAGACGATGGAGACGCAAACTTTTGGATAGGGCTGCTGATAGGGTTTGCAGATCTGCCCGATGCCGAGGTGGGGAAACACACCATCCTTGATTTTGACCGGCCAATGCTTGGCCTCGATGTCATAGCCCGGGCCCCCCGACCAGATCTTGTGAATGGTCTCGATCGCCTCCAGCATCATCTCCCGGCGTTGGGCTTCGTCCCTAAGACCCAGCAATTCAAAGTCACTGACCAGGCCGCCGGGGCCGATGCCCATGATGTAGCGTCCCAGGGACATATGATCGAAGTTGGCCACCTGGGCGGCAACTTGGCTGGGGTGCTGTTGCGGCAGATTTAGAACGCCGGAGGCAAATTTGATGTTTTTGGTCTGGGCGATAACCGAGGCGAAAAACATCAGGCAGGAGGCGATGGGCTCGGCGGTGGAGGAGATATGTTCGCCGCACCAAGCCTCCGTCATGCCCAGGCCGTCGGCCAGAATGACCGCCTCGCGGTCCTCGGCCAAAACATCGGTCAGGCTGCGCGCGGGGTTGTGCAAGGGCATCATGAACATGCCGAGTTTCATGGTTTCTCTCCTTCCAACGTACGCTGTTAACCTACACTGCTAATCCACGCTGTGGGCGACGACGAAATCATCGTCGATGGTCAGGCCCAGGCCGGGCCGGTCGGGGATTTCGATGCGGCCATCGATAACCGGGAAAGCCTCGGCCACCAGATCATGCATCAGGGGGTTGTGGCCCAGGGAATATTCCACGATGAAGGCGGCCGGCGCGGTGGCGCAAATCTGCAGCCCTGCGGCAAACATGATCGCCCCACCCCACATGTGTGGCGCCAGTTTTATCTGCTGGCTGGCGGCCAGGGCGGCGATGCGCATGGCCTCTGTAATGCCGCCGCAGATGGCCAGGTCGGGCTGGAAGATATCCACGGCACGGGCCAGGGCCAAGTCGCGGTAGTCAAAGCGAGTGAAGATGCTTTCGCCCGCCGCGATGGGAATATCCGTGCCGGCGCGGACTTCGGCACAGCCGGGGATATCGTCGGCGGTGACGGGTTCCTCGAACCAGGCCAGGCCGTAATCGGTGACCAGGCGGCAGAACCGCTTGGCCTCGGCCACATCAAAGGTGCCGTGGGCATCGGCCATGATGCCCACGCCCTCGCCCAAATATTTGCGCGCCGCCGCCACCCGCCGGGCCGAGGTCAAGGCATCGCCGTCGGCGGAACCAACCCGCATCTTCACCGCGCCGAAACCACCCGTTTCGATATAACCCGCCAACTGTTCGCCGATACTCTCCGCCGGCGCCCAGCCGCCCGAGGCATAGGCTGCCATGCTGTCCCGGCACTTCCCCCCCAATAATTGCCAGATCGGCACGCCAAGGGATTGCCCCAGAATATCCCACAGCGCGATGTCGATGCCGCTGATGGCTGAAATGGTCAGGCCGCGCCGGCCCAGGGCCGGGAACACATGGCCCCGTTCGATGGCGAAGTGGGCCCGGCTGCCGTTATACATCTCCTCCCAATAGCCGGCGATGCGGCCGGCGTCTCGGCCGATCAACCGCGCCCCCAGTTCGTCCTGGATCAAGGCCACCAACGCCCGGCCATCGCCGAGATTACCGACCCCCGCCTTGGCCTCGCCATGGCCGACCAGCCCGCCATCCGTTTCGATCCGCACCAGCACCGTATTGAAGGACGTCATGCGCCCGAAGTCGGAGGTGTGCTGCTTTTCTTCCGGAATGGGGACCTGCAGCCAGGTGGCGTTGACGGATTTAATTTTCACGATGGTCAATCCTCTCGTCACGGGCTTTTCACTAGCTTATCATCAGGCCTGGGTATTGATGCAATAGGAGTGGATGGATTATGGGGGAATTCGGCATCAGCCAGCCGGTCCCGCGCCGTGAAGATGACAAACTGCTGCGCGGGCGGGGCCAGTTCATCGATGATCTCTCACCCCCCGGTCTGGCCCATGGCCATATGCTGCGTTCCCCCCATGCCCATGCCAGGATCAACAACTTGGATGCCTGCCAGGCCAGGACCATGCCCGGCGTGCTGTTGATCCTCACCGCCGCCGAGCTGGCCGCCGCCGGAATCGGCCCAATCCAACCGGTGACCCTGCCCAACCCCCGCGCGGGCAGCACCTACCAGCCGCGGGAGCAACCTATCTTGGCCAATGACTTGGTGCGCTACGTAGGCGACAGCGTCGCCTACGTGGTCGCCGAAACCCTGGCCCAAGCCCAGGAAGCCGCCGAATACATTGACATTGACTATGAACCGTTGGCGGCCGTGATCGGCTGTGACATGGCCGGCGAGGATGATCTCTGCTTTGCCTGGGAGATGGGCGATCGGGACGCCGTGGTGGCCGCCTTTGCCACTGCCCGCCACCACGTCAGCTTGGACTTGGTGAACAATCGCGTCGTGCTGTCGGCGATCGAAACCAGGGGCGCGTTGGCGGAATACGACCCCCTTGGCTGCCAAGGCCGGGGCAAGTACACCCTGACCACCGCCACCCAGATGCCCAACCCCCTGCGCGACCAGTTGGCGGATCAGATCCTGGACGTGGAACGGGACCAGGTGCGCGTCCTAGTGCATGACGTAGGCGGCGGCTTCGGCGGCAAGAACTCCATGTTTCCCGAATATCCCCTGTGTCTACTGGCGGCCAGGGAACTGGGCCGGCCGGTAAAGTGGATCGGCCAGCGTTCGGATGCCTTCGTCACGGATTTTCATGGCCGGGACAACATCATGCGGGCCGAAATGGCGTTTGACGGTGATGGCCGTTTCCTCGCCATTCGGGTTGCCAGCCAGGCCGATATGGGTGCCTACATCGCCGGGCGGGGGGCAATCTCGCCGGTCAACGGCATGGTCATGCTGTCCAATTGCTACCGCATTCCCTTAATCCATGCAGAGGTTTTTGCCCGCTATACCAACACCGTCCCAACCGATCCCTACCGCGGCGCCGGGCGGCCGGAAGTTTTGTACATGATCGAACGGCTGATGGACGTGGCCGCCGGGCAGATCGGCCTGGACCGGGTGGACTTGCGCCGGTGCAATCTGATCCCGCCGAGGGATTTTCCCTATCTCTCCCCAACCGGGCTGAATTATGATCCCTGCGATTTCGAAACGGTGCTCGACAGCGCCATAGCCAAGGCTGATTGGCGCGGCATTGTGGAACGCCGGCGGGAGGCCGGGACACGGGGCCGCCTGCGCGGCATCGGCATGTGCAATTACATCGAACGTTGCGGCGGCGGCGCCGGTTTAAGCGAGAGTGCCCGCCTGGAGTTTGATCGGAATGGGGGAGTCACGGTCTATTCGGGCTCCATGGCGAATGGCCAAGCCCATGAAACCGCTTTCAGCCAATTACTGAACCATTATTTCGATTTGCCGTTCGAGAACATCCGCGTGATCCAGGGCGACACGGATTTGATTCACACCGGCCAAGGCACGGGTGGGTCCTGGTCCCTGTCCCTGGGCGGCGGCGCCATCAGCCTGGCGGCGGAACAGGCGATCGAAAAAGCCAAGCGCATCGCCGCCCATTTGCTGGAGGCGGCGGTGGCGGACATGGACTTCGCGGACGGCCGCTTCACCGTGGCCGGCACGGACCTGGCGGTTTCCTGGGCCGTCGTGGTACGGGCCAGCCGCGACCCCGGACAATTACCTCCCGGCGAGGAACCGGGCCTGGACAGCGCCGCGACATTCGTACCCGAAAATTTCACCTATCCCCATGGCTGTCACATCGCCGAGGTGGAAGTGGACCCAGAGACCGGGGCCGTTGCGCTGGTGGCCTATACCTGCCTGCATGATTTCGGCGTGGTGGTGAACCCGCTGCTATTGGCCGGGCAGGTCCAGGGCGGTCTGGCCCAGGGCATCGGACAGGCCCTGATGGAACATACGGCTTACGACAACGAGGGGCAGTTGCTGGCCGGCTCGTTCATGGACTACCAACTACCCAAGGCGGACGATCTGCCGGACCTGAATTTCTCGGCCCGGGTAACACCCAGCCCGCAAAACCTGCTGGGCATCAAGGGCTGTGGCGAGGCCGGCGCGGCGGGGTCGCCACCGGCGGTAATCAACGCTCTTGTGGATGCGCTGGGGCCCCTTGGCGTGCGTCACATCGATATGCCGGCAACACCGGAACGGGTCTGGCGGGCCATCCGGTCGGCCGGCAATTAAAGCTTTTCAAACTCAAAATTGTCTAGCCGGGGACAGGCCTCGCCGTCTATTTTTGTCACCATCGGATGCCCCGGCAAAACCGCCGGGCGTCTGTGCAAAAAGCAATATCTAAGTTGGTTTGGCTCGTTTGAGCCGCACGCGCGTATCTTTCGAGGAGGCCGCCAAAGTGTTGGCCCGCGGTGGCCAAGGCCCTGGACCTGGGCCTGGGAATTGCCTATATCCGGCTAATGATGACCGAAACGCGGCAACCATTCTTGAAGATGCATGGCGCGGGCAACGACTTTGTCGTGCTCGATCTGCGCCAATCGTCGTTGCGCGTTGACGCCGCCCTGGCACGGGCCCTGGCGGACCGGCGCAAGGGCGTGGGTTGCGATCAGGTCATCTCCATGGAGCCGTCCGCCCAGGGCGATGTTTTCATGCGCATTCACAATCCCGACGGCAGCGAATCCCAGGCCTGCGGCAACGGCACCCGCTGCGTCGCATCCCTGTTGTTGGCCGAAAACGGGGCGGCTGAAACCGTAATCGAAACCCGCGCAGGCCGCCTCGCGGGCCGTCTGAGTGCGGACGGTTTGGTGCAAATCGACATGGGCCCGCCCTATCTGGATTGGCGCGACATTCCCCTGGCCCGCGAGATGGACAGCCTGGAACTGGATCTGATCCTTCAATCCGAACAGGGCCCCGATTTGCAGGGGCCCTGCGCCGTGGGCTTGGGTAATCCCCATGCGGTGTTCTTTGTCGATGATCTGGCGGCCATTGATATCGCCGCCGCCGGCCCGGTGCTGGAACGGCACGAAATGTTTCCCGAGCGGGCCAATATCGGCTTTGTCCAGGTGCTGGCCCCCGATCGTTTGCGCCTGCGTGTCTGGGAGCGGGCCGCCGGGCTGACCCTGGCCTGCGGCTCCGGCGCTTGCGCCGCCCTGGTGGCCGCCGTCCGCCGGTGCAAATGCGGCCGCCGGGCCCATCTGGTGGTGGATGGCGGCGAGTTGATCATCGAATGGCGGGAAAGCGACGGCCATGTCCTGATGAGCGGCGCCGTGGCCACGTCATATTCGGGCTTTTTGGACGCCAGTCTTTTGAACCTTGGCGCGCGGTCGGCGGCATGAACGCGCCCCAGGTAATCAATTTCGGCTGCCGCCTGAACGCCTACGAGGCGGAGGTGATGCGCGCCCAGGCGCAAAACGCCGGCCTGCGGGACGCCGTCATCGTCAACACCTGCGCCGTCACCGGCGAGGCCGTGCGCCAGGCCCGCCAGGCCATCCGCAAGGCGCGGCGCCAGCACCCGGATGCCACCATCGTGGTCACCGGCTGTGCCGCCCAGTTGGAGCCCGAGGCCTTCGCCGCCATGGAGGAAGTGGACCGGGTGCTGGGCAATCGGGAAAAACTGCACGGTGAGAATTTTGTCGCGCCCCAGGATCAAAAAATCCTGGTCGATGACATTATGTCGGTAGAGAAGTTGGCCGGCCATCTGGTGCCGGGCTTTGACGGCCGGGCGCGGGCCTTCGTACAGGTGCAACAAGGCTGTGACCACCGATGTACCTTCTGCATCATTCCCTTTGCACGGGGCCCGTCACTTTCAGTCCCGATCCCGGCCATCATCGCGCAGATCCAGGCACTGGTGGACAATGGCTATGAAGAAGTGGTGCTGACCGGCGTCGACATCACCTCCTACGGTCATGATCTGCTGGGCCAGCCTAATCTAGGCCATATGTTGGGCCAACTGTTGGCGGCGGTGCCCGAATTGCCTCGATTGCGGCTGTCATCCCTGGACGCGGTGGAAATTGATCCCGCCTTGGAACGCCTGCTGCTGGATGAAGAACGGGTGATGCCGCATCTGCACCTCAGCCTTCAATCGGGCGACGATCTGATCCTCAAGCGCATGGCCCGGCGCCATGGACGGGACCAGGCGGTGGACCTCTGCCAACGGCTGCGCGAGGGCCGGCCGGAAATGGTCTTCGGCGCCGATCTGATCGCCGGTTTCCCCACCGAGACGGAGGCGCAGTTTCAAAACTCCCTTGCCCTGATCGACGATTGCGGCCTGACTTATCTGCATGTCTTTCCCTATTCCGAACGGCCCGGAACCCCGGCCGCGCGCATGCCCCAGGTGCCGGGGCCCGAGCGCCGCCGCCGAGCCGGGCTGTTGCGGGAAAAAGGCGCTAGCGCCCTGGCCGGGTTCCTGGCGGGCCAGGTTGGCGGCGAACGGCGGATGTTGTTGGAGCGGCCCGGCCTGGGACGCAGCGAACAATTCGCCTTGATCCAACTGGACCAACCGGCCGCATTGGCGCCGACGCGGGGCATCGTTACCGTGCGCATTCTGGCCGCGAAGCCTGAACGTCTGATCGGACAACTGGCCCCGTGAGCGATAAGAAACCGGGCTTGTTTTCCCGTTTGAAAGCGGGTTTGAGCCGCACCACGGGCAGTATCGGCAGCTCCGTGGCGGCCGTCTTCACCAAGCGAAAGCTGGATGCCGCCGCCCTGGAGGAGCTCGAAGATCTGTTGATCGCCGCCGATCTGGGCCCCGCCGTTGCCGCCCGTGTCAGCGGCAAGCTGGCCGAGGATCGCTTTGACAAGGAAATCAGCGAAGACGAGATCAAGGCGGCCCTGGCCCAAGTGGTGACCGATATCCTGGAACCCGTGGCCCGGCCCCTGACCATTTCCCCGGAACATCGCCCGCACGTGATCCTGGTGGTTGGCGTCAATGGCACGGGCAAGACCACCACGATCGGAAAAATCGCCCATAATCTGGCGGACGAGGGCAAATCGGTGGTGATGGCCGCCGCCGACACATTTCGTGCCGCCGCCATCGATCAGCTGCAAATCTGGGGTGATCGAACCGGCGCCACCGTGGTTCGCCGGGATGTCGGCGCGGATCCGGCCGCCGTGGCCCATGAAAGCCTAAGCCGGGCCCGGGAGCTGGGCGCGGACGTGCTGTTGGTGGATACCGCCGGGCGGCTGCAGAATAAATCGGCGCTGATGGACGAACTGGCCAAGGTGGTGCGGGTTTTGGGCAATCTGGATGACGATGCCCCCCATGATTGCCTGCTGGTGCTGGACGCCACGACCGGACAGAACGCCCTGCGCCAGGTGGAGGTGTTCTCGGAAGTCTGCAATGTCACCGGCCTGGCCATGACCAAGCTTGACGGCACGGCACGGGGCGGTGTCTTGGTTGCGGTTGCGGAACGCTTTGCCCTGCCCGTGCACTACATCGGCATTGGCGAAGGTATTGATGACCTGCAACCCTTTGCCGCGACGGATTTCGCCCGCGCCGTCGCCGGCGCATAAATCAAAAACCGCAGCCTCGTGTCTTGCTATCACAGCCCCCGCATGCGGTCGCGCTGGTGGCCCCAGGCCCGGTCCAGCTCATCATGGAATTCAGGCGCGGCGATGGCGATCAGGGCCTGGGCCCGTTCGTCGACGGATTTATCCTTCAGCCGGGCGGCGCCGTATTCGGTGACCACATAGTCAATATCGGCCCGGGGGCAGCTGATGGCCGAACCGGCGGCCAAAGTGGGCACGATGCGCGAGATCTTGCCCCGTGCGGCGGTGGCCGAGAGGGCCAGGATGGAACGGCCGTTGTTGGCCATGCGGGCGCCGCGCACAAAATCCACTAACCCGCCGGTGCCGCTGATCTGACGGCCGTCCAGGGTTTCGGAATTGGCCTGACCGGTCAAATCCACCTCCAACGTTGAATTGATGGAGACGAAATTGTCGATCTGGGCCACGATGGGTACGTTGTGGGTGTAATCGGCGCCCTTGAAGATGACTTTTTCCTGGGTCGCCGCCCAGTCAAAGACCCGCCGCGTTCCCATGGCCGCGCCGCAAATCAGAATATCGCGGTCGATGCTCTTGCGGCTGCTGTCCAGGGCGCCCGCGTCGACAAGGTCGGCGACCTCGTCCGTCACCATGCCGCCATGCAGACCCAGATGCCTGCGGTCCTTCAGACAGGTTAGAATGGCGGCCGGCACCTTGCCGATGCCGATCTGGATGCAATCACCGTCCTGGATCAACGCCGCCACTTTTTGACCGATGATTTCGATCACGGGAGGCAAATCGCCGGTGGGCATTTCCGGCAGGGCGCGGTCTGATTCCACCACGTAGTCCAGGCGCGCGTAGGGAATTTTCGGGCTGCCGGGGGGCGCGGGCATGTTGGCGTTGACCTCCGCCACCACCGTCTTGGCGCCGTCCAGCATCAGGGGCACAAAATCCACCGACAGGCCCAGACTGCACATGCCGTTTTCATCGGGAGGCGCGACCTGCATCAACAAAACGTCCACGGCCTCGTGACGGCGCATATAGCTGCAAATGCCGCTGTAATGCAGAGGCAGAAAGCGCACCTTTCCGGCGGCGAAGGACTGCCGCAATTCGGCTTGAATAAAAAACGCCGTCATTGACGCCTCGTCGTGGAAGGCGGAAAAATCGGTTTTGTTGACGCCGGGCACCAGGCAGGACAGATAATGCACACCCCGGCTGGCCTCCCCCGCCGCCGCCAGGGCCTGACCCAGCACAAGGGGTTCGCCCACCGCGCCCTGGACGAAAACGGTTTGGCCGGACCGCAAAAGTACGGGGACATCGGCGGCTAATATTGTTTTTGGCATGGGGAACCCGTGAAACTGTACAATGTAATGTTTGGGCAAGCCAGGCCAGCACGCTCCCCCACCCGGCCACCCACGGGATCATCGTCAATGGGTGGCCGGGTGGGGGAGCGTGCTGGCCTGGCAAATCCAGTCAAACTGGATTAGTTCAGGTTAGTATATAGCTCGGATGGATAGGCAAGGGTCAATCGAATGGATGCAATTGAGGATTTTGTTCGTCACGTCACGACGACGGCCATCGAGGATATTCCCCCCTCGGCCGTCCGTGCCGCCAAGACTTTCATATTGGACAGCTTCGGCGTCGGGTTGTCTGGGAGCGGGGGGCCCTGGACGGCGGAGATGATCCAACTGTCGCGGCAATGGGGCACGGGCGAACAGGCCCGGGTCTGGGGCCATGGCCAGGCCCTGCCGGCGCCAAGTGCCGCGCTGTGCAATGCCTACCAGATCCACAATGCGGAATTCGACTGCGTGCACGAAGGCGCGGTAGTGCATTCCATGACTGTTCTGCTGGGGGCGGCAATGGCCGTGGCCGAACGTGACGGCGGGGTCACGGGCCGGGATCTGATGCTGGCCAGCGTCCTGGGCGTGGACGTGGCCTGCCATATCGCCGTTGCCGTGACCACGGGCCTGAAATTCTTCCGCCCCGGCACGGCGGGCGGCCTGGCCGCCGTCA
>Ga0315339_1002100_pt1 | contig 15677 bp, 10 predicted proteins | sample ASW17metaG_FD_204514 | JGI IMG/M metagenome (GOLD analysis project Ga0315339, IMG submission 204514) | Ammonia-oxidizing marine archaeal communities from Pacific Ocean, United States - ASW #17 | ecosystem: Environmental > Aquatic > Marine > Oceanic | place: USA: California | collected 2016-12-05
GCCGCATGATCTCCAGGACGTCGCGAGTGCATAGCCTTCTCGTCTTTCTCGATGACCTTGCTCGCGTCGCTGCTGGCTGGTGAGGCGCTGAGAGAGCTTTGGCTGTGGCGACCTGAATCAGATTTGGGGTGACTTTGGGAAGGTGGGCCCTGAGTTTTCGAGCCTGACTTTTCCGGAGCGGCCTCGAGTTCCATTCCCGGCGGCAGGGCGAGCAACACCATTTCTCCTTCCGACACACCCGATTGGATCTCTACCCACTTGCCATTACTTTGCCCGATCGCCACCTGGCGTTTTTCCGATTTGCCTTGTCTCTCTGCCACCAAACAAATGGTTTCGCCGGCATTGAGGAAGACGGCCTGAACAGGGACGTAGATGACATCCTCGAGCTCTTCCACAAGGATCTCAATACTGCATGACATTCCTGGTCGCATGCGCGCGTCTGCTTCCAAAAGCTGGACCGTGGTGCGGTAAACGCGCAGGTCGGGATTCATCCAGCGCGATTGCTGATCAGGCAGCAGAGCCTTGTAGGTGACAATCCCTGCGAAGGTCTCTTCGCGTAGTGCATCGATGGAAATGATGCATGGCATCCCAGTCTTAACTTTCTCAAGGACAGACTCATGCAGGCTTGCCTCCGCGACAAAACCATCAGAGCGAGGGATTGTGATGATGTCTTGTCGCTCGCGGACGTCGGCACCCTCTTGCATGGGTTCTCCATCGCCCCAACGACTCCGATCATCGATGGCGTACACCACCATTCCTGCCACAGGCGCGAAGATGCGCGCCTTGCCGATTTGCGAGATAATCTTTTCTAGTTCATTTTTCTCAAGATCGAACCTGGCCTGCGCCGTGCGGACATTGGCCTCGAAATCCGCGACACGGGCCGTGGCCTGTAGCTTCACACGATCCAGCTCACGCACCTTTTCTTCGACACCCGCTTCCAGCTCTTTGGTGCGCCGGGGGATCTCGTAGTCAACGAAGAGGGCTTTCGCGCGCTCAGCTTGTCTGAGTTTCACGGTTGCACGCGTTTCTGCAATGCGATCTGCATCGAGCTGGGTTTGTTCAAGAAAGCCCATCTCATGCAACTTCTCTGACCAACTGTAGTTCTGTTGGGCGAGGATGAGATCTTCATCGGCGAGCAGAATGTCTTCCTCTGTTTTTTGCAGGTCTTGGGGGAGATCGCCTTCGAGATACTTCTTCAAGTCTATGTGCGAAAATTCGAGTTCACGGACTGAGTTGGCGATGTCGCTTTCATTCTGACTCAACTGAATGGCGTGACTCTGCTCTGCCTTGATGAAGCTCGCTTCGGAATTCTGAACCTGGATTTCTTGCTGAACGCGGCGATCCACCAGGTTGGCCGTGTCCAGTTCGGCCAGGAGTTCTCCTGGCTGGACCTGCGTGCCTTCTTCGATCAGCCACAGAACCGTGGTTTGACCCTCGATCTCGCTTTTGAGCGTCACGCTGTCAGCCGCTTCGAGGTTGCCTCGCTCTACCACATTGATCCGCAGTGGACCGCGCATGACAGGTGCAGCACCAAAGTCGTCACTGGCCGACCCTTCTTCGCCGGAGAGCGCTCCCAGCCCCCATGCAGCAGCGAGAACCAGGAGGGCCGCCGCGACAATCGTGAAAGCTCCGGTACGGCGTGTCTTGGTCATGACTTGAGACTTTCCATGTAAGCGATAATCGGCCCTGTATCGACGAGGAGGCCTTCGGGAGTGACTCGCAGCAACTCCATGTCGCGATACAACGCCAAGCCCGAGAGAATGTAGGCCGTGAATGCAGCCGTGAGTGCGTTTCTTGACGTGAGAAGGGCTTCTTGGGATTGCAGCACTTCTCGGGTGTCGGTGCGCCCGGCCTCAAGACTCAGCAGGGTGCTCTGGACCCGTTCTTCGGCTAGAGCAACTGCGCTCTTCTGGATCTCATAGGATTCACGTGCCGAGATCAGGGTTCGCAATTCTTGGCGGAGGTCGGCAACGATTTCATCATGAAGCTTGGTCGTTGCGCGTTTTGCTCGAGCTTCGTTTATCAGGCTTGCTCTGTAAGCATTCCGTTCCGGAAGCTTGTCGATTGCCAGGTCGAAGTTCAGTCCAGCCTCCCAAGTGACATCAGAACTGTCGAATGTCGTAGGTGAGTCGTTCCGAGTTTGCAGCACTGCGCCTGCCTCGAGGCCGAGTCCGTTGCGCAGCGCGTCAGCGGCAACGTGCACATCTCTTTCTGCATCCTGAATCAGATCTTTCGCCGTCATGTAGTCGTAGCGTCGACTCAGGGCTGTCTGAATCACGAATTCTTCTGGAGGATCGAGGTCAAGCCACTCCCAGGTGTTGATGGAGAGGTATTTGGCGGGGTCGAGTGGAAGGTTGGATGTGATGGGGAGGCCTAGCAAGAACTTAAAGTCGTCGTAGTCGGTCGCAAGCGCCGCGCGTTCAACGAGCAGGCTGTTGCGAGCACGCAACTCGTCTTGCTGAGCTTCACCGACCTGGATCTGGTCGAGTCGGCCCGCTTCTGCAAAGGATTCATTGCGAAGGCGGAGTGCCCGGAGACCTCTGTAGTTTTCTTCCTCGTTCTCCACCTTGTTCACTTGCTTCAAAACATCGAAGTACTGCTGGGTCACGGTGAATGCAAAGGTGGAGCGAAACCTTTCAAACTGGCGTGCTGCATAAAGGACGTTGCGCTCGGCCTGGATGAGAGGCTCGAGAACAATCTCGGCTCCGAATCCACGTAGCAGCGGCTGTGTGATGGAGAGCGTCGCTCGCGTGAAGCTGTCCCATGAACGATCCATGCTGGCGGAACTGGTCAGGCGGACGGTGCGCAGGGCGAGAGACCCCAAGACCTGAAGGCCCGAGCCGAACACTTTTGACCAGCCCCAGATGGCTCCTGCTTCTTGATCAACCGTTTCGTTGTCAGTCCCTGAGGTGGAGGCATCCGCTCCCGCGCTTTCTTGGACGCCAAAATTCCATTGCTGCAGAGTGAGCGTCAGGGCGACGAGAAAAAGATCTTCTCGCTCGTCTCGATATTCTCGGCTGTTCTCGGCAGCGATGACGAGCAGGTCTTCCAGGTCGACTGGCTCCAACTCCGCACCGTCGATGAGTTCTTGTCGAAGTGTTTCCGTGGCGGGGTCGATGGTGAACGGGTCAAATTCGGACAATTCCTCTCGGCGTTTCTCGATGATCGCGTAGACCTGCTGATCTGCCTCGGCGCGGGCCTCTGCTGGCGTCGTGCAGCCAGACGTACCCATCAGCAAGACCCAGCCTGCGCCGAGCGCCAAAAGGAAGCGCCGCCAGCAGAGCGGAGGACTTATGGGCTTCTGCACAGCGAGTTGAGATGGGGCGTGAGTGGTCAAAAAAGGTCCCGGAAGAGAATTACGCAGGATACAGGCCTTCTGCACCATTGTCCGTACTTGTCCGGCGTAGAGGAGGGCCCTCTCCCCGGCTTACGACAAGGTGTCGTGTCGCGGGGGTCGTATTCAAGAGCGAAGGCCCTTTTCGCTGCTGCTTTCCACAACTCGCACTGGCGCTGACTCTAGATAGACTGCGCGCCCTGTCTCCTAGCCTTGAGGATCCTCGCATGCTTGCCCCGTTGCTACTTTCATTCGCCCTGACCACCTTGAATGCCCCCTCGAGTCCTCTCCTACAGGATGTCGACGTGCGCGCGGAGTTCGTGCGGATTCACGCAGCCGAAGGTACGGAAGCTCTGCGCGCGCTGTGGGAGGCTTATCCTGGGCGGGTGCTGGGCTCTATCGACGAGGATCTCGAGGGGAGTCTTGCCATCTGGGAGGCGGCCAAAGGGGGCGAACTCAGTGTCTCTGATATGGCAGTTATCCATGAGCAGCAGGAGCGCGCCCTGTGGGGGGCCGCCATTGCATCCGAGGTGACGGGGGATGCGATTTTCATCGACTACACGAGTTCATTTGTCGGTTGGTCTGATGAAGAGAAGCGCTCCTTCCGTGCGGGCCAAGCTTTCTTTGCGCAGGCACGCAAAGACATGGCTGCCGGTGAGTGGGATGCGGCGCTGGAAGCCGGGCAGCAATGCACACAACTCGCGTTGCAACTCGGCGATTGGTGGGGCGTCGCGATGGGCTTGTCTGCCGAAGCGCGCGCCTCTCTCGGCCAGGGGAAGGCGGTGGCTGCGATTGCCCCCGCCAGTCGCGCTCGCCTGCTCTACCAGCAACTCGGGCTCGCAGCTTCGGAATTGAATGCGGTTCAAACGATGCTGACGGCTCTTGAAGAGCTGGGTCGACAAGAGCGAGCGCTTGCTTGCGCAGATGCTGCAGTCGCCTTGGCAGTCGAACTGGGTGACTCCGATGCGGCCGCAGCATTCACAGCGCGTCGTGACGCGCTGAAGTAATCACCTTGTGTCACTCGGCACTGCGAACGCACCGGAAGCCGGTGTGCCCGAGGCTCGTGTCGGGGCTCGACTTCATGCGTGCAGTCACTCGAAAGCCTGCACAGTAGCTGTTGTTGCACAGGTAAGACCCGCCTCGCTGGACACGCTTCGGAACCAGCGGCTCGGCGGGGTCCAAGCTGTCGGCAGGCCCTTGAGGATCTTTGACTCCACCCGGCACGTCGTTGTTCTGGGTGTAGGTGTCATGTCTGTAGCGATCTGAGCACCATTCCCAGGCATTGCCGCCCATATCGAGGAGCCCATAAGGGTTCGGCGGGAAGCTTCCGACAGGGGCAGTGCGGCTGAAGCCATCGGTCATGGTGTTGTTGTCAGGAAAGCTGCCATCGAAGGTGTTGGCTTTGCTTTCACCTTCCTCAAGGGGGCTGTCTCCCCACGGGTAGAGTGAGTCCGCTCGGCCACCACGAGCTGCCCACTCCCACTCAGCTTCCGTGGGTAAGCGCTTACCAGCCCATGCAGCGTAGGCGGTCGCATCGTCCCAGGACACATGCACAACCGGATGGTTCTCTCGACCCTCGAGGTCACTGTCTGGGCCCTCGGGATGTTTCCAGTCGGCTTGAGGCACCCAACTCCACCATTGCCCGGGATTATTCATGGGCACTGGATTCGCCGGGGGCATGAACACAAGAGAGGCTGGCACCAGCACAGAGTCCGCAGGCTTGGGCGTGTCCGGCGGAACTTGCTTCTTTAACTCTTCCCAGTCTGGTGGGATTTCGGCTGTGGTGACGTAGCCAGTCGCTTCAACAAACACTCGGAACTGCGCATTGGTGACTTCGGTGCGGTCCATGAAAAATTTTGAGACGTGCACGAGATGCGGCGGCCTTTCGTCTGGGCGTGACCAGACCGAATCATTGGACCCCATCATGAAAGAGCCTGCTGGGATCGACACCATGTTGGGCGGCGTGGCGTCCTTGTCACCTGTGCAGGCGATGGCGGCCAGGGCGCCTAGGCAGAGCAACAGTGGGGGAGGATGCATGGAGTGGCCGGGCGGGTCAGTGACGCGGGACGTGCGTGAATGAGATCAAGAGATCCATGAGCCCGCATGATAAAGGACAAGCTGACGCGGCATGACCTGTCTGTTGGATGCCGCTTGCGTGCATGCTGGCCTGCCCTCCAAGCTATGATCAGGAGGCGGCGCTCTCCCCAGTCATTCAATCCATAGGATTCATCCATTGGAGTGATCCCATGCTCTCTCGATATCTTGGCCTTTTCTTACTGCTCGTTCCGTGTCCTCCGCTCGCTGCTCAAGACGGAGCGGCCGTGGCGGTGGCCGGGCAAGGCCAACTGCCTGCAGAACCTTCGGCCGATCTCACCCCTGCTGATTTGTATGAGGTTGGTGAAGAGGCCGGCTGGGTCATCGAGCAGAACGGAAAATGGGTCGGAGAGAATTGGTTTCGGTATGAGGGCGCTGCCGAGATGGGCGGTCAGAAGGCGCATCATTTCACGGCTGGCATTCGATTGAGTGCCATGGAGAACCTCATGCCAGAGAGCCGGTTTCTGATGGATCTCTGGGTCGATGAGAAGGGACATCCGGTTCGACACCTTCTTCATGCACGTCAGGGTGACGTTGACTCGGTGCTCGACCTGAGCTTCTCGGGCACAACATGTGTTGCACACCTGGTGCAAGGCGGCGTGCCGCGCGACTTTGATGTCACCGTGCCTGAGGACATTTTCATCCAACAAAATAACGCCATCGGCTATTTCGAATTGCTGCTGGGGCTTCACCCCCCGTCTGCTTCGGGCAGCGATTCGTACACACTCTTTTCCACCAATGTGCTGACCGCGTTCCCTTACGAAGTTCATCACGACCCGGACGCGGAACAGCACGGTTTTGTCATCGAGGATTCCCTCGGTGAGACCATCGTGATGGATGAAGAACGTCGCAAGCTGCGACGCCTCCTTGTGAAGCCACAGGGGATCGTGATCCGACGAACGGATGAGCCTTTAGAGCATTTCGAATTCGATGAGCCTCGCGTGGTGGAAGAGACCTCTGAGTTCGATTCCGAAGAGGTGCTGATCGAGCACGGCGAGGTCTCTCTTGCGGGGACGATCACACGCCCGCTTCAGGGTGAAGCGCCGTTCCCAGCCGTTTTCTTTGTGTCTGGCAGTGGGATGCAAGACCGTGACGGCCGTTCTTCTGGTCTCGAGGTCGGCACGCGCGAAATCCTCGACCGCCTGACCTCGGACGGCTTTCTCGTGTTGAGAGTCGATGACCGTGGCGCCGGAGCAAGCACCGGGCCTCTGGATGGGATGACGTTTGATGACCTCGTGGCCGATGCGCGGGCTTGCATGAACTATCTGTTCGAACGCGAAGACGTTGATCCCTCGCGTGTTGCTCTCATTGGCCACAGCGAAGGTGGTCAGACGGTGCCGTTGCTTGCCGTCGAGAGGCCGGAAGTCGCCTGCATCGTTCTGATGGCGGCTCCTGGGCGCAATCTGCTGGAGATCATGCTCGAGCAGAATGCCACGGTGCTCGAAGACCAGGGTGTCTCACCAGAAGAGCAGGAGGTGACGTTAGAGCAGGTTCGCCGCGCTCTCGCGTGGGCTGCGAGTGATGAGGTGGAGGCGCCCTCTGACGTGCCAGAAGGGTTGATCGCGAATCTTTCATCGAGCATGCGCCCTTGGTTGGCCAGTCATGCTCGCCAAGACCCTCTTGCAGTCATCAAGAGAGTGAGGTGCCCCGTACTCATCTTGCAGGGCGCCAAGGACTTTCAGGTGTCCGCGGATCGAGATGCACAAGCCTTGGCTGCGGCTTTGGAGGAATCGGGCCAAACGGAATTTGAGATTGTGGTGTTTCCGGAACTCGACCACTTGTTCAAACCTGTTGCGGGTGAAGTCTCGCGATTGCCGGACTACTACACCAAGCGTGCTGTGGACGAAGAGTTTTTGTCGACACTGTCCGCCTGGCTCGCGGGCCATTCCCAGCCCATGCGTTGAGCCTCGCTTGATCGGTTCCGTTTCGAGAGTCAGTGCCGAGAAGTCTTCTTACGTTGTGTGGATTTTTTTGCTGCTGGGGGGCACGATGAGGGGCTTGTTGTGACCCGAAACTTTTCTAATCTGCAGAGACACCGCCGCGATGCACATTCCTGAACCCGGCTCTCCATTCCGATGCGCGCCTCTGGCGGTGACGGAATGGTCTGTGGCATCTGAGCGCTGGATCGTGAGCGTGCGTTGGGTTGAGGACTGGACTCTTGTGGGAGTCTTTGAGAGTGCCCCCAATGCTTTTCGGGCGGCAGCCCTCGCCTCGGAACGGTTTGCCGTTCTCCATGACTCGTGAAGGGTTGGTTTGTCTCGCCCTCAATCAGTCGCCAGTGCGCAGAATTCTACGATGCCGTTGAAAATCGGGCTGTGGTCTGCGGTGCGCATGCTGGCCGCGCACGAGACTTTTGACTTTTCATTCCAGCCCGCTGCGTAGGACGACCTACGCTAGTGCCAAGCATTTGATCGTTCGAACTTGGCGGTTCGACCGGTGATGCCGGGTTTGACTTGATCCAAGTCGAGTCTCTGCCTCCCCCTTTTTTCCGAAGATCGAGAATGCCGATGCCCGGCGAGGGCCAGGAGACGAGCCTGTGATTCGCGACGAGCCCACTCAACAGAGTTCTGTGCGGATGGGCATTCTCGTCAGCCTGGTGCTCGTGGGGGTGGTTGCGTTTCTCTACGCGCCAGTACGAGATTTCGGCTTTGTGAGCCTTGATGACCCGTACTACGTCCAGCAGAACCCCTATGTGCAAGGAGGCTTGACCTGGGACAACGTCGGCTGGGCATTTACACGTGCACGGATGCATAACTGGCATCCGTTGTCGTGGATCTCGCACATGGTCGATGTCGAATTGTATGGCGATGACGCGGGCGGTCACCACCTGACAAATGCATTTCTCCAGGCATTGAACGTCGTTCTCTTGCTCTGGGTGTTACGTGCGTTTACAGGATCTTTGTGGCGTTCTGCAGCTGTTGCACTCTTGTTTGCAGTTCATCCCATGCGGGTTGAGTCTGTTGCCTGGGTGACGGAACGCAAAGACCTGCTTGCAGGCAGTTTCTTCCTGTGGACGTTGTTGGCCTGGTTGCGCTACGCCAGGAGTCCGAGTGGGGCGCGCTACGGCTGGGTGATGCTGTCGTTCCTGACGGCACTTCTGTGCAAGTCAACCGTGATTACATTGCCAGCTTTGTTGCTGTTGCTTGACGTGTGGCCACTGCGTCGAGTTGAGGGAAGGTGGTTTCGCCCAAATCCTGAAGATCAAACGGGCATGCCAGCTTGCCCTCGGCGTTCAGTCGGAGCGGTGCTGCTTGAGAAGCTCCCGTTGCTGGGGCTGTCGATGGGCTCCGCTTTCATGACGTTGTGGGCGGCCGGAGACCGCGGTGCGAGTTCTGCGGCGATGCCTCTGGCGAATAAGTTGGCCACCCCGGCGATCGGGTACACCGAATACCTGGGTAAGACATTTTGGCCAACCGATCTCGCGTGTTTTTATCCGTTACCGCTTGGCTTCGCTGACGGAAATCTTGACGACTGGATTCAACGCGGCTTCTTGCTTTACGGAATCCTTGCCCTCGTGACGACGGCAGTTCTCGTGGGCGCCTTTGCTTTTCGCCAAAAGCTGTACTTGGCGACGGGTTGGTTCTGGTTTCTTGGCATGCTCGTCCCTGTCATTGGCTTCATGCAAGTCGGCAGCCAACTCTTTGCTGATCGATTTAGCTATTTGCCGCAAATCGGGTTGCTGATCGCCGTCGTGTGGGGGCTCGCTGATTTGCTCGATCGTTTCCGAATCAATCGGGTCGTTGGGCCATGTCTTGTCCTGGCAGCTAGCGCAGGCTTTTCTTTGGTGACGATTGACCAAGTGCAGACATGGCGGAACAGCTACCGACTCTTTGAACAGGCCGTTTCCGTGACAGAAGACAATTACTTTGCACACCAGAGCTTCGGTGCGGTTCTGGCCAAGCGAGGTGATCTTCAAGCTGCAGAGAGCAACTTGCGCGAAGCTTTGCGCATCAATCCAACTTTTGTGGCGACTCATATCACTCTTGCGGACGTGCTGGTCTCAAGCTTTGAGGGCGATCGTTCGACGGAGACTTTTGAGTCTGCGAAGTGGAACGAAGCAAAGCATCTACTCGAACTCGCGAGCCGTATCGATGACGAGTCTTTTGATGCTCGGTTTGAGATGGCCAGGCTGCTGTCCGAGGAAGGGCAATTCGCACGGAGCTTGGCTGTGATGAGGCAGGCTTCGGAGCTGCGACCCTCTTCGTTGGAATGCCTGGCGTTGTTGGGGTGGCTTGAGGTGGAACACGGGGACCTGAACGAGGGCGTCGCATTGCTCAAAATCGTCGTAGAGCGTCGTCCAGACCATGCTCCGAGTCGCGAGATGCTCCGCGAGGCACGCCGCCGTCGCCGAGGCGGCTGAGGCTGTGGATAACATGAGGAATAAAGCCGTCCGAGTCCGAGGGCTTCTCATGTGGACTACCGGGAATACGACCCTAGATCCTAGTTGTTGATGGTTCTTGCGAATCGAGGGCCCCGCAACTCATCCATGACACCCAAAGTGGATAAGTCTCCACGAGCGCTCGAAGTAAATTTTCACCGGTGAGAAGCGTATTTCACCGGTGAGAGGCGCGTTTCACCGGTGAGATTTTTCGGACGCGTTTGAGGTGGCCCCGCACGGCCTTCTCTGGCAAGCCGTGGGTACTTTTTCTAGCGCTCACGGGCACCCGATTTTGCTCGGCGACGCCGATCGCGCATGGATCGCACGCTGCTCAGATTTCTTTGAGCAGGCTCGTTGGAGGCGTCAAGCTCAACCGCGCGCTGTAAGTGCTCAAGCGCCTCGGCGAATTGCCCTGCGTTCGCCAGCAAGATGCCCAGGTTGTTGTGCGCTTCTGAATTGGCAGGCCGAAGTAAGAGAGCCGTCCGAAATCGATCCTCAGCGCGATCTGTATTCCCGCGCTTTGCCTCCACGTTTCCGAGGTTGTAGTGAGCACGATCAAGGCGGTTTTCGATGTTGAGTGCAGCCAGGAGATGCTCCTCGGCCAGATCAAGCTTGTCTTGATCTAGGTACAGCGAACCGAGCAGGGAGTGTGCGTTGTAGTTGTTGTCAGTGACTTCCAAGGCATGGAGGTAGAGCGTTTCGCTGTTCTTCCATGTGGCAACTTGCTTGCACGTCGCCAAGCCCAGTGCGACAAGTGCAACGGCACACGCTCCGACCATGAGTGCCTTCGGGGCGACTTGGCGCTTGACCAGATCGCCAAGCTCCCAGGCGAACATGATTCCGAGTCCGATCGAGGGCAAATACGTGTAGCGATCAGCCATGGATTGCTCGCCGACCTGGAGGATGCCGATCACCGGTACCAAAGTGCCCAGGAACCAGAGCCAGCCCACAAGTAGCCAGGGGTGGCCAGAGCGCAATCGGCTAGCCAAGTACGTGATAATGAGCAGGACTCCGAGCGAGATGAATCCCTGGCTCTCGTAGGGCTGGCCTATCTGGGCTGGGTGTGGGTAGAAAAAGGCCAGGTCTGCAGGCCAGAGACTGTTGGCGATGTAGCCGGTGGCTGCACTAAAAGCATTGAGGAATCGCGCGCCCCACTCGGTGACTTGAGTGGTCTTGATGGCCTCGCCACTTTGCTGCGCAACAAGAGTTGCCACTGCCACAAGGCCACCGAGAAGAAACATCCACGACTTTTCGTACAACCGGGTGCGAAGGGGTGTGCGTGGAAAAGAATTTAAGCCTGTCAAACTCGTTGTTCGGCGCAGTGGCCAGTAATCAAGCAGCAGCAGCACGCACGGCAACGTGACCAGCATGGGCTTGGCCAGGAGCCCGAGTGTGAATGTGATCAACAGCGTGCAGTACGCCGTTCGCGTTGGCCGTCGCGCATGGGCCGCATAGGCCAGGAGGGTCAGCATCCAGAACGTGCCCGAAAGCACATCTTTGCGTTCTGAGACCCAGGCAACGGACTCCACTCTCAGGGGGTGAAGTGCGAAGAAAGCGGCAACAAGAAGAGAGCGCCAAAGGCTGCCCGTGAGCGCTTTTAATGCGAGGAGCAACAACACGGCGTTCAAAGCATGAAGAACGACGTTCATTGCGTGATGCCCGCCTGGATCCCGTCCGAAGATCTCGTAATCCAGCATGTGCGAGATCCATGTCAGCGGGTGCCAGTTCGCCATGGCCGATTCGGTGAAGGCCTCTCGGATCGCCGTGACGTGGAATCCGCCGTTCACGATGCGGTTGTTGAGTACATAGCCCGGGTCATCAAAAGTGATGAACTCGAAAGAGCCGACCTCTCCATAAGGCAGGGCTGCGGCCAGGGCGAGCGCCAGGCACAAGGTTGCCAGTAACCAAGGCGAGGTTGCCGCTGAAGCCGTGTCGGGAGAGGCTTCCCGCTCAGTCATGTCGTCTTGGCCGAGGCGATGTCATGTTTTTGGGTTCTGGGCTCAAAGTGTCTCTTCGCCGTCCAGTTGGAGTGGGTCATGGAGTTTGGCCGCATCTTCGCCGGATGCTGACGCCCTTCAACCTCAGCTTTGCGGCAGTCCATGTGTCGTGTCTCCATGAGTGCTCTCCAGAGGTCCTTCTCCTCGTACCGCCTGCCACGCATGCAGCATCTCTAGGGTAAGATGTCTGCCTTCCTCGGCGGCCAGTTGATTGGTCGATTGGCCTTGCACTTTTCGACTTCCCTCTCCATGAATCCGTGAAGATCAGCGGCGTCATCCCGGTCTACCAGGAAGAGGGCTGCCTGGCTGCCAGCGTTCAAGAAGTTGGCGAGATGCTCGAGGGGCTTGCCCCGGGCGAGTGGGAACTGGTGCTGGTCAATGACGGGAGCGCTGACGGAACCGGCAGGCTCATCGACCAGTTGGCCGCTGATGACGGACGGATTCGCGGTGCCCATCATGTCGAGAATCAGGGCAAGGGGGCTGCCATTCGGACAGGCGTGGCTCTTACCACGGGAGAGTTGGTGTTCTTCTCTGACGCGGATCTTTCGACTCCCGTCAACACGCTGCAGGTCTTCATGTCGAAGATGTCTTCTGACGTCGACATCGTTGTGGGTAACCGGAAGAGCCGAGAGGCCACCATAGAACTTGAGCAACCCTGGATCCGCGTTCAGCTTGGGTTGGGATTTACCTGGCTTGCAAATCTCGTGACAGGGCTCTCTATTGACGATTACACGTGCGGCTTCAAAATTTTCCGCGGTGATGCAGCCCGAAAGATCTTTGGAGAGCTAGACACGGCTCGTTGGTGTTTTGATGTCGAGGTTCTTGCACGTGCCGTGCGAGATGGGCTTACGATCGTGCAGACACCTGTGATCTGGCACCACGTAGAAGACACACGGGTTCGTGTCGCACGTGACGTCCTTCAATCTTTTGTGGAATTGATCGCCATTCGCCGGAAGCTTGGCCGAGTCCCCAAGGCCGATCGAAAGTGAGATCCCGCCTTGTTTGGAGAGTTGCCGTGTCCACGGCGATCGCTCTCTTTGGTCTGGCGCGACCAGCTGTAAGCCAGCAAGACTCTGCCGGCGCTCATGTCCCAACTGCAGTGCCGAGTGAGCGAAGTGTTCCATCTGAACGCGCGCTCATGCTCGCTGCTCGAACTCGGGCGAATTGCTCAGAGGATGTTGAAGCGTTGCTCGGGGAGCTTGTTGCCTTCGAGACGTACCACCGGGAGGGGGCAGTGAACGCGGAGTTGCCAGCCTTTCGGGAGATGGCTCGCTGGATCAAAAATTTCTCGGAACGGTCGCAATTGCACTTCGCGGACCATGGCAGCGTCCTGGTGGTGAGCCTGGAGGGCGGCCCCGACCGACTTGGCGTGATCGCACATGGTGATGTTCAGCCTGCCGACCCCGAGAAATGGGCGAAGAACCCATTTTCCCTCGACACGGTCAGCGAACCTGGGCGCCTCATCGGGCGGGGGACAGAAGATGATAAAGGTCCGCTCGCTTGCGCACTGATTGCGATGCGCGAGTTGCGTGCAACCGGATGGCCTCTGGCGAGAACCGTCGAGTTGATCATCTCGCTCACAGAAGAGTCCGATTGGGCGCCGTTTCAACAATTCCTGGAGAACAATCCGCCGCCTCCGCTCAACGTTGCTTTTGATGCGGACTATCCCGTTGTCATCGCGGAGAAAGGCTGGTGTAGCGTGATGGTGGGGATGCCTTTGCAGGCCGAGCATTCCCCTGCGGCCAGCGCGACGCCTGAGCCAAGGCTCTCGCACTTCACGGGCGGGTTTTTTCTAAGTCAGGTTCCAGAAGATGCCGTCGCGCGCATCGACCATGCGACAGAGCAGGTCAGAACTGCACTTGCCAGTGCTGCTGCCGCGGACTCTGAAGTGAAGTTTTCTTTTGAGCAGGACGGTGAGCAACTGATTGTCCGTGCTCATGGAACCTCAGCGCATTCGTCTTTGCCTGAAAAAGGCCGCAATGGCATTACGCACCTTGCGCGTGTGCTGGGCTCCTGGGATTGGCCTGACAACACACAGGCACTCATGGTGCGCTTTATCAATGAACGCATCGGGACCGGTTTTTACGGCGAACTGTTCGGTGAGTTGGCTTACAGCGATGAGTTCATGGGCCCGTTGACCTTGTCTCTTGGGACTTTGCGCGAAGAATCGGGGGATCTCGTCGCAGGAATCAACGTGCGAAGGCCAGAGGGGCGCAGCACCCAGGAGGTTGAAGCCAGTCTCCGTGACGCAGTCAGGAGCTGGTCGGAATCGCATGGCATGCCAGGCCTCAAGCTTGAAATGTCAGTGAGCGATCCACATCGAGTTCACGATGCCCCTCATGTCCCGGTGCTGCTCAGCACTTTTCGGCATTACACGGGAATCACCGATGCAGAGCCTCTTTCCATTGGCGGTGGAACTCATGCCAGCATGGTGCCGTTCGGTGTGAACTTCGGGCCGGCGATGCCGGGTGAACTCTACACTGGCCATTCCGAACACGAGTTCATCACGCGCGAACAATTGCAGCAGAACCTTGAGATGTACACGTCGTTGATCGTGGACCTCTCGGTGCGGTAGGCGTCATGCAGTTTGCGAAGTGACGCTGCCGGTTGTTTCCCCAGTTAATCCGAAAATGGATTCGGATGTTTGGGGGAGGCTTTCAAGTGTCGAGAAACCCTAGTGAGTTCCAAGGGCCTCCGAGAAGAGGTTCTGACGCAACGCCGTACCCTTTTTCCAGGATGGTGGCATACACACTTCGAAAGTCTGTTGTGAAGCGGATGTCGCCGCGCTCATCAAGGTTGCCAAGGTCAGGCTGCGCGCCGTAGAGACCGCCATGAACCGCGTGCCCCGCGACAAAGACAGGCCCCGCAGTTCCATGGTCGGTTCCGCCACTTCCGTTTGGAGTGACGCGACGACCAAACTCGCTATGAACCAACACCACGACATCATTTTCAGAGTTCTGTTTTTCGATGTCTGCGAGGAACGCACTCAAGGCGCCATCTAACTCATTCAGAAGCTTGGCTTGACGTGCCGCTTGCTTGCTGTGTGTGTCGAAGCCGCTCATGTTGACGGTGAAGACACGCGTGTCGAGGCCTCCAGAGATGAGTCCCGCAATCAGGCGTAAATCGTCAGCAAGTTCGCTTTTTGGATAATCGGCTTGGGGTTTGTGGTTCTGGGCTGCGTTGCGCACGGCCTCTGACGAGCGTCGGGCATCCATATAGGATCGACGGAGGAACTCACGTGCACGATCAGAGGCCGCTTCGGCGGCGATAGCCGTGTCGAGTGTCTCGACGAGCTTGTCATTGCCCAGCACGCGGAAAGCGGCGGGACGACTTACAGCGACTGCGCGGCAGTGATCTGCTTTGCATGAGTAGGGGACGCGGGTGCCCAGGCTCAGGACGCTGTTTGGGTTGCCTGAGTCGACGAAGTGGGCATCTGCGAGTCGCCCTAGCCAGCCTGTGTCACGTGTGCGGCCACCTTGGTCAGCAGTGTGCCAGATATCACGTGAGACAAAGTGAGAGCGCTGCGGGTCCGGATAGCCCACCCCTTCGATGATGGCAAGCTTGCCGTCTCCGTAGAGACGGTGTAGGCCTTTGAGTTCGGGATGGAGGCCTGCAGTTTCTGTGAGTTGGAAACCATCGGTGATGGCCAGATCGCCACGTTCGCGACGGTAGATGTCGTTGTTTTGTGGCGGCATTGCGTTGAGGCCATCATTGCCTCCTGCCAACTCAAGCATGACCAGGACGAGCGGGCGCTCGCGATGTCCGGTCAAGCCTTGGGGTGCCTGTTGATTCAGCGCTGCGAATGACTGTTGCGCGAGCCATCCGGTTGCGACGAGAGCGCTTGCTCCACGGAGGAATGTGCGACGCGTCGTAT
>Ga0315339_1002101_pt1 | contig 15675 bp, 16 predicted proteins | sample ASW17metaG_FD_204514 | JGI IMG/M metagenome (GOLD analysis project Ga0315339, IMG submission 204514) | Ammonia-oxidizing marine archaeal communities from Pacific Ocean, United States - ASW #17 | ecosystem: Environmental > Aquatic > Marine > Oceanic | place: USA: California | collected 2016-12-05
TTTCGCTCAGGCCTAATCCGGCCTCATCGCCTACCGCAATGACGTCCATAATGGCACTCGCGCGGGCTAAGGACTGAATTCTCGGCGGCTTGGGGTGTGCGGTGACAGCTTTGATCTGCATGCTCCTCATGTTTTATATTATACGACGATTTCTTCGCTTTCCAAAAGGTGTCACATCGATTGACAAAGTGCAATATAATGAGTCAATCTATGGCTTACACGGAATTTTCAAGTCTGCTCTTATAGTCGGCCGTGAAACCAGCTATAAACATATGGTGTATATTGTACATTGCTCTGAATAGGACGTTTTCGATATGGGCGAGATAAAAATGGAAGCGGAAATTGTCTTCGAGCCGCACGTTCCGCACGCGTTGCAGCGGGCCCTTGACTACGCGGGCGGCGAAGGTTTTGTGGCTTCAATGCCGCAGTTGTTGCACGCCAGAACGCATGCCAGCTACGACAACATCATTTGGAATACTTGGTTCACCTCTTATAGCGAAGAAAGCGTGGTCAAGTCCCCACGAGGCAATCATGTCGTGGTCGCGATCCATGGCGGTGGTATTTTTTCAACTCCAGAACGCTACGAGCAGGTTTATCGAGCAAGCGTCGATAGAAACAACGTCCACGGCTTTACTGGCCAATACGCTGGCAAAATTTCTGCCGCGGAAGCGCGCGACGTACTGCAAGGCAAGCTCGCCGACGGCACAGAATTACCGATGTATTCTTTCGCTGATTTCAAGAACGGTATTTCGAACTTACCCATCCGTTACGGCGTAACAATCGACTTTGAACTCGCCCGACAGTCGCTGCGCGGCTATGAAGATTTCGAGGTTCTGAAAGACGATCCCAACATGATTATTCGCGCGGGCGGCGTTGAAGCCAATATTGCTTATTTGGATAAGTACCGCGATCGCAATGAAACAAAGGTGATGGGGCACTGGCACCCCTACAACCGAATTGATTCGGAGCAAGCGCAAACTCGCATGCCGTTCTTGGCTGGCACCAGGGGCATGGCTTTTTCGGAGGGCAATGATCCAGAGGAATGGGGTTACGACTGCGAGTACGGCCTTGGCGGAGACGCGTGCATCCACAACATGGGGCGCTATATCGCAGTGGCCCCTCATGACGCGTCGACCAGCTTACGAGACGTGGATTTCGAAAGCTGAGTGGGTTGCATGGAAAGCATCGACACGCCAATCCGTAGCCGCCTCATAAAGCTCCTTCCTGTGCTCGCGATTCTGCTGGCAACTGGCGTTGTTGCCTCGTGCGGATCTGACGATAAAGCTCACGCGACCCTGTCGTTGCTCGAATGGAACGGTTATCAACTGCCGGAGTACTACCCCGATTATATGGCGAAGTACGGCGAAGAGCCGTCGTTTACTTTTTTCGATAATGCCGACAACGCGCTGAAACGTATGCGAACCGGACATCAAGTCGACTTGGTTCACTTTTGTACTGGACAATTAGCTGAAGCAAAGGCATCTGGACTGATCAAGCCTATCGACATCAGCCGAATTCCGCGCTGGAACGAAATAACTCCCGCCCTACTGGCATTACCCGACGTACAAATTGATGGCGACTATTGGATGGTCCCATGGGAATGGGGGTATTCCACGGTTGCCTACAATCCAGATCATGTCGAGACCGACGATCCAAGCTACGACCTGTTTATCGATCCGCGCTACAAAGGAAAGACAGCACTGCCGTCAGATATTGGTGTCAACATGATCATTGCCGGCGTCATTGGCGGCTGGAAAGATCCGATTGACCCCACCGAAGAAGAAATTCTCAGCGCGCCGGCGATTTTCACGAAGATGCTCAAGAACGCCCGATTCATCTGGACCGACAGCACTCAACTTGAGCAAGCCTGGGCCGGCGGCGACGTCAGTATTTCCTATGTGTACGGCAGCGCCTCTCGCCGAATGCCGAAGGAAGGCATGCCGACTGTAGTTGTAGAACCACTGCAGACCTGGATGTGTGGATTATCCCTGAGTGCCAACGGTGCAGGATCGGAAGACGCTGCCTATGACTATCTGAATGCGATGCTCGATCCAGTCAGCGGCGTCGCACTCTTCGACGAATATGGTTACGGACATGGAAATGCAGGATCGTTAACCCACATAGATCCGGCACTTACTGCAGGTACCGGAATTGATGATCCGGATGGCACATTTGCTCGCGGTATTTACACAAAAGCGCCGTCACCGGCAACGAAAGCCCAACTATTTCAACTCTGGTTTGAAGCCCAAGCCGGCCTCAACTAGGGGTATCACTATGTCGAAACCAGTAACTGACTTTTACGACCGACTTAGCCCCGAGTATCGCCACAATATGGGATGGGACTGGGATGCGGTCATGCGTAACGAAGGCAAGACACTCAATCGCCTTATTGCAGAGATTTCAGGACGCTCCGAGCGTTCGACACTACTCGATTGCTCCTGTGGCATTGGCACTCAGGCGATCGGATTGGCTTTGCAGGGTTACCGCGTTACAGCCACGGACCTCAGCCCGGTATCAATTGAATGCGCCCGTGACGAAGCTGAAAAACTGGGTGTCGAAATATCGTTCGGCGTTGCCAATTTTTTCGAGCTTGAGAAGACATTGAGCGATACCTTCGATGTTGTTCTTACCTGCGACAATTCGATCGCACATTGCCTGAGCGACGAGAACCTGACGTCTGCACTATCCAGCATGAAGGCAAAGTTGAATCCAGGCGGACTGCTGTTGATCAGCATGCGGGATTACGCGCCACTCGTCGTCGAGAAACCGCGTTTCAACAACCAGCACGTGCAAGAAAAAGAAGATGGAAGACGCGTCGTTTTTCAGATGTGGGACTGGGCTGAGTCAGGCGATCGCTACCACAATAATCAATTTCTATTGCGGCAAACTGCCGATGGCTACGACGCCAAACATTACCAGACTGAGTTGCGCGCCATTCTCAAAGACGAAATTCTCTCGGCCGTGGAAGCTGCCGGCTTCGACGGAGTGCAGTGGCACAATCCTGACGAAAGCGATTACTACCAACCTGTTATTACCGCCAAAAACTCATGAGTAACGACGCGATGCAAGAATTAAAAATGGAAGCAGCAATAGTGTTTAATACGCATCTCCCAAATGCGCTACGGCAGGCATTGGAGTATGCGGGTGACGACGGTTTTGTCGCATCACTGCCGCAACTTTTACGCGCTCGTGCCAACGCGTCACTCGACAACGAAATTTGGGACAAGTGGTTCTTCACTTCGTACTCCGAAGAGAGCCTGGTGAAAACACCGCAGGGAAACTTTGTAACTGTGCTCGTGCACGGCGGCGGTATTTTTTCTACGCCGGCACGATTCAGGCGCCTGTATCTGTCGAGTACCGACCGTCACAGCAAAGACGGTTTTACCGGATTATTTGGCGGCAAGATTACCGATGAAGAAGCGCACGATATTCTCGACGGGCGTTGCCCGGATGGCACAGAGATTCCGGTATTCTCCTACACCGATATCAAACAGGGATCCCCTGACCTGCCGCGGCGCTACGCCGTCGTTATGGATTTCGAGGCCGCCAGAACATCATCCTGCGGGCTCACACCTATAGAGCAGCTCAAGGACGACCCACTGATGATAGCTCGTGCCGGCGGCGTCGATGCAGCGGCGGCCTATCTCGACAAGGCGCGTGAATACTACGGCAGCGACGAGATGGGTAGCTGGCATCGATTTGATGACATAGATCCTATGCAGCCCCAATGCTGGGTACCTTTTGTTTACGACTGCCTGGGCGGCGCAAGTGACAAAAACAAGGCTGATCTGTCGAAACGCACGGAGGGCATGATGGACATCTGGTTCACACACTATCGAATTGCACGCGACGCAGGCTTCGGCATTCGTGCCGATACGGCATTAATTAACACGGCGCGGTACGTTGCAGTTGCCCTACGCGATCCTGCCACAGCCGTAAGACACCTGACATTCGCCGCATGAACATGGAGGCCAGAATCTTCTTTGACTCTTTTCTGCCTCATGCGCTTCGAGGTGCCGTCAAATATGCGGGCGACAAAGGTTACGTTGCTTCGTTGCCACAGCTACTGAATGCAAGGGCGAATGCGCCCTACGACAATGTAATCTGGAACACCTGGTTCAACCCGAATAGCGAAGAAAGTCTGATCAATACGCCGCAGGGCAACCGGGTCGTTGTTACTGTACATGGCGGCGGCATTTTCGGAACGCCAAATCGATTTGAAAATTTGTACCGCGCAAGTACGGATCGACGCTGTGAAATCGGATTTACCGGACTGTTCGCCGGCAAGATAACACCGGAAGAAGCCAACGGCGTGTCAAACGGACGTATGCCCGACGGCGCTGAGATTCCGGTATACCCATTCGACGAATTCGCAAAGGGAGTCGGTGACCTACCCCGCCGCTACGCCGTAGTGACCGATTTTGAAACCGCAAAGAGCTCGTGCTGCGGTTATGCAGGCTATGCCGAATTGAAGGCAGATCCCATGGTGATTGTTCGCGCAGGAGGAGTCGATGCAGCAGCAAAATACCTCGACGCTCATGAAACCAGGAACAACACGGACAAAATGGCGAGCTGGCATCCATTCCATATAGTCGACACACCTGACCAGAACCAAACTCGAATCCCGAGTCTCTCGGGCAACAAAGGCGGTGCAGGTTCTGATGTCGAGGATAGTCACCTTTATGGCTATGACTCAGACTATGGTATTGGCGGCGACGGCAGCTTTCACACCACCAGTATGATCAATGTTGCACGCTACGTCGCCGTAGCACCGCAACTACCTGAAAACGATGTACGACATTTGCCCTTCAATGCATGAACGCGATAGCAATCAATCCTCATAGCACGATCAGTCGGCAAACCATATCGGCAAACGATGACTGCATAGTCGTTGATGATTTCTTACAAAATCCGCAGGATCTTGTGAATTTTGCGGCACAACGAGCCGATGAGTTTTCAAGAGAACAAAGCAGCTACCCCGGTCCGCTTTTTCGCGTTAGCCCGGTTGCGATGGACGAAATATACCGCTTCATTCGATTCAAAATGTCGAAACGCTTTCCCTTCATGAAGGGCGGCATGGACTTTTGGTCATACCTGTCAATTGCGACGGACAAACCAAATGAGCTTTCCTATCTACAACGAATTTGCCACACCGACCCCGAAAGGGATCCCGACCGGACGCCCTACGCAGCCGTTATTTACTTATTCGAAAACGAAGATCTTGGTGGCACCGCCTTTTATCGGTGGAAGGCGCAAGAACAAGTGCAGTATGCCGAATCACTGGGCAGGGACGATCCGGAAAAAGCGTTGAACTATTTGCAAGAGCAATTCCCCAGCTTTCAACAGCCGGGCCAATATATGACCGACTCAAACGAGATTGCCGAGCGCCTTTGTACGATCCCGGCTCGATTTAATCGTTTGATTTTATATTCAGGCGAGGTTCCGCACAGCGGCTCGATTACAGCACCGGAGTTATTGTCGGCCGACATTCACCAAGGGCGCCTGACCCTGAATATATTCATTAGCGTCATACCTAAGACGGGAGAATAACGATGGACACAGTTTCACTTGGACGGTCTGGCCTGAAAGTCAGCAAGCTGTGCATGGGTACCATGACGCTCGGCTCGAGCGCGTGGAAACCCTGGGCTTTGGATGAGGCGGAATCAAAACCCATTCTTAAGCGGGCTCTTGATCTTGGCTTCACTTTTTTCGACATGGCCGACTGGTATTCGACGGGTGAGAACGAACGTGTGGTCGCATCAACATTGTTGTCCATGGTACCGCGTGACCAGTTGGTCCTCACTACCAAAGCTAAATACGCTATGAGCGACGATCCAAATGATCAGGGCCTGTCGAGAAAGCACCTGATGTCAGCCATTGACGGCAGCTTGCAACGAATGGGAACAGACTACGTCGACATCTTCATGATTCATGCCTTTGACCCCGAAACGCCGATCGAAGAAACGATGGAGGCGCTGCACGATATCGTAAGATCCGGCAAAGCGCGCTACCTCGGCGCCTCAACAATGTTTGCGTGGCAATTCGCTCAAATGAATCACGTCGCCCGCGAGAACGGTTGGACCGCGTTCATCAATATGCAATGCCAGTTCAGTCTCCTGTACCGCGAAAACGAACGTGAATTAATTCCTTATTGTCAAGATCAGGGCATTGCTGTCACCTGCTTCAGTCCGCTCGCCAGAGGTTGGCTGTCGGGCGCCAAACATCATGAACGTTCAAAATCCGACATATGGTTTGGGCGCTGGTTTGGAGACGCGCTGGATATTGAAATATGCAATCAGGTCGAGGCCATCGCGAAACAACGTAGTATAACTATGGCCGAGGTCGCACTGGCTTGGGTAATCTCAAAGGACTTTATTTGTTGTCCCCTTCTTGGTGCCGATTCACCCGATCATATTGAAAATAATGTCAAGGCGCTGGATCTGAAACTTTCGAACGACGAGATTGAGACACTCGACAATCTATATCGACCTCGCGATGTCCTAAACGACTATGTTCCTAGCCCGATGCCCCGGCATCTGGGCGGCGTATTGAGTAGCGAATAGCGTGTTACGACTATGACACTTCTGACTTTTGACGCAGACGCATCATCAGCGGACGTTGCTGCTGCAACCATTCAACATGGCGCTGCGATAGTCACAAACTTGGTGCCAGAGAACCTTGTAGACGCCGTCGCAAGTGACTTGCGCGAACACCTGGACGCGTTCGGAGACCGCAGCAGGCGAAACTTCACGGGCAACAGCACCAATCGTGCCCATCACGTACTCCGGGAGTCACGTAGCAGCGCGGAATTGATCGCTCATGACATGGTGATGGGCGTTGCCGATGAAATCCTGCTGCCGCATTGCGAGAGCTACCAGATCAATAGCATCACTGCGATCGAAGTATGTCCGGGTCAGGAAGTTCAGAGCTTGCACCGTGACGACTGCGTATTTCCAGTTCAGATTCCGGGTCTGGAGCTGATGATTGGCACGATGTGGTCTCTTACCGATTTCACCGAAGAGAACGGCGCAACGCATGTGGTACCGGGCAGTCATCGGCATATAGCCATGGATGCCACCTTCGATCTCTCGCAGAGAGTACAAGCCGTTATGCCAAAGGGCTCCATTTTGTTTTATCTGGGTTCAATGCTGCACGGTGCAGGGGCGAACAATAGCGACAAAGCTCGTTTGGGAATTATCAACGGTTACTCCCTGGGCTGGCTGCGGCAGGAGGCGAACCAATATTTAAGTGTGCCGTTTGAAGTCGCGCGCAACTACAACGAGCGTATGCGTTGTCTGCTCGGTTACACCACGCATGATCGGCGCGGCGATCGTCTCGGCAAATACTACGGTTCTGACACCGCTTTCATCGACAAAGACAACTACGCCCGGCACTTCCGGCCCTTCCCGTCCGAATCAGATCAGGAGCAATAGAGGTGGAGCTGAAATACTTCGATGCATCGGCATCGCCGCACGACGTTGCCGCGGCAGTACTGCGTGATGGTGCGGCTGTCGTTACAGAACTGGTCGCGCCCGAATTAATGGACGGCGTGGCGGGCGAACTTCGGCATTTTATGGATACGCTCGGCTACCGCAGCCAGCGAGAATTTTCGGGATTCAAAACTTTTCGGTGCAATACTACTTTCGTTGAGGCGCCAAGTAGCGTTCCATTGGTAGGTCACGACATGATTATCGGTGTTGCCGATGCTGTTTTGCTGCCGCATTGCGAGAGTTACCGGATTAGCAGCGTTACAGCTATCGAAGTCTGTCCGGGCCAGGAAATTCAAAGTTTGCACCGCGACGATTGCGTATACCCGATCCAGATCCCGGGGACACAGACATTGATGGGCTGTGTCTGGGCGCTGACGGATTTCACTGAAGATAACGGGGCCACTCACGTCGTTCTCGGTAGCAATCGTCATCTCAGCATGGGCGAGAACGTCGACTTCACACATGACGTGCAGGCTGTCATGCCGAAAGGATCATTATTGTTTTACCTCGGTGCGACCTGGCACGGCGCTGGTGAGAATCGCAGCGACGATCAACGTATGGGCCTGATTAACAACTATTCGTTAGGTTGGTTGCGCCCGGAGGTCAATCAATACTTAAACGTTCCCATTGATCTCGTAAAAAGCTACGACGAACGGACTCGATGTCTTCTCGGTTACACCACGCATGATCAGAAAGGCAATCGACTCGGCGGATATACAGGCAATGAATCGTTTTTTGTCGACAAGGATGAATACTCGCGGTATTACCGAAATACGACGACAAAAGCAGAGGATTGATTGTGGATACTGTTAGATTAGGGCGCACTGGCTTGAAAGTCAGTCGCCTTTGTTTTGGAACAATGACCATCGGCTCAAGCCAATGGAAGCCATGGGTATTAGATAAAGCCGAAGCGAAACCCGTTCTTGAAAGGTGTCTTGATCTGGGTATCACTTTCTTCGATACAGCAAACTGGTATTCAACTGGCGAGAGCGAACGCATACTCGGCCCAACGCTAATGTCGTTGGTTCCGCGCGACCGTCTTGTTCTCGCAACCAAAGCCTACTATCCGATGAGCGACGACCCAAGCGATCGCGGACTATCACGCAAGCATCTGATGTCATCTATTGACGCGAGCCTGCAACGACTAGGCACAGATTATATTGACCTTTTCGTCGTACATGCCTTCGATACTGGCACGCCAGTTGAAGAAACGATGCAAGCGCTGCACGATATCGTTAAGGCAGGAAAAGTTCGCTACCTCGGCGCTTCCACAATGTTCGCCTGGCAGTTTGAGCAAATGAATCACGTCGCTCGGAAGAACGGCTGGACGCCGTTCGTGAACATGCAGTGCCAATACAATCTCTTGTACCGCGAGGAAGAACGCGAAATGATTCCTTACTGCATCGATCAGGGCATTGCGGTAACGGTATTTAGCCCGTTAGCTCGCGGTTGGTTGTCCGCAAGCAAAAAAGTGCGTTCGGAAACGGATGCGTCATTCATCGCGTTTCACGGCGACGCGCTCGATCTCGACATCATCGCTCGCGTCGAAACCATCGCAGCCGAGAACGATACAACGATGGCTCAGGTCGCCTTGGCCTGGCTCTATTCGAAGCAATCTATCACGGTGCCGATTATTGGCGCGAGCTCACTGCAACAAATTGAAAGCAATGTCGCAGCGCTCGATCTTACGTTGTCGGATGACGATGTCGAATCGCTCGATCAACTGTACCGCCCGCGTGACGTGATCAATGACTACGTGCCCGAGCCGAAGCCGCGTTACCTAGAGGTCACGTAAATGAAAATTCCTGTCGTCAAAGCCGTAGCTAAAATCTTTGCTGAGGAGGCTGAGAGAGATGCAGCGAAATCGGAGCAGTTGCATCGCGCACTTGGCCTGATGCAAGAGCTACGCCCCGAGCCGGACGCGGGCAAAACCGCACAGGTTCCGGGCTGCCGCCATCTACAACGTACTCTGGAACTTGGTGCAGCTGGCGCGGCAACCGACGTCGCTGCGGCAATTCGTGACCTCGAGCCAACGCTCTCGTGGGCGCAAAATCCTCGTTATAACGCCGACAATATGGGCGCAGAATTCATGGATAATTACGGCTGGACTGGTCTGGGATTGACCGGTAGCAGTTCAATGGCGTTCGGTGTTCTCTTGTTGGGTCCCGGAATCGAGTACCCACCAACCAGCTACGAGTCAGAAGGCATTTTTCTCGTAATTGGTGGGTCACCGGAGTGGAAGAGCGGCGATGCACCGTGGCAACAAACCCAAGCAGGCGACACTATTTACCGGCCCTATGGTGGCTCTGAGGGTAAGCGACCGGGGAATGAACCTATGCTCGCGTTGTATGCGTGGATGTATCACTAGGAGACGCCGAATTGCCTGCCTATTCCAATGATCCGCTGCTGCAATCATTCTCCCTGCGTCATCTGACGCTGAAGAACCGAATAATGAGCACCAGTCATACGATGCTGTACGCCGCGGACGGCGCGCCGCAGGAACGTTACCAGCTCTACCACGAGGAAAAGGCCAAAGGCGGAATTGCGCTGACCATGTTTGGTGGCTCCTCCAGCGTCAGCCGGGATTCCGCGACGGCCTCAGGCGTTATTGAGCTCACGAATGACTCAGTGATCCCGCATATGCAGCAATTCTCTGATCGCATTCACAGCTACGATTGCGCACTTATGTGCCAAATTACGCATTTGGGCCGCCGTGCCAATACGCGTACCTGGGATTGGTTGCCGACGGTGGCGCCCTCGCGTAGCCGAGAGGTTGACGGGACATTTCCCAAAGTTATGGACAGACACGATATCGCGCGCATCGTGCGGGACTATGGTGAAGCGGCGCTGCGCTGCAAAGAAGGTGGACTGGACGGTTGCGAGGTCGTCGGTCATGCGCACATTCTCGAACAATTTTGGTCACCTGCAGCGAATCAGCGCCAAGACGAATTCGGTGGATCGCTCGAAAATCGATTGCGCTTCGGCTTCATGGTTCTCGAAGAAATTCGTCGCAAGGTCGGCGACGATTTTATCGTTGGCATGCGCGTCGCAATGGACCAGGGCTATGCCGGCGGCTTAAACAAAGACGATTGCCTTGAAATCGCGAAACTTCACGAAGCGTCCGGACTCATCGATTTTCTGAACTTGAACTACGGCCGAGTGGATACTTCGATAGGTTACGTCAATTTGATGCCTGGCATGTCGGGACCGTCTGGCACCTATCTCGATCTGGTTCGAGACTTTGGCAGCGAACTGAAACTGCCCCTTTTTCACGCTTGCCGAATTATTGACGCCGCCACTGCACGTGATGCGATTCGAGACGGCAGTGTCGATATGATCGGAATGACGCGCGCGCACTTGTCTGACCCGCACATCGTCGAAAAAATTGAGCGCGGTGAGGAAACTCGAATTCGTCCCTGCGTTGGGGCGACATTCTGCATGGATCATCGCGCCTGTATTCACAATCCATCGACGGGCCGCGAAGCGTCCCTGCCACATCGGGTCAACCCCGCGGACAATAAAAAACGGGTCGTCGTCGTTGGCGGTGGCCCCGCCGGCCTTGAGGCAGCACGCGTCTCTGCATCGCGTGGCCATGAAGTTATTCTTCTTGAGGCTCTTGAGCATGTGGGCGGACAGATAGTTCTAGCTGCGAGCGCTGGATGGCGCGGCGAAATCATCGGCATTGCGGATTGGCTGCGTGAAGAGGTTCATCACGACGGTGTCGACGTTCGCACCGGCGTTCATGCCACTCGTGACACCGTCATCGACTTGAATCCGGATATGATCGTGATCGCGACAGGTGGCCGACCCGACCTTGAATGGCTCGACGGCCATGAGCATTGCGACAATGTATGGGACATCCTGGCTGGTCGGACGCCGATTAAAGAGTCGGTACTGATTTACGATGAATTGGGCGACCACGCCGGAGCATCTTGCGCAGAAGTGCTGGCAGATCACGCGGACCGTGTCGAGCTCGCGTTTCGAGGTCATCAGGCGGCGCAACGATCTGGCTACGTCAATTACCCCGTTTATCTAAAACATTTCTACGAAAAAGGTATTGTAATGACGGCCGATCGTCGCCTGGAAAAAGTCGAGAAGATTGGCCAGCAGCTACGAGTAACGATGGCGAACGAACTGACCGGACAGGCGGAAGAACGAATAGTCGACCAGGTTGTGGTCGAACGCGGTACTGTTCCGCGCGACGCGCTGTTTGAAGATTTGAGGGCCGCCTCCAACAATGACGGTCGTACGGACATAGACGAATTGCTGGCCGGGCAGCCGCAAACGATGGCATTCGGACAAAGTGAGGGATTTACGTTGTTTAAGGTTGGCGATGCGGTTTCCAGCCGCGACATCCATTGTGCGATTCTCGATTCGCGACGCTTGTGCAGGACCCTGTAGCGACTCCCCGCCAGCAGCGAGTTTAATCCAGACTTGCCTGCGCCTCATACCAAAGTTGCATCAATCTGGCTTTTTTGCGGGGTGGCAATGCCTTCGAGTACACGCCACGTGCAAATGTCCCCGCCGGATCATCGATTCCGGTGCCGACAAGACGATCGTTGCCAATCAGATTTACAGTGTCGACATTGAAGTGGCCGTAGCCATAGTCTTCAAAAAGCGCCGCACCGCTCGCCGGGGCCATCATAGCGTCGATGTAGTCGTACACCTGCTGCAACGGTGCCGAGCCACTGGTGCTGACTGAAAGCCCGCACATCCACGTCAATAGCGGCTCGAGCATGACGACCGGCAGCCCGTCCTTCACCATGCGGCGCGAAGCGCTGCCATAGATATAGGAAATTCCCACATCGCCGGCGGCCCAAGCCTGTTCGAGCTGCGTGCTATCCGTCCAGATAAAACGTGCGTTGCTCAGCATCTTGCGAAATATTTCCGGCGCTGCCAGCATTTCCTTCTCGGTCGGATCAAACGGATCCGACCATCGTCCGATGATTCCGGCAATCCATAGATTTACCTCGGTGTCCGACGGTAATGCAGTCATTCCTTTGAAACGCGGATCGACAAAAATGTCGAAACTTGGGTGGTCGACCTCCATAAGCTCGGGATTATAGCCAACGGTCGAATAACCCCAATTCCAGGCGACGATCCAGTACTCATCGTCTATTCGCACGTCCGGCAGTTGCAGCAATTCGGGCGATACCTCGCCCCAGCGCGGCAGTCGGTCTTTGCCAATTGGTCTTAGCAGCCCGCTGTCCTTTGCTTCCTGCATCTGCCCCGTACACAGGTGCACGATATCCACCTTGAGCCCTGACCGCATACGCTTTAACGCATCGTTGGTATTGGCGAAAAATGTATAGTTGGGTGCTTGCGGATACTTCTCGAGATAGTCAGGATAGTATTCTGGATGCTGAAAGCCGTTCCATTCCAATATCGACAGTCCCGTGTTCTCGGGCGATTGCTCGCAAGATGCAACCAGGATCGATAAAACACTGACGCACGCAATGAATTTGGCGCGACTGATTGTCGCAAACAGTATAACCGTCACAGAACCACGACGGATTCGCTGGAAAACGTCAACCACACACGTTGGTCCGGCGTGGCACGCTGAAGCCCAAATGCATCGACATTTTGCACCGCGACCGCGACCGGTCGTTCGCGATCGGCGAGATAGACCTGGAAGTGACTTCGGTCACCAAGATACGCCAGTGCGCCCGTTCGTGCCTCAACCATGTTAACGCCAACATCCGGCGCCTCGAAATGAATCTGAAACTTTTCCGGTCGAATTGCAAGATCAACATCGCCACCACATTTCACCGTGGTCGGTGGCGTTATTGCCTCAACTACGCCGAGCGGACCAGCATCGATTGTTGACTTGCCGTCGCGCGTCTGTTGAACACGACCAGCAAAGAAATTCATTGTGCCAATGAAGTCTGCAACGAAACGTGACTGCGGTCGTTCGTACAAGTCAGTCGGAGTCGCAACTTGCAATACGTCTCCGTTGGACATGACGGCGATTCGATCGGACAAAGTCAGCCCTTCTTCCTGATCATGGGTGACAAAGACAAACGTAATACCAACGGATTCCTGCAACTCCCTCAGCTCAAATTGCATCTGCTCACGCAGTTTCTTGTCAAGCGCGCCCAACGGTTCATCCAGCAACAGGACTTTGGGTTGCTTAATCAGCGCCCGCGCAAGCGCCACGCGCTGACGTTCGCCACCTGAGAGCTGCGTAGCGCTCCGACCGGCGTAGCCGGAAAGCTTGATCAGCGCCAGCATCTCATCAACTTTCTCGCTAGTTTCTGCCTTCGACAACTTCGCTTTGCGTAGGCCGAAAGCGATATTCTGTCCCACATCGAGATGCGGAAAGATTGCGTAGTTCTGAAAAACCATATTGACCGCTCGAAGATGCGGCGGAATCGCAGACATTGGCTGGCCATCGATAAAAATCTCACCCTCATCAGGCGACTCGAATCCGGCAAGCATACGCAGCAACGTGGTTTTGCCACAGCCGGAAGGCCCAAGCACCGAATAAAATTCGCCGCGCCTTACATCCAGACTAACGTTGTCAACAGCGGTAACCTCACCGAATCGCTTCGAGACGTTGCTAATAGAGATGATGTTGTCCTGCGTACTGATGTCGCTCATATGGATTACTCTAGAAATTTGATCTATATAATATACCGATGGCAAGCCGCGGTGCATCGATTACGATAGAATATCAACCACAGCAACTAGTGCATGAGGAATATATGTTTCGTATTGTACAATCTCTTTTGTTTGCTTGAATGGACTCCGTAATGCAACTCGGCGACATCACTGTGCGACGCATCGTCGAGCACAATATTCCGGTCTATCGGCCGACGGACATCTTCGATGAGGCAACACCACAAGCAGTCGAAAAGTACCGAGACTGGCTGGAACCAAAAGCGCTGTGTCCTCGAACTGGGTGCCTGGTCATGCCTGTATTGTCGTATCTGGTGCAAACCCGGCATCACACGATCCTCATAGACACCTGCGTTGGTTGTAACAAGACTTACGCCGAGCCACCCGAATGGCATCAACGCAGCAATAAAAGCTGGCTCGCCAATCTGATTAACGCCGGCGTCAGCCCGGAAGATATCGATTACGTATTTTGTACGCATTTGCATTCGGATCATTGCGGCTGGAACACGCAACTTGTTAACGGTCGGTGGGTGCCAACGTTTCCAAATGCGACGTATGTATTCTCCCGGGCCGAATGCCAAGCGATGGAAGAAGAAGGCGGCGAGATTTTTGTCGACAATTTACTGCCAATTCTCGAGGCGAAACAAGCGCAGCTTGTCGAACTGGACTACGCACTAGATGATCAGATCTGGTTGCAACCAACGGTCGGACACAGCGTGGGCCATGTCGCCGTGCATCTTAAGTCAGGGGAACATCGCGCCGTGATGTGCGGCGACCTGATTCACAGTCCTCTGCAACTCAAAGAGCCTGGCTGGAGCTGCAACTCCGATTTCGATCTCGCTGCTGCCGCCGAAACACGAATACGCTTTCTGAACGAGCATTGCGACAACGACACACTGATTTTGACGTCGCACTTTCCCCTGCCGTCGATGGGTTACATCGTCACCCGCGGCAACAAATTCGATTTTTCCTACATCTAGCCGACGATGAGCGACTCAAAGATAGACAGAACGATCGGCTTCACGCTCGGAAGCGTTGAAGAAACAGAAATCGCCTTCACTAGACCCCTCGGTGAAGGAATTTTTTCCTATGCCCGACGCGAAAATCCAACGGTGTCTGACTGCGAACGTTCAATGGCTGAACTCGAGGGTGCAAAGTTCAGCGTTCTGGCACCTTCAGGTATGGCCGCGATCAATATAGCGTTATCCATTTTCAACGATCCCGACGATAAGCGGCCTTGGATTTTTCCATCCGATGCCTACGGTGGAACAGCGCAGTTTGCACATACGGTACTGCACGACCAGCGTGGCACCAATATTAGACTTGCTGGTGCTGTCGGACGGGCGTCAACGACGGCCAATCTCCTGAGCGCGGTGGACGATGAAGGCCGGACTGGTGATCAGGTCGTGAGCCTTGCGAAGCCGGTAGACCGAGCTTTCTGAGATAAAATACCGCTCGGTATCGGTAAAAGTAACCGCCAACTCGCGCGGACTCAGTTCCGGTCGGTCCAGTGCCAACGTGATTAACCGCTCCCGAACAGTATCGGGGATACGAGTCCAGATACGTG
>Ga0315339_1002102_pt1 | contig 15673 bp, 15 predicted proteins | sample ASW17metaG_FD_204514 | JGI IMG/M metagenome (GOLD analysis project Ga0315339, IMG submission 204514) | Ammonia-oxidizing marine archaeal communities from Pacific Ocean, United States - ASW #17 | ecosystem: Environmental > Aquatic > Marine > Oceanic | place: USA: California | collected 2016-12-05
CCCCAACGGCTAAATACACGGAATCAGATATTAAAAATGCTGCTAATGTTTTAGCTGGCTGGGGTATTTGGCCTGGAAGAATCACTGGTGATAAAGAACTACTATCAACTGAACAGAGGCACAAAAAGCTTCGCGAGATGGGTGGAACGATTAATTCTTGGGACTTCTTCAAAAAACACCACGCTGAGCCTGGCACTAAAAGAGTTTTAGGAAAAGTTATTCCTGCTGGTAAAGGTGGGCTTAAACAATTAACTGATTTTCTCGCTTCTCATGAACACACAATCAACTTTATCTCATTTAAATTAGCCCAACATTTTGTTAGTGATAATCCAAGCAAATCAGATATTAACTATATAGTTAATGCTTGGAAAAAGAGTAACGGCAATCTGGATCAGATTCATACCACTGTCATTGAACGTGCTATTTCATCAACAGAGCCAAAGTTTCAATGGCCTATGACGTGGTTATTTCAAGTTGTTAGATTAAGTGGCGCCACCTATTTTAAGGGCTGGGATGAAATGGATAAATATAACCAAGGAATCATGGATGCCAGAGAAATTTTTGAAGAACTTGGGCAGAGTTTTTGGCATGAGAGACAACCTAATGGCTACTCAAGTGATAAAAAAGAATGGCTCTCTGGTGAAATGTTTGAACGCCGTATTAGGTTTGCTGATGCGATTTATACGGCAGGATACCCAACCTCTACACCTGATGAAATAATGGATAGAATTGGAGCAAATGAAACGACTCGAAGTCTCGTTAACAGCTTTACTAGAAAAAAAGATCAATTTATTGCCTTAATGTGTAGTCCTGAACTTATGGGGTTAGAAAATGCCTAAACTTAATTTGACACGTAGAGAGTTTTTAAAAGTATCTGGCGCTTCATTATTCTTAGCGGGTCTTCCTCTTCCTGGCTTTACTAAAGACAAACCGCCAGGCACTATCTCAGTGATTATGCTTGAAGGTGGGATGGATGGACTAACTGCAGTTCCACCATTTGGTGATCCAAATCTCTTAAAGATGAGAAAAGGTCTTATTCCTGATAACTATTTAAAGCTAAATTCTTTTTTTGGACTTCACCCCTCTTTTCAATATTTTAGTGGACTCATGGCTAAAAATAATGCCTCAATCGTTCATGCAACAAACTTCCCGTATATTCTAAGATCACACTTTGAAGGTCAAAATTTAATGCAAGGTGGAGGATTAAGTCCGTTCTCTGAAACTTCAGGTTGGCTCGGTAGGTCTCTTGAGCTCGCTGAACTTCCAGGAAGGTCGCTTTCACTTGATATGCCCTTAATTCTTAGGGGTACTGATAGAAATGATAATTTCTATCCTGCTAGCATAAGAAGTTCAAGTAATTTAAAGACTAAGCTAATTGACATGATTTCTATGTTTCACTCAAAAGAAGGCTCTTCAGTCTTTAAAAAAGTGAGTAAAAAAAGTACTCTAAAAGATTCAATAGTGCCAAGAGATCCTGCAAGTTTAGCAAAATATGCTGGTAAAGCAATGTCTCAAGAAGGTGGTCCTTTATCGTCGGTTATAAAAGTCACCCAATTTGATACCCATTCAAATCAAGGCGCAGATGAATTTGGTCGACACGGCAAGCTATTAAAACTCGTTGATGAGATTATTGCTGGCTATAGAGAAGGTTTAGGAGATGCTTGGGATAACAGCATTATTCTTACTCTAACGGAGTTTGGAAGAACAGTAAGAGTGAACGGCACCTGGGGAACAGAACATGGATACGGCTCTGCTGGACTCTTAGCTGGAGGTGCCATTACAAAAAGTAGAGTTATCTCTAAGTGGCCAGGGCTTGCAGAAAATGAACAATTTGAAAAAAGAGACCTAATGTCTACGATTGACTATCGATCCGTTTGTGCAGCGTGTATTGAAAAATCACTCGGCCTAGATCACGATCTTATTGCTGACAAAGTTTTCTTTACTCCTGAACTGCCTCGAGTTTACGATTATATTTTTTCCTAAGCTTAATCTAATTTGAGGAGTCACTAATTTTTACTTTAAGTCACTTATGAAATTCAAAAGTATACTATTACCTCTATTACTTGCAATAGGCTTGATTGGACCAACTTTTGCTGGCTTCTTAGACGATTGGCCAGATGATGCACTCTGCGGATGGATGGAAAATCCATCACCGCCAGCTCATATAGTCGAAGAGGTACAAAAAAGAGGAATTGGCTGCGAAGGTGGTAAAGCAGTTGTAGGTGCGGCACAAACTAATAAAATAACTTCAACGAATAAGGAAACAACAACTTCGAACAGAGCATCCTCTTCTGTTGATAAAGAAATTACAATCTATGATGTTGCTTTCTCTCCAGAGGTTTTGGAGAAGCTACTAAAATTAGTTGTTTCTCAAACCGACTATGACTTTAGCAAACATAAACTGACTAATAATGTTAAAGATTTAAGATGCGCCTTCAAAATACATCGGGTAGTTTATGAAAACTCAGAATTAGGGGTAATAGAAGGCTGGAATATGGCTCAAGGCGGTATAATTATACAAGGTTCTGATGTATCGTTTACTGAAGGCTCTTCTTGGCGCGTGGGTGGACTATCGACTGATAAAAGTTATCTTAGAGATAGAGTCAATATTAAGCTCACAGAGGATGGGCATATTGTCGGTAAGATGGCATATTTTACCCATACTGTAGATCAAGGCGAAGTCCCAAGGGAGCCTCTTTATCCGATATTAACGAAACACAAAAGATCTAAACCAATAAATCTTAAAAGTATTGGAGATTCTGCTGAATTCTGGATAGATATAGAGGATTGGGCTGGCGGCATTTTGCGTATTAGTAGATGTAAATATATATAAATACCTAAAATAACTCCAGTAGGCTTCTATTTAGTAAATGTATTAATCTTCGATTATTTCAATCATAAGCTGCAAAGACTCGTTCCCTCTAAAGGAATTAACATTTAGCTTGTATGCAACTCTTACTTGTTTAGTTTCAAGTTTTCCTTGAAAAAAAGCAATCCCCTCAAAGATAGAGCTATCATTAATCAATTTTAAGGTGCACTTAAGGTGTTTTTCACCAACAATCCGCTGCTCAAGTAATTCAAAGTCACCATAAAAAATAGGCTCTTCGAAACCCTGACCCCAAGGAGAGGCTTGACGAAGAAGTTCTGCATTATTAAGCGTAATTTCAGAGGCATCTAGATTTCCATCTGTGAGTAACTCAATAATTGGCTTTTTACCTTCAAGATGCTCAGTAATCGCTCCAGTAAATGCCTCTTTAAATCCTTCAAAATTTTCAGGGGCAATACTTAAACCAGCCGCCATCGCGTGACCACCAAACTTTTCAATGAGACCTGGTTGATTACGATCAACCAGGTCAAGCAAATCTTTGATGTGTACATCCGGTATTGAACGGATAGAGCCCTTTAATACCTTGTCTGATTTTGCAAAGACAGCGCATGGACACTGATACATCTCTTTAAGCTTCCCTGCAACAATACCGACAACACCTTCGTGCCAAGTTTCATCATATAGAACGATTGCAAATTGACTTTCATCAATCGACTGACTCTCTACAATAGCCAATGCCTCATCTTGCATTCGAGTTTGCTCTTGACGCCTTTTAATATTAAATTCTTCAAGTGTTGTGGCAAACCTCCGAGCATCATTAATGTCTTCTGAGAGTAAACAGCGTATTCCTTGAGATATATCACTGAGGCGCCCTGCTGCATTTATTCTTGGTGCTACAGTAAAGCCTAAGTCAGAGGCCTGAAGTGATTCAATGGGACGCTTTGTAAGTTCAAGTATGGCTAGAATTCCTTTTGAACATTTCTTTTGACGAATTCGCTTAATACCCTCGTTGACTAGAATTCGATTGTTCTGATCAAGCTTTACAACATCTGCAACGGTTCCAAGAGCAACTAAATCAAGAAGCACGCGTAGATCCGGTACTTTGATGTTATGTTTTTCAAAATAACCAATAGAATCAAGATGCGTCTTAAGGGATGAAAACAAGTAAAAACAAACACCAACGCCCGCTAAATTTTTAGATGGAAAATCACACCCTCGAAGGTTAGGGTTAATAATTGCATTAGCATCAGGAAGTTCTTTTGGAGGTAAATGGTGATCGGTAATGATAACATCAATCCCAAGCGATCTAGCTAGTGCTACTCCTTCATTACTAGAGATGCCATTATCAACAGTTATAATTAGATTTGGCTCTTTTTCAAGCTTAGCTTCGTTAACAATTTCAGGGCTTAATCCGTATCCATGCTTAAAGCGATTGGGAACTAAAAAGTCAACATACTTAGCACCCATTAACCTAAGCGCTTTAATTGCAACAACACTCGCTGTTGCTCCGTCAGCATCGAAATCTCCAACAATGAGTATACGTCGATCCTCATCTATACACTTCTGTAGAAGATCAAGGGCAATACTCAGTTGATCAAAGCTCGGTTTAAGAAGGCCCGGAAGTGCCATTGAGAGCTGAGACTCAGTGACCGATCTTGCGGCATATATTTTCTTTAGGAGTTGAGGTATATCGTCTGAATAAGACTCATATAAGGCCTTATCTATTTCTCTAGTCAGCACTTCTTACAAGTCTTACAAAGGTGTCTATTGCCTTGTCACGGACTATAGAACCACCAAAAAAGAAAGGAATTTCATAGGCTAGCGAAGGATTATCTTTTGCTGACATAGAGGTCCAGTAAGTATCCCTCTGTGTGTTTGGAAATAATAACGAATCTATTAAAATATCACTATCGCCATAATAATCAACGATAGATTTTAACTCATCTCTTGTTGGAAGGCGCCAATCCGAATAGGTGCAAAGCTCGGCCTCATTAATATCCTCAATATAGGACTGAGTATTGCAGCCCTTAGCCCAATAACAATTCTTACTAAAAGTGCCGTTCTCTCTACCACTTACTCCATCAAACCAAGTATAGGTATTTAGAGCGTACTGTATACCTTCATTTTCACTCTTAACTTCCCAAACTAGAGAGCTCTTATTATCTAATACGCATGACCATTCAGAGCTTTCGAGTTTTAGAATTTCAGCGTCATTTGACATCTTCAGAAAATCAGCATTAATACTTAGGCTGATTGACATAAATAATGAAAGTAATAGGACATTTTTCATGCAAGAGTAGTTAATAATTAAAGTAGGTTTATATTCTACCAGTTAAGACGATTATTAAAACAACTGCTAGATTTTTTCAATAATATTATTTATAAAGAGGGTTGTTTTCGCTGGAATAAAAGCAGCAGGACGCCTATAAAAATAAAACTGTCAGCTAAATTAAAGACAGGCCAATAAAACCCATTGGCGTGCATATCAATGAAATCAACTACGTAACCATATTGAGCTCTATCAATTAAATTACCTACCGCACCCGAGAGAAGCAAGAACTGGCCAAAAAGTTTTTGACGCTGATATTCTGAAGTCTTATGAATCCATAGAAAAATAATAACAGAAACCAAAACTGAAACAGATAGTAAAAAAGCTTTTTGAACTTCCCCACCACCAGCTAAAATACTAAAAGCTGCGCCAGTATTTTGCAAATAGGTCCAACTAAGATAAGGATTAATAATGATGGACTGGCCTACATCAAATGACGAGATAAAAATTTGCTTGGTAAATTGATCAAACAGTACCAAAACAAGAAATAATAAGTAGTAGCTTTTGTACTTCATACGTAAACCATAATTTTTTAAAAATTGACTTATAGTTAAAAATTCAACCTACAAACCCATCAACAATTATCAAGTAAATAGCATCTATTTAGTCAATGTGTTTATAATTCATTAGTAATTGTATTATAAATATTGTGGAGGTTTCATGGGTTTTTTAACTGGTAAAAAAGCGCTCATTGTGGGAGTTGCCTCAAACCGTTCAATTGCATGGGGAATAGCCGAAGCAATGGCTTCAAATGGATGCGAAGTTGCATTTACCTATCAAACAGACAAACTTAAAAGTCGAGTTGAGAAGTGTGCAGAAATTTGCAACTCTTCAATTGTGATTCCGTGTGATGTATCAAGTGATGATCAAATCAATCACACCTTTAGTGAACTTAAGAAGTCCTGGGATAGCTTTGACATACTAGTTCATTCAGTTGCATTTGCAGATAGAGCAGAACTAGATGGTAATTATGTTGAAGTAACTACACGTGAAGGCTTCCTGAAAGCTCATGAAATAAGTTCATACAGCTTCACTGCCCTTGCAAAAGCTGCACTTCCAATGCTTAATGATAATGGCTCACTGTTAACACTTAGCTATTTAGGGGCTCTTAGGGCGATACCTAACTACAACGTTATGGGAGTCGCTAAAGCTTCTCTTGAGGCCAATGTCAGATATATGGCTGCTGCTCTAGGCGCTGAAAAAGGGATTCGAGTCAATGCAATATCAGCTGGTGCAATTAAAACACTCGCTGCTAGTGGCATAAAAGGCTTTGGAAAGCTTTTAGACCATGCCGCTGAAAGCTCAGCATTAAAGCGTAATGTTAGTACAGAAGAAGTTGGCAATGCTGCTGCATTTTTGTGCTCAGACTTAGCGTCTGGTATTACAGGTGAGGTTACCTATGTAGATGCAGGTTATAACTTTTACGAAAAAGGTCCTGACTTATAAAACATCGAGTTTTTTTAGCTTAGCACTTTAAAGAAGATCAGAAAATACTTTTATCTCAGCAGTTTCACGTAATTGTTTTATCAACGAAACAAACATTTCATTATTCTCTTGACTTAAATAGAGCTCTGAGATCCCAGTATCATTTTCCCCTTCCGGAAACCTAACAGACTTTAAGTCAATTACTAGAGATGTTGAGTTATCAGCGCTGTGAGAGCTATAGGTATGCTCACCTAAGATAGGCTTAGGTATTCTAAAGGCGACGCTCGTTATATCCAAAGGTAATTGCGTAGCTCTTGAAATCCACCCTTCATCATTCCATTCTAATTCATTATCAGTTAATAATTCATTGACCGTTAATTCATCACCACTCGCCAAAGCACTAACTATACTTAGAGATAAATCATCAATCAATTTTTTTGCACCTAACGTTTTCAAGGTAGCAACAATTTGATCTTCTACTTCATTCAGTTCCTTTTGGCGTTCAGGTTGAAAGCTTGAAAGACTAAGAACTACAAATTTGTTTTGACCTAATTCTATGACATCAGAATTCTCACCTTCTTCAATAACTGCCTCGCTAAATGCAGCTGAGACAAATGACTGGTCATATTGATCAGTCCCGTTAGAGAAGAAATCAGAAGTCTGAATTTCTAGATCAAGCTGATCAGCAAGCATATCAAGAGATTCCTCATAAGCTAGATTAGCAAACTCCTCTTCCAAATTAAAGAGTATTTTCTGTTTAGCATTTTTTTTATGAAGGGCCACTAACTGTTCTCTAACCTCTTCGAAGGATTGTGCAGTCTGAGTTTGTATTTCTGTAAGTTTAATAATGTGAAAATAGCCATAATCAGTAGAAACTACATCACTAACATCGCCAACATTCATAGAAAAAACAGCCTCATCAAATTCCACTCCCATTAAATCTCTTTCAAACAAACCTAGATCACCACCCTGCTCATTAGAAGAAGTATCTTCTGAGTTAGTTTTTGCAAGTTCAGCGAAATCTGCGCCCTCTTTGATTTGATTAAGTAAATCATTTGCTAGGCCTTCATCCTCAACTAGGATATGCTGGGCACGCCTTCTTTCAGGATTAGTGTATAGCTCTTCATTTTCATCAAAAAGGTTTTGAAGAGTTTCCTGATCTGGATTCTCGGGCTCATCAATGTTGTCTAATGACAACTCAACAAAGTCAACTTTAACCTTACGGCCTTCTAAAAAGTTAGGTTTATTTTCATTAAAATAATCAGTAATCTCACTCTGAGAAATACTAATCTGATCTTCATATTTATCAGTAGTTAGAGATATATAAGACACTTCTCGCTGCTGAGAGGCAAGATCATTAAGTTGAGCGGTTTGAACCGATGACAAAAAACTTGAATTACCTAGGTTCCTCTTGATTTGATCACGAGTTAGTGATTTAGACTGCGCTATTTCATAGGCAGTTGGTGTATAGCTATTGAGTCTTAAGATTTGATTGTAACGCTCTTCTGAGAATGCTCCATCAAGGTAAAAAGCTTGATTTGATTGAATTACTGATCGCACCTCTTGATCCAATGTGACCATATCTAGTGTATTGGCAAAGTTCTCAATTAATTTTTCATTAATCATTGTGTCTAGAAGCGTTTGTTTAAGGACATTATCTATCTCTTGTGAATATTGTGCGCCTAGTTGTTGTTGTAAGTTTCTTTGTTGAGAGTTTAATTCTTGGTAGTACAAGTTAAGATCAATATCTTCGCCATCCACCGATGCAATAGAAGTATTTGCAGAACGACTGACATAGTCTTGAATACCAAATAACGCAAATGGAACAGTTATAAGGCCTACGATAAGGTACGCGACCCATCCTTTAGATTTTCTTCTTATTGCACCTAACATAATTATTTATTAAACCAATATTGTTGAGGCATATTGCCACCAAACATTTATACTTTAGCCCAAATTGTAATAAGGGCTCCCAAAAATGGAGTTAATAGTTAACTCTCAAATATTTTTTACTAGCTATAAGGAAGTGGCAATTCAGCCAATCACCCTAAACTAATCCAGATGCATTATACAAGGCTAAACCCTTTATCTAGAAAAGTTTTTAGTCCTTATCAAATTTCAGTAATTTTGATATACTTAAACATTACATTGGGACTGCAATAACACCAAGGAAGTCACCATTGACAACCAGCCCAGGAAAGTGGCGACCAGTATAGATGCCATCAATTCCTGCATAGTATTTCTCTGGGTCAGTACCTGTGCGTTCAATGTTATGAACTTTAGCAACAAGCTGACCAGTCTTTACTTCATCACCCAGATCAACACAGTGTTCAACTAAGCCAGTAGTCTCACTAAAAACATAGCAGCGCTGGTCTGGCATATCTAGGTTCAGCGTTTCACCTACCTCTAGTTCTCCTTTAGTGATTCCAGTATGACGAAGAATATTTCGTATTCCTTTTTTTGCAATACCAACTGTGTAGGCCGTTGTTGAACCACCGCCGGCAAGTTCAGTACTAATGAATACTTTTCCCATTTTTTCAGCAGCAGTATCATACATATTGACAGCATCTATCTCCAGTAACATCACTGAGTGTGGTGCATTAAAAGCTTTCATAGCAGCAATACATCGAGCTTGCTGTTCTTTATCATCAAGCACATGTGCACAACAGAAAGGTAAAAAGTCTAGGGTCTTGCCACCAGAGTGGAAGTCTAAAACGTAATCAGCAAGAGGTAAAAGTGTACGATTAAAATAATCTGCAATTTTCTCTGTAAAGGTACCCTCTGAATTTCCTGGGAAAACACGGTTCATATTTCCACCATCAATCGGTGATGTTCTCTTGCCAGCTTGGAACGCTGGATAGTTCATTCCCGGTACAATAATCACACGACCTGAAAGATCTTCTGCTTTTATTTTATTAGCTAGATCAAATAATGCAATTGGGCCTTCGTATTCATCACCATGGTTTGCTCCAGTAAAAAGAATGGTTGGTCCCTCACCATTTTTCGCAACCGTTATAGGAATAACTATTGACCCCCAAGCAGAAGCATCATGCGAATGTGGAAGTTTTAGAAAGCCGTGCTGAACGCCATCTTTTTCAAAGTCAACTGTTGAGCTTATTGGGCTGTCTTTCATGTTAAATTAGGAAGTAAAAATAATAAAGTGTCATTGTACTTCAACACTTTAATATTATCAATCTTGAGTATTTTAACCCCTAACATCTGAGATTGCTTTTTCGGGACTATAGCTAATAAATAGACCTATAGCAAGCATAAAAGCAATCCCTTCTGCAATCGAAAGAGCAGCAATAAATCGGAAATCGGATAGTAAGCTATAAAAAAGTATTAAAAGACCAGTCGGAAGAATCAATCCCCGACTCAAAGCTAAAAGCGCAGATTGGAAAGGCAGATGAATAGCAGTTAGGTAACCAGTTATCATCATATTAAAACCAGCAAAAATAAAAATTGGCCAAACATAAGTAACAAACTCGAGTGCTAATATCACAGTTTGAGCGCTGTCCTTCTCATTAACAAATAGATAAATCAGGGGCTCGCTTGCTGTTACTAATACAGTTATAAAAAATAAACTTAATAAAGCAACTATAACGCAAGCAGTTTTAAGAAAAGCTCTAGTGCGCTTTGCATTTTGAGCTCCATAATTTTGAGAAATCATCACCTGGCTTGTGTCTTCGATGGCAAAGAACATCATAAAGCCTGTCATCAACATATAATTTACAACAGTAATCGCAGCAACGCCGTCAACTCCAGCCCGCTGAATCAGCATCCAGTTAAAAATAAAGGCAATAATAGCTCCAGACACTTCATTAATAAATTCAGAAATTCCGTTGTATGCCGCCTGAAATACTTCCATCCAGTTGTTCTGACAAAAACTAAAACTTAACGTCCTCTCTGGCATGAGAAAATAAAACATAATAACTAGTAGAGATAGAACTTCTGATAGGCCTGTTGCCCAAGCTGCACCTGTTAATCCCCAGTCATAAACTGCAATAAAGAAATAGTCCAGTGCAATATTCACTACCGCACCAACCCCCAGCGCAGCAGCAGCAAGATTAGGCAAGCCATCCAAGCGGATGAAAAAATACAGCGGGATAATAATCAACTGAAAAATTACAAACGGCATAATGATTCGGTAATACTCGCTCAACACTGGAAACAGCTCTTGAGTAGCGCCAAGACCCGCAAATATTTGGTCTTCAAATGCAAGTGTGATCGTTATCAACACTAGCGCATAGATCACCATAGAAATTATTGACTTGCTGAAAATTGCCGATGCAGCTGGCTTATTTCCTTCTCCAAGATACTTGCCGGCTCGAACCGAGCCGCCAATTGACATCATCATGCTAACGCCAAATAGGAGTGTTATTATTGGAATAATAAGATTAACTGCAGCTAGAGCAGTAATACCCACGTAGTTTCCAATAAAAATGCCGTCCACAAGTGAGGAGGATGTCATGGCAATTAAGCCCAGGACAGAAGGAATCAGATACCTAACGAACGTAGGGAAAATCTCGCCATTAAGAGCGTCATTATCTTTAGTTAGATCAACATTCATCGGTATCCGAATTTGAGTTATAAATGAATGTCATTTTCACACAATTTACTCAAAGCAATGAGAGCTTGTAATCTATTTAAAAATGGCGGATAAAACTACTAAGATGGCGGAGTGGACGGGGGTCGAACCCGCGACCTCCTGCGTGACAGGCAGGCGTTCTAACCAACTGAACTACCACTCCAAATTTGGTGGGCGCTACAAGACTTGAACTTGTGACCCTCGCCTTGTAAGGGCGATGCTCTCCCAACTGAGCTAAGCGCCCAAAAAAAAATGCCCGAATCTTTTCAGGAATCGGGCGTATTATACTGACAAAAAATCTGCTTAGTTAACAGATTCCTTCAATAATTTGCCTGCTTTAAAAGCTGGAACTTTTGAGGCAGAAATTTGGATAGTTGCGCCCGTCTGTGGATTACGACCACTGCGAGCTGCACGACTTCTAACTAAAAAACTACCGAATCCTGAAATAGCAACCGAACCGCCACTTGATAGTGCACCTGAAATGGCACTAGTTGTTGCTTCTAAAGCACGAGCAGCATTAGCTTTAGAGAGACCTGATCTATCAGCAATTGCTGAAACTAAATCTGATTTATTCATTTTCTTTCTCCTTTAAATTTAATTAAACTGATTAGAATACAGCAAATATTTTTCTTGATGTTTATTTTGATTATCCATTTTTAAACCCTTGTGTCAAGGCGCTTTGAGTAAAAGTATCAAATAATTATAAGTTCTTGAAATTTTATTTATATTAACTTTTTAACTTTCAGATTTATTAAGATGAATAGCGAAATTATCTTCCCAAACTCTAGAATCAATTTCTCCAATATGTTTGTATAAAATTAAACCATCCTGGTTAACTAAAAAAGTTTCAGGTGTTGCATAAACACCTAAATCCATTCCAATTTTCCCGTTAGGGTCAAATATAATAAGGTCGAATGGGTTGCCCATAACTTCCAAGTATTTTTCGCCATCAACTTTTGTATCTTTGTAGTTGACACCGATCAATTGAAGGTCAGTATTTTTTGCAATATTCATGATCATTTTATGTTCCTTTCTGCATGTTGTACACCATGAAGCCCAAACATTAACTAGTGTCATTTTATCTGCAAATAATTCTGAGGTTTTGACAATCTCATTAGTATAAAAATCCTTTCCTTCAATACTAGGAAACGTTTTTCCAAGAAGCGGTGAAGGTAGTTTACTTGGATTTGAATTAAGACTTAAAAATAAGAAAACTGTAATGACTAAAAATAAGATAAGAGGTATTATTTTTTTCATTTTAGTGTAGCTGTATATTGGAGAGCCTCAGCAACTTCAGGGGGCATATAATTCTCGTCATGCTTAGCCAAGACTTCGGTAGCTAAGAAAGAATTTTTGCAAATCAATTCTTTACAGCTATTAAACACCGAACCGGTTGCAACTATGCCTTGACCTTCTCTAAAAAGGTCCGGCAATATCCCCTCATATTTTACCTCGATGCTCTTATTGTTGTCTGTCAACACAAAAGTAACTGACATGTCTTCCCTTACAACACTTTCTAGCTTGACTAGACCTCCAACTCTAAAGCTTTTTCCTGTTGGTGTCTTTCCAGCTTCTATGTCAGTCGGCGTATAAAAATATAACAGATTTTCACTAAAAGCTTTAATGCCTAAATAGCCAGCTGAGAAAACTCCAAGCACTAGAAGTAAAACTAAAATCATACGGTTTTGTCTTCTAGTCATTACCTCTAGAGTACTTATTTTTTAATGAATTAAGGGCATTATTATGGTTTCTTCTAGCGCTAATAAATAGAAAAATAACTGTTAGAGTTGCAACGCCATAGGCAAGCCAAACATAAAATGCGTATTTTCCATAAGGCAAAAAAGAGAGGTACTCTACCATTGTTATAAGATTACCCCTTGAACTTCATCCTTGACCCATCGAGCATTTTGCTCACGAATCAAGACCTCAGTTTTTGCCTTGATTGCTACCAATGTTATATAGAGAAAAATAGATGCGATAAACATTAATGCAAGAGCTATCAACATATCTGGATCTTTCAGCCCTCCTGTGCCAACAGAATAACCTTGATGAAGGGTATTCCACCATTTAACTGAGTAATGAATAATGGGTAAATTTACTAGACCAACAATTGCCAAGATAGAGCTTGACTTAGCAGCTGTTCTAGGATTATCGAATGCACTGTTTAGAGATATATAAGCCAAATATAAAAACAGTAAAATAAGCTCGGAAGTTAATCTAGCATCCCAGACCCACCATGCACCCCACATTGGTTTACCCCATATTGCCCCTGAGGCTAATGCAATAATTGTAAAAGCAGCTCCAATAGGTGCGGATACTTTCGCCACAACTTCTGCCATTTTAATTTGCCAGATAAGACCAATACCCCCTGCAATTGCCATGATTGCATAAATCATCATTGACAGAATTGCGCTAGGCACATGAATAAAAATAATTCTGTAACCATCACCTTGTTGATAATCTGCAGGTGAAACCACTAAAGCCCAGTATAAACCGACAGTTAAAAAACCAATAAATGGCCAAAAAAACCAAGGCGTAAGATTAATACAGGTTTGATAAAAAACTTTTGGTGAGGCCTGCCTTTGAATCCATTTCCACATAAATTAATTAAACTGAAAAATAAAAGAATTTATTTTAATGACTTTTGTGCTACATTGTTTCGTAAATAAATAGGCTGAGGTAAGTCAAATGTTGCCTTTTGTCCTAACTCAATAGCTAAAAGTGATAAATCTATTAGATCAGTTGATTCTGGGTAAATATTAGCATCACTATGATTAATTTGACTCGCCTTTATCAATTTATCATTGTGAACTTTCCAGCCACTACCCACACCTACAAAACCAGTACCCAAATTATCAACATTTTCTGGTTTACAAATTCTCATGTTACTGATTGATCCATTATCATACACCGCCCAATAAACCTCCCCCATACGAGCATCAATTGCTGTAGCAATTTTATCCTTTTTAAGTATTTTAGAAGCCCTGAAAGCAAGCAGCTCAAGCGTTGAAAAACCCAAAGTAGGAATATTGCAAGAGAGTGACAATCCTTGAACAACACCAACACACATTCTAACACCAGTAAAGGCACCAGGTCCTTTAGTATAGGAAATAAAGTCAATTTCTTGTAAATTGTTACCGGCCTCTTTAAAAACTTCATCACAAAGTTTCAATATATACCCTGAACTTTTTTCAATATCAGTTAGCACTCTTGTTGTCTTAACGTTAGAAGAATATAAAGTAACCGATGCAACCTCGGTACAGGTATCAATAGCTAGTATATTCATTGAATTATTTTTTTATAATTTTTATGCATTGACAAAATCATTTCTACACGCCGACTAAGGCGATCAGGTGAATTAATAGGATTGTAGTATGACGGACCCTTTAGTAATGCAACAAGTGTTGCCATTTCTTCTAAATTTAAAGATTCTACATCCTTGTCAAAATAATGAAGACTCCCACTAGCAAACCCATGGATTGCTGTAGACCCTTGCTGCGCCAAATATACCGTATTCATATACCTTTCAAGAATATAATTTTTGTCATAGGACATTTCCATCAGTATTGCCATAAGCGCTTCATCAGTTTTTCTAGCTAAAGTTTTATCCCTAGAAAGTAGAGTATTTTTAATTAATTGTTGAGTAATAGTGCTGGCACCTCTAAGTTCTTTTTCTTCAAATAAATATCCATATAAAACTCTTAATACTTCTTTAAAATCAACGCCCCTATGATCAAAAAATGATTGATCTTCAACCAGCAAAAGCATATTAATTAATTCCTTAGGATAGTCATCTATTAAATTTTGAATTTGAACTACATTATCCTTTGGTTTAATCTCTGAAGAGAATTGTGATTTAACTAAACTATTTAAATACAGGATATATGAAATAATAATAACTAGAAATAATACGATTATTCGCTTAATCCATTTGGATTTAATTGATTGCATTTCTTAAACTTATTATTTTATTAATCTAATTAGTTTATCTCAAAGCAATAGCAATTAGAAACATCATCAAATAATTATTTAAGATAGATTAACTAGTATAAAATACCCTCTTCCTTGCTTGATCAGCTTATGTTGGCAAGCTTTCTAATCCATAAGGAGATGTTAATGAGACATTATGAAATAACTCTCATTGTCCACCCTGACCAAAGTTCTCAGGTAACGACGATGATTGAAAAGTATAAAGAGTTAATCACTTCGGGTGGTGGAATTATTCACCGTCAAGAGGACTGGGGTCGTAAACACCTTGCCTATCCTATCAATAAAATCTATAAAGCACATTATTTGATGATGAACATTGAGTGTGATCAAGATACACTTGATAAGCTTAATTATAATTTTCGCTTTAATGATGCAATTATTAGAAACCTAATTATCTCTAAATCGAAAGCTATAACTGAACCATCAATTATGCTTACAAATAATGATAAAGATAAAGTCGAAGATAAAGCTAAATTTAAAGCCAAAGATAAAGTCGAAGATAAAGTCGAAGATA
>Ga0315339_1002104_pt1 | contig 15665 bp, 17 predicted proteins | sample ASW17metaG_FD_204514 | JGI IMG/M metagenome (GOLD analysis project Ga0315339, IMG submission 204514) | Ammonia-oxidizing marine archaeal communities from Pacific Ocean, United States - ASW #17 | ecosystem: Environmental > Aquatic > Marine > Oceanic | place: USA: California | collected 2016-12-05
AGACGCTGTACATCGAGCCGGGCAGTCCGTGGGAGAACGGCTACATCGAATCATTCAATGGCAAGCTGCGCGACGAGCTGCTCAACCTGGAGATCTTCGACACGCTCTACGAGGCTCAGGTGCTGACCGAGCGTTGGCGAATGCAGTACAACACGCCACGGCCGCATAGTTCCTTGGGCTATCGGCCACCCACACCGGAGGCATTCGAGCCGTTTTCAGTGAGCTACGGGGCTCCGCCCCTGCGCCCGCCGAAAACGGCCCAGATCCTAACTTAGAAAGTGGTACAACTTGTGGGGGCAGGTCACGACGGCTTGATAGGACAACCCCTGGGCCAATAGCAGAACAATCTTGGCGCGCAGCACAAAGTCGGCGGGGAGCGATTGGGAGCGAGCGATCTCCTCGAGCTCGGAACATTGCCGGGAGTTCAATCGAACCAGGCTACCTTCAAAGGGCATATAGAGAAGACGTCTTCCCTATATCCAAGGTTACTTTGAGATAGTCCACTGGGTGGCTCGTCAGCCGATGTAACCGATAGTCAGGGAGTCACACGCCCGTGCTTGATGTTCGCGGCACGCAGCAACCAACTGAACTTCATGATCGCCGCCGGAACTGCCGAAGGCCCTGCGATTCTAACCATCCGGCGGGCCAGCGGCGGGAGCCATTCGATCTCGATCAATGTCGTCAAAGTCGCGCCCGGTGTCTTTACAGCGAACGCCTCCGGTTCCGGCTTTCCGGCCGCGAATATACTCCGGTTCATTGATGGTGTACAAACTCCGGCTCCCCCTGCTTTGCCTCCGGTAGTCACGGCAGCGCCTATCAACCTGGGACCTGCAAACCATCAGGTGTTTCTCTCGCTATTCCTCACCGGCGTCCGAAACGGCGATCCAACCTCAGTGGAAGTCACCATCAACGGTGTGCGAATGACGACGGTCTTTGGCCCAGCTCCTTCGCCCGAGTTCGACGGCTTGGATCAACTCAATGTCCTGATCGATCGAGGTGTGGCCGGGCAGGGGCTCGTCAACGTCGTCGTTACCGTCGACGGCATCGAAGCCAAGGTTGTGCAGATCAACATCCTTTAGTCCTTGTCGGCACCCTCGCTAGGACCCGAGTGGCCCTTCCAGAGCCTCACGGCGGGCATGGTCCGCGGACGCGCGGATTTTACATCCGCGCCTCTTTCCATTCTCGCTCGGGTCGCTCCTTGAAACCCCCTCAGCCTCACGTACACTGGAAGCTTCAGGCTTGGGTGGACTATGAACAAGCAACTGTTCCTTCGTATCGCGCTCCTTGCATTCGTGACGTGTTCCTCCGGTCTGACCAAGACCGACGATAGTTCGACCGTTCTCGAACAGGTTCTGTCCGTCACGTCCGTCGGCGGCGTGGCCATCTCACCGGACGGCTCCGCGGTCGCCTACGTCGTCACCGCGCACGATGAGAAGGGCTACGGTCTCGGCTCGGAAATTCACATCGTCTCGACCGAGACCGGCAAAGACCGCAAACTCATCAACGGCGGCGGTCCCGTATGGTCACCCGATGGTTCGAAGATCGCCTACTTCTCATCGAAGAGCGGACGCCGGCAGATCTGGACGGTTCCTGCTTCCGACGGCACCGGCGAGCAGCTCACTGACTCTGACGACTACATCGATCGCTTCGGGTGGGAACCCAACTCGAACCGAATCGCGTTCCTGTTCCGCGGGGCGCATGAAGCGGATCTGCGCTTTCTTACGAAAGCGCCGCACCCATTGATGCCAATCATCGTTGACGGCAACAACCTCCCGATGAATCAGTTGGCGATCATCGATCTCGCGACAAAGACGTCGAACACGATTACACCGCGTAGCTATAGCGTTGGTGGCTACGAGCAGTGGTTCCCCGATACGTTCTCGTGGTCTCCCGACGGTGAGCGGTTGGTCTTCTCACAGCGCCCGCATGCCAAGGCCGGCGGACATCTCTACGGCAATATTCTGTCCGTCACGCATAGCGGTCACGCGCCCCGGCGCATGGTTGACCGCGAGGGTATGGACGGCCACCCGGTGTGGTCGCCCGACGGCAATCACGTCGCGTTCATCTCCACGGAGAGCTACGACTGGGTGACCGTGTCGTACTTGTACCTGGTGCATCCGACGACGCTCGAACGCCGCAAGATCACGCCTGACTTCGACGAGAAGATCAAGCACTTCTATTGGGCCGCCGACAGCAAGCGCATCCTGTTTATCGCCGGCGACCGGACGGCCACGCAGATCTACTCGGTCGATATCGGGACGGCCAAGGTCACCGCGCTCACCGACGGCGATGACGTGTTGGGTGGCCTCAGTGTGGCGGCGAATACCGACTCCATCGCGTTTACGAGGCAGAATGCCACGGAATCATCTGATGTCTACTTCGCACGCTTGGGCGATATGAAACCCAAGCGGCTGACGGAAGTAAATCCGCAGATCAAAGCTTGGCCTGAGATCCGCACCGAAGTCCTTCGCTGGAAGAGCTTCGACGGGATGGAGATCGAAGGTCTGGTGCACTGGCCGAATGGGTATCGCGAGGGCCGGAAATACCCGCTACTCGTTGTGCCGCATGGCGGACCGCATTCGGTGATGTCGAACACGTTTGTGGGCGGCGAGTATCGAATATGGGCCATGCGCGGCTGGGCGATTTTCCGGCCTAACTTCCGGGGCAGTGGACACTATGGTGAGAAGTTTCTGCGGGCCAATCTCGGCTCGTGGGGCATCGGGGATTACCAGGACGTGATGAGCGGAGTGGACCATCTCATCGAGATAGGGCTTGCCGATCCCGACCGGCTCGCCATGTCCGGATCAAGCTATGGCGGCTACATGACGTCGTGGACGATCAGCCAGACCAATCGTTTCAAAGCCGCCGTCGTGGGAGCGGCCATCACCGACGTTCCGAGCTTCTTGCGGACGACCGATGTACCCGAACGCTTCGAGAGTTACCTGGGTAAGGATATCGCCGTCTACCAGCGCTCTTCTCCGATGACCTACGCCGATAACATCAAGACGCCTTCGCTGATCTGGCACGGGGACGGCGATATTAGGGTGCCGCTGCTGCAGGGCCGCCATCTCTACACCGCACTACTTAAGAACAAAGTTCCGGTGGAGTTCATCATCTATCCCGATGAAGCCCACGGCGTGAGACGGCCGCTCAACCGCCGCGACCTGCTGCTGCGCAAGATCCGCTGGCTGCACGGTTGGGTGATCAACGGTGAGCGTCCGAAGCCCGTGGTACCGGAAACGCCGAAGTAGTTACTCAGTCACTCGCGCACCGCGGACGCATCGTTCGCCCAAACGGGAGCTACGAGTTTCGTCCGATGCTTCGCTTGGGCGGCGGGGCCGAGTTCAGGACAGATGTCGCAGAGCATCATCTTCGAGCAGGTAGCCTTCCAGCAGTCGACTTGACCGAACTGAGCGAAGAACAGCCGGGACAGATGGTGGGACGCTCTTCCCTTGAGCAACACCAAGTCTTCGGGCTGCAGGAAGGTCTTCAGGAAGACGGCGGCATCCCGCAGACCTGCGAAGGAATGCGTGTAAGCCGGATCCATTCCGGCCTCAATGGCAGTTCGCTGCGCCCGGTGCGATGCTTCGCCCACGAACACAGCCGCTTCGGCGACCGCCGCCGTTTCCCTTCCTAGCTGCTTGGCGCGTCGCCGTTGTCTTTGGGCCGAGTCGGAATAGTCGCTCACCACGACCACTCGACGTCGCGCTCGTGCCGTTTGCATCACCTCGAACGCCGCTTCGAATGTATCGATCGATGCGTTGTACTCATCCCGCAGAATGATCGCGCCATTGGGTAACTCCACCGGTTCGAGCCGTGCGTCAAACGGCTTGCCTTGCGCGAGCACGTGTCCGGCTTCGTTCAGGTCCAAGCCGCAGGCCCGAGCAGCCGTCAGGGCCGCAAGCACCGACGAGAGCCAGTGCTCACCGACGTATGGCGTTTGGACAAAGATCGACTCGGTTCCGTAGTGAAAACGGAATTGGAGCCGCTCCGGCCATTGGGCCGATACTTCGTCAGCACGGAAGGCAAACTCGGAGTCTGTCCCGAACAGATGCACCCGGCTATTCGTTCTTGCCGCTATCGCCTTCACGCGATGATCGTCTCCGTTGAGAAGCACTGTCCCACCAGGCAGGAGCCCCTCCAGGATGCCGGCTTTCTCGTTGGCCGTCTCTTCCAGCGTCCCGAGTTCGCCCGTATGCGGCCTTCCCACCCTGAGGATCGTCACGATGTGGGGCCGAACCAGCCGTGAAGCGTGCGCGAGACTCCCGGGGTGACTAGCTCCTAGCTCGATCACCGCGAAGCGGTGCCACGGCCGCGTGCGCAACACACTGGCCGAAACACCAGCGCCGTTGTTCTGGTTTCGCCAAGTGGATGCGGTCGGAGCCTGCGACGCCAGAAGCTGGACCAAGCATTCCTTGGCGGTCGTCTTACCGAAACTGCCGGTGATCGCGATGAAGGTCGTGCGGAACAACAAGCGACGCCATACGGCCGCGACGAGGTACAGCGCGGACGTGATGAACAGGCTCGGCGCACCCGTCGGACTTCGCGCGAACCAGTGCTGAATCCAGTCGCGAGTCACAGCCTAACTACGGCGACCTGCCGGCTCCTCATTGGCGCGGGACGAGCACCCCGGCGGCCAAATCCCGTAGCGGCTCGATTAACGCCTCTTCCGTATGATCGAAGCGGATCGGCGTAATGGAAACCTTACCGTCGCGGATCGCCGCATAGTCTGTGCCTGATTCGGCGTCGGTCAACGGTACCTCTTCGTGCATCAAGTAATATGGACGGCCGGACGGGTCGGACACCTCGATCATCAGGTTGCTGGAGATCTTCCGGCTTTGCCGCGTGATCTCAATCGCGCCATCCCACGGATGCGGAATATTTACATTGAGAGCGACCCCTGGCGGGAGTCCGTCCTCGAGTACCCTCGACGCAATGCGCGGAGCTAGCTCGGCTGTTTGCCGGTAGTCAATATTGGTGCGCGCGTTCACCGAGAGAGCGATGGCCGGGATACCGTATTTCGCCGCTTCGGCCGCCGCCGCGACGGTGCCCGAGTAGTAGATATTCTCGCCGAGATTCGGCCCGCTGTTGATACCGGAGATAACCAGGTCGGGAGTGAAGTCAAGAATCTGGATCACGGCCATCGTCACGGTGTCAGCCGGCGTGCCCTCCACAGCGTAACGCCGCGGCCCTTTGGGCACAAACCGCAGGGGCCGCCGCAACGTGATGGCACGGCTCGTTCCGCTCTGCTCGTTCAACGGCGCCACGACGTGAACTTCTCCTAGGTCCGCGAGCGTCTCCTCGAGAGCCAGCAGCCCGGGCGCGCCGATCCCATCATCGTTCGTCAGCAGAATGCGGACCATCAGGCTAGGTTTTGTTGAGCAGGGCGAGGATTGCGAGTAGCTCTTCTTTGATTCCGCTCAGATCCGGAGCGTCCGCGTCAGGTTTGGAGGCGAACGGCAGGGCGGATTGTTCCCGGCTGCCCACTGCGGTACTCTTCTTCCGCGAACTGCCACGCATCGCCTTGCGGGCCCCGGCAATCGTATATCCCTCGTCGTAGAGCAAACGCTTGATTTCAAGCACCGTTTCCACGTCTTTGCGGCGATACTGACGTTGTCCGCTCGATGTCTTTTTGGGAGAAAGCTTCGGGAACTCTCCCTCCCAGAACCGTAGTACGTAGGACTCGATGCCGGTGAGTTGACTCACATCCCCGATACGGAAGAAAAGCCGATCCGATATATTCGGAGTCTCCTGCTCCACCATGAGAGGCTATCGTAACAGACCGTCTGTGCTAATGAGCACTGTCCGATGTCCTCTGGGCAACATCACGGCCCAGTGCCGCTTAGCTCGCAGAATCGAAGCCGTGAAAGGCTCACCGTCCAGCAGCACCGAGTCAGGTTGGCGGTCGACTAGAGCAATGACTCGGCTCTTAGAGCGATACGTGAACAGCACACCGGTGGGGCGGACCGTGACCTTCTGCAACTTGGCGCTCAGGCGCAACAATCGCACGGGTGGGCCGGTATCGGCAGAGGAAAGCACGTACCGGCCGGCGGGTAGCCAGACTATTTCCTCGTCCCCCGCCGGCCATGGCGCACCGTTGACCTCGACGGGCCTGGCCAGCGTACACCGACGTTCTTCTTGGTTTCGACGATGTTGATGTCGATGGCGAGCCGGCCAGGGTCTTCGATGACGAGGCGAAAGTCGTATTGGCCGGCTAGCGGGAGCAACGATGCGGCGTCAGCGCCCAGGTACTCCTTCATTTGCGGATCCAGACGGTCGTCGATCTGGCTCACCATCAGGTCGAGATCCGGGTGATCGGACCGCAGCAGTTCGAGCCATTGGCGTTGGAGACGTAGCGTCAGCTCCGAGCGATAGTTCGCGAAGCGCCGCCATGCATCGTCGTTGCGGCTCCAGAAGTGAGGTGACTCCGGCTTGAAGATCTCCAACGGGTCGATGCCGCTGCGTTGTCGATAGTCATCGCGCACCCAGCGGTTCATCGGCGTGAACCGCGCCGGGTTCGACGGCCCGTGTAGCGATTCGAAGTACAGTTCCGCGAGATTGACTCCGTCCCAGTGGTATCCGCTGAGGAGATCTTGGACGCCCACCGCGGCTCGCGAGAAGCACTCGGGATCGGCCAGGTTGATCAGCTTGCGCCAATCGAGCCGCGCATCCTGTAGCGCCGCCGTCTGCTCGCGGCACTCCGCGTTGCCGGCCCAGAACGGTTCGCTGACGTGCGGCAGTTCGAGCCAGGCATAGGCGAGGATGCCTTGGCGATGGCAGGCGGTGATTAGCTTGCGAAGATACTCGTCCGGGCCTGCGTCAGTGAAATGCCAAGCCGCGATGTGCAATGCGTCCGCGCCGCCACGTCGCCAGCGCCTCGCCATGTAATCAAGATCGACGCGCGCTCTGTACGACGAGTCGAAGAAGACATGCCGGCGGTCGTCACGGAAGGGCAGCCGCAGGCCGAGATCGACCAGCGCGTACATCAGCTAGGGGAACCGCTCAAAGCCTTCATCTCCAGGTCCAACCGCGGCCCAGAGCAATCCGCCTGAGCCGCGCCGCACACCAGACAACAGCGGCGCTCCTGTGCGTTTCTCGTGGACGAAGACGGTGGCTGCCGTGGGAGTTTCATACACCGCGAGCTCAACAGGGTCCTGCCAGACAATCTTCAGTTCCGGTGCCCGCTCGTCGACAACACTCGCAACCTGCACGGTCCTGTCAGTAGGTCGGAACCCTGATCGGATGGCGGTCGGGTCGTCCCCCACGACAATCCGGAACCGGGCCGGGTTGGTGGTGGGTTCGATACCGACGCTTGCGAGCAGGCCGCGCCAGATCCGAGGGTCATCCACCTGAACCGCCAGATCGGAAATGGGCACAGGGTCCAACGTGCCGCCCAAGACCGAGCAGCTCAACAAGAGGAACAGGCCGAGAGAAGGAAGATACGTCGCGCGCGCCATCACAGCTACATCGCGAACGAGTACCACAACCCCACTCGCAGGTTGTAGTAATTCTGTCGGCGCGGGTTAAGTGCGTTCTCCAGGTGCACGCCCCGCACCACGCTAATCGAAAGATCCATCGGCGGCGATACACCAGGAACGCGCAGCCGGACACCCGGACCCGTTTCGACGTAGTTCGCCCAATACGCCCGATTTGCGTCGAAGGTGAGGTTCAGGTTCCAGAAGACCTGTGCGTTGAGGTCGCCGCGCTTGCGGAGGCGATAGCCGGGTTTCATCTGGAGATAGCCGATGACGTTGTCGTCGAACCGGCTCAAGTAAACGCCGTCGAACGTACTCTCGAAGAATGTCCCATGGCGCGGCGAGCCCAGAGACGGGCCCCAATTGCGGAACCAATTCACGCCGCCGCGATAATCCGGGCCGGCGCGAGGCACATCCGGCGGACGCCGCGACAAGTAGTTGACCGCCCCGTCCGCCTCACCCCACAACGTAACGCCCTGATAGGTCGGCGTACGCAAACCGACGCCCGCGATCACCGAGCTTTCCGAGAGCAACTGCGGTGCCCCACCGCTCTGTCGGCCGCTGCTTTGCTGCCGCGCATCCCCGACAAAGCAGAGCGAGACGTAGGGGCGCACCGGCAATTCACCAATCCGAAACTCCGTCTTGATCTGCGCGTACTGAAAGACGTCTTTGAAACGGCTGGAGAAGAACGGGAACATCCAGGCCGTTGTGCTCACGCGCCGGTACTGCCCGGCTAGATTGTCATAGCTTTGTCGGGCCTGACCGGCGATCACGGCGTCGGCACTGGTCGACGCCCGCTGAAACCAGCGCAGCGCCTCACGGTCCTGCCGTAGCAGATTGTGGACGATACCAAGTTTCAATGCCGTGGAGTCGTCGTCGGGATTCAACTCGTACGCTTGCAGCAACTCGCGGCGGGCATCTTTGAGGAAGCTCGCCCGCAGGCTCTTCTCGCCAAGTTCGCGATGCGGCCGGGCGCGTGCCTCGTTGATTTCCCGAAGCTTCTCGCGGCCCCGCCGCGCGACATCGTCGTCCGGGCTGTTGCGCGCACGTTGTAGCAACTCGACCGCCGCCGCCTCGTCATTCCGCTCGGGATATAGAAACGCCAACTGCGCCGCGGCCAGTAGATCGTTCGTGTCCTGATCGAGCAGAATCTCGAACTCCGTGCGAGCCTCTTCGCTATTGCCCACTTCCAGCCATAAATAGGCGAGGTCTCGCCGCAAGTCGGTATCGCGCGGATTCAACTCCAACACCCGCCGAAATTCGCGCGCATAGGGATATCGCTCCGGCAGGTGGTCCTTGGCCTCTTCGGCGATGCGGGTTTCCGCGGAGCACGAGTCCAACAACCAGGCTCCGTTGGCGCCTTCCGTGTCGCCCGCCGCTTCGCGTGCTGCGGCCAGCTTCGGCAGGATCGGGTCACGCGGCTGATCTGACGGAACCAACCACGCCGCCAGATATCGTTCGACGGCCCGTTCAGATTGGCCGTGGTTCGCGTACCGTTCCGCCAACTCGAGCTGAGCCGAGCGGTTGAGAGGGTCCTGCTCAATCACCGTCTCCCAGCGGGTAATCTCACGCGACCATTCTTGATTGATGCGGTCGTAGGTTCTTGCGGCGGTCTGGGCCACCTGGTCGTCCGGGCTTTCGCGAAGGTCGTCGAAGATCGCGAACGCTCGTCCCTGCTCTTGGATCTCATGCAGCAGAAAGGCAAGTTCGAGCGCAGTGTGGTCGTCTCGAGGTGCGAGGCGGACGGCTTGCTCGAACATGTCCCGAGCCCATTCCGACTCGCCGATCTTCAGGTACGCGTACGCCAGCTCCTTGCGGATCGACGCCTGCCGGGGGCTTGCTTGATGGCGTCCTGGAAGTGCAGAATGGCCGTCTCGTAGTCCTGGATCAGCAGAGCGCCATACGCCTGGGAAAACGGCTATCCGCCAGCGCCATCGTCTTCCCCGGATGTATTCCGGGAAGCCCGCCGCAGTTCCTGCAGCGCCCCCCGAGCGGTGGACCGAAGCGCGGCGTCCTTGGATTGCGCGGCAGCCGTGAACCATGCCTCGGCTCTTGGGCGATCCCCGGTGCGCTGGTAGGAATAGGCCAGGTCGAGAGCCGTCCGGGCGTCAGTAGGCTCATCGGCCAGCACCTGCTCGAAGACCTGTTGCGCCGAGCCATCCTCACCGATGCGCAAGTAGGTGTACCCCAACTCCCGCCATGCGACAGACGCGGCGGGCTGCCCTTCGGCGGCTTGGCGGAACCAATCGACAGCCCCGCCCGCGTCGTCCTCGCGGAGCGATCGGTAACCTTGTTCTAGCGGATCGGCGGCCGGACCCTCAATCTGCGCAGCCAGCGGTAAACAGGCCAGCATGGCAAGCCACATTTTGGCTGCCACAGTAATAGGTAGGGGGCGCCCCTATAAAAACACACATTATTGAGTTAATGCAAGTGTAAATGTATTTGCACTGCCAAGAACATCGCACAAGTAGCGGACCGCAATACCTTCCCCGACCTACTCTATACCCAGCCGCTTCTGAATCTCTTCCAGCGGCACACCCTTCGTTTCCGGCATCACGCGCAGCACCCAGATCAACTGCGCCACCATCATCACGGCATAGAAGGCGAACGTATGGCCGCCCGAAACCTCAGCGATAATCGGGAAAGTCCACGAGACCAGCGCGGCGAAGAACCAGTGAGTGAAGCTACCCAGCGCCTGACCCCGCGCGCGGACGCGAGTAGGAAACGTCTCACTCAAGAAGACCCAGATGACCGCCCCCTGGCCCAGCGCGTGCGACGCGATGAACACCAGCAGGCTCACCAGTACAACAAGCCCTCCGAAGTCGTCGAAGTTCGTGCCATAGGTGTAGAACGCCGCGGCGGTCGCCGTGATGCTGACAATGTAGCCGATCGAGCCCACGATCATGAGCGCGCGGCGGCCGAGATGGTCGATCAGCGCTAGGCCGGCCATCGTGAAGATAAGGTTGGTTCCCCCTACCACCACGGTTTGCAGCAGCGCCGAACCCTCACCCGCGCCGGCCATCTCAAAAATCTGTGGCGCGTAGTACATCAGCGCATTGATTCCGGATAGCTGGTTGAACGTCGCAATGGCGATTGCCAGCAAAATTGGTTTCCTGTACGCCTTCTGAAAAAGTGGCTCCTCTAATCGATGGCGTTCGAGAGCAAGCGATTGTTCGATCTCGCTAACTTCCTTCTCCGCCGACACAGCACCGAGCGAGCGCAGAACAGCAATGGCCTCATCGCTGCGCTGTTGCGTGACCAGCCAGCGCGGGCTAAGCGGTGTCGCGAATAGCAGCACGAAAAACAGGGCTGCCGGCAGCGCTTCCACGCCGAACATCAAGCGCCACGCGGCAGGTCCGAGTTCGAATTGCGTAAGCCCGTAGTTCGATACGTACGCCATCAGGATGCCGGCCACGATATTGAACTGCGTCAGGGCGACGAGCCGTCCGCGATAGCGTGCGGGAGAAATCTCGGCGATGTACGTCGGCGCCACGACAGATGACGCGCCAACGCCTAGCCCGCCGACGAGGCGGAAGAGCAGGAAGGAGTACCAGTCCCAGGCCACGGCGCTGCCGAGCGCGGAGGCGAAGTAGAAAACAGCGATCCAAATCAGCGTCGTGCGGCGGCCGAGCTTGTCCGAGGGTCGCCCGGCCAGCATGGCGCCGAGGATGGTGCCGATCAATGCGCTCGCGACCGTAAAGCCAAGCGTGTTCGGCGTAAGGTCGAAGACGCTTCGCAACTGATCCGTCGTGCCAGAGATGACGGCCGTATCGAAACCGAAAAGCAGTCCTCCGAGGGCGGCGATGATGGCTGCGCGAAACAGGACGAGATTCATGGGGTTATGCGTGAGGCACGGTCGACACCGGGCCCGGCGAATATGGCTCGCAGGGTATCATGCCGTGCCCCGACGTCACGGGATCGAGCGGGTAACGCCCATCTCTTCGCAACTTGTGATCCGCACCCGGCCCTGGGAAGATAGCCGGGATGCGTACGCGGCTTCAACTCACCCCCGCGCCCCCGTTTGACTTTCGGGGCACGGCCCACTCCCACGGCTGGGTCGTCCTCGCTCCTAACGAGTGGGACCGCGACGCGGGCGTCATGCAACGCGTCGAACGCCTGCCGAGCAGCAAGGTCGTCGGTCTCACGATCCAAGGGGACGGCACCCTTCGCAAACCAATCATCGACGTTGCTGTCGAACACAAGGGCCGGCTCTCGCGCCGCGACGGCAAGACCATCGAGCGTTCGGTCAACCACATGTTCCGCCTCGACGAAGACCTGCGGCGTTTCTACACCCTCTGCCGCAAACGTGGTGCGCCGTGGACACAGGTCACCCGCGGTCTCGGCCGTCTGCTTCGCTCACCGGACCTTTTCGAGGACATCGTCAAGACCATCTGCACAACCAACATTCAGTGGAGCGGCACGCAGCGAATTGTGGCCGGTCTCGTCAACGAGTTCGGCGAACCACTTCCGACCGCACCCGACCGCAAGGCCTTTCCCACCGCCGAGGCGATTGCGGCCACACATCCTGACGAGTTGGCCGGCCGCGTTCGTATGGGCTACCGCGCCCCCTATGTCCACGAAATCGCCACACGTATCGCCGCCGGCGAACTCAACCTCGCCAGCCTCCAGGACCCCGAGCTTCCCACCATCGAGATCAAGCAACGCCTCACCGCCCTCAAGGGCGTCGGCCCGTATGCCGCCGCGTCACTGATGATGCTGTTAGGCCGTTACGACGACCTGCCCGTCGATTCAGTTTGCCGTGACTTCGTCCGCAAGAGATATGCCCCAAAACGGAAGCCTCCCGACGCCCAAATCTGCGCGATTTACGAGGACTGGGACCAGTGGAAATACCTCGCCTATTGGTTCGACCGCTGGACCTCCCGCTAGGTAGACTCAGAGCCACAAGCGTAAGCTTGTGTTGATGGCCGGCGAGGCAGCGTCAAATGCCGGTGGTTTCGCTAGCAACGTTTTCAAGGTAGACTTGGACAGCGAATGATCGGCCAAACCATCTCCCATTACCGCATCACCGAAAAACTCGGTGAAGGCGGCATGGGGGTCGTCTACAAGGCCGAGGATACGAAGCTCGACCGCCCCGTCGCTCTGAAGTTCCTGGCAGCCCACCTGGTCTCTGACGAAGAAATTCGCAAACGCTTCGAGCGCGAAGTCAAAGCCGCCGCCGCGCTGAACCACCCCAACATCTGTACCGTTCACGAGATTGACGAGTTCGAGGGCAAGACATTCATCGCGATGGCCTTCCTCTAAGGCGAAGGTCTCGACAAGAAAATCGAGGCCGGTCCGCTGAAGCTGAAGGACGCTCTCGACGTCGCCATCCAGACTGCGCAAGGCCTACAAGCCGCCCATGAAAAAGGGCATCGTCCATCGCGACATCAAGCCGGCCAACTTGATGGTCACCGGCTCCGGCTCGAAGCGGCTTGTCACCATCATGGACTTCGGCTTGGCGCAACTAGCCGACCGCTCGAAGCTTACCCGTACCGACGAGACGATGGGGACCGTTACCTACATGTCCCCCGAGCAGACCTACGGCGTGGACCTGGATCATCGTTCGGACATCTGGTCGCTGGGTGTCGTGATTTACGAGATGGTCGTCGGGGAGCAGCCGTTCAAGGGCCACTACGACAAGGCGGTGATGTACTCCATCACGAATGAAGAGCTCGAGCCAATCACTGCCCTGCGGACGGGCGTCCCGATGGAACTCGAACTCCTGGTCAATAAGTGTCTCGCTAAGGATGCCGACCGGCGATATCAAAGCACCGCTGACATGGTCGTGGATCTTGAGACACTGAGCTAGAAGTTCAAGTCCGGCAAGTCGACCATCATACCGGCGGTGTTGTCGCAACCCGTAGGGGCACGGCATGCCGTGCCCACGCCGTCTCAACAAGGCGCTGGAACACGGGCACAGCGTGCTGTGCCCCTACATTCTGGAATGGAAGTGTCCGAGCACCCGCTTGTGAAGTACCGCGTGATCGAGGACGTGAAGGGCGCCGATGACTCGATCAAATACCTGGCCGAAGACACCGAGTTACACCGGTCGGTCGCGATTCGGGTGTTGCCGCAAAGTTCAGCGGGACAAATCGAGCGCGCTCAGACTCGCAAGCAAACCCTGCTCCTTGGGACCACGGCGCTGGCCGTACTGTTCGGTCTGATCGTCGCCTTCTTCGCATTCTTCTCACGGGCTCCGGTTGCCGAAGCTCCCTTGCGGCGCTTCGCTTTAACGACCGACACAACTCCGCTCAGACCCTCCATCTCACCCAACGGTCGGCATGTCGCCTATCTAACGAGAAGCGAAGTCAATAGTAGGGTACTTTGGGTGCAAGACCTTGATCAAAACCAGCCACGTTCGATTGTAGGTCCCGCCGATATCAGAGGATTGACACCTTCATGGTCGCCGGACAGCGAGTTCATCTGCTTCCGGTTGGGGAACGAATTGAAGAAGGTATCTGCTTCCAGCGGGCCGACCGTTACCTTGTGCGAGGTGAGCGTTAGGGTGTTTAGAACCAGTTGGGCGCCCGATGGCGACTCGATCATCTTTACCATGGCAGGGCACCTTCACGAGGTTCCCGCGGGCGGTGGGAAACCCGAACCATGGCGGAATCGCAGCAGGAGGGATGTAACGCCGGAGATCTCATATTCTTCTCGTCGTAAACCGGCATTGAGAAGCTACTCTATGTGGAATTTAGGTCGGCTGCTGATGCTCAAATCATCGCCTTCGATCGCGCTTCCGGGCGGCGCAAGACCCTGACAGCGGGACGCAGGCCGGTCTACGATCACAGCGGCCACGTCATCTACTTGAGCAATGACCCCCCGGGCCTCTGGGCCGTACCGTTCTCCGTTGACACGATGAAAGCAACCGGCAACCCTTTTCCCATCGCTGAAAACAGCAACCATCCCAGCATTGCAGGGGATGGAACGCTGGTTTATCTGGAAGGACCGGCTGGGACCGGACTGGAGCGCTTGGTCTGGCGGAACCGCGAGGGAAATCCTTTGGGAACGATCGGCCAACCGCAGCACCAGATCCACTACCCGGCTCTCTCGCCTGACGGGAAACGCGTTGCGGTGCGAGGTGTCGAAGTTGGCCAACCGGACATTTGGATTCATGAAGTCGACCGGCCCGTCAAAACACGCCTGACGACAGACGACGAGAACGACCTCTGGCCCACCTGGTCACCCACGGGCGACCGCGTGGCGTTCGCATCGGGATGCACAGGGCGGCAACAAACGCCGTGTGTCAGTGAATGGCGGCGTTGCACCGCGCTGGCGCGCCGACGGCAAGGAACTCTTCTACGTGGAGGGTGAAACGTTGATGGCGACACCCGTATCGACGTCCCCTTCGCTTACCGTGGGTTCACCCGAAGCCCTGTTCTCGGCCCCCGGACTAGCCTGGGGAGGGACGAACTTCCTGGGCTATGACGTGACGTCCGAAGACGACAAGTTCGTCCTGAAAGAGACAGTCGAAACCGATACCGAAGCACAACCCATCATCCGCATCGTCCAAAACTGGTACGAACAGTTCCGCGACCGCCAGCCAAACTAAACCAAGCAACAGAGCCGCGACAGTCATGGTGCGGGCCCACCGGCCCAGCCCGCGTCCACCCAATCCCCCCAAACCGAAACTCAGAGCCGCGCCCGTAAGGGTGCGATGACCAATTCCATGGTCATAACAAGGGTGATCTCAATGGATGGATGCAACACTTCACCGAAAGGAGAAGTGGATGCGGAGGAAACAGAAGAAGAGGCGGCGAGGCTACACGGCAGCGGAGCTGGCCGAGGTATTTGATCGCTGGCAACGGGGAGAGTCTTCGGATGGAATCGCCCGGGCGTTGAATTGACGGTGGAATGTCTACTCTGTGCTGTCGCGCTACGGCGGCATGCGGCCGCGAATCAGATGCCGTTCAGCCCGGGTGCTGACTGGGGCCGAGCGGGAGGAGATCTCTCGGGGCATTGCTTCAGGGCAGTCGCTGCGATTGATCGCCCGCATCCTGAACCGCTCGCCATCGACTCTGAGCCGCGAGCTCCGACGCAACGGCGGTCGGACTCGCTATCGGGCCGCAGAGGCGGACAAGCAAGCCTGGAAGAGGGCACGGCGTCCGAAACGGTGCCGGCTGGTGTGCCGGCCCCGGCTGCGCCAGCTCGTGGAAGAGAAGCTGCGAGAGGCCTGGGCACCACAGCAGA
>Ga0315339_1002105_pt1 | contig 15661 bp, 13 predicted proteins | sample ASW17metaG_FD_204514 | JGI IMG/M metagenome (GOLD analysis project Ga0315339, IMG submission 204514) | Ammonia-oxidizing marine archaeal communities from Pacific Ocean, United States - ASW #17 | ecosystem: Environmental > Aquatic > Marine > Oceanic | place: USA: California | collected 2016-12-05
GGATTGAAGACGGATACTGTATTTCAGGGCCTTGCCGATCTTCTTCTTTGGAGGCGGTTCCAGTGACTATAAAAAACGGAGACGTTTTAATCCTTTAATATGAACTGAACTGACTGTTGGGACTTGTTTTCAGTTCTTGTATCAGGAAGTATGGGAGAAATAATTTAGAGTCTTGAGCAATTTCTCATGGTTGAAATGGCGTTTAATAATGAGATTGTGGAGGTTTGAATTCTGCTATGTCCGAAGATTATTTGTTTCCTGTTTCCGACGATATCGCTAAAACAGCTTGGATTGATAACGACAAATATCTTAAGTGGTATGGGAGCTCCCTGGAAGATCCAGAAGCATTCTGGAGAGAACACGGCAAACGAATCGACTGGATTAAGCCCTACACAAAGATCAAAGATGTGGATTATGAAGATGACGCTCGCATCAAATGGTTTTATGACGGAACCCTGAATGCCAGCTATAATTGTATAGACCGTCATCTAGAAAGCCGAGGTGCCCAGACGGCAATTCTCTGGGAAGGGGACGACCCCTCGGAATCCCTCTCAATCACCTACATGGAACTTCATAAAAGGGTTTGCCGGTTTTCTAACGCCCTGAAAACAGAAGGGATTAAGAAAGGGGATGTAGTAACGATTTACATGCCGATGATACCAGAGACCGCCATAGCTATGCTTGCTTGTGCCCGGATAGGGGCCATCCATTCAGTGGTTTTCGGTGGGTTTTCTCCGGATAGTTTGGCTGGGCGGATTCAGGACTGCAATTCGGTTTGCGTGATAACGGCGGATGAAGGGGTCCGAGGCGGTAAAGGTATTCCGTTAAAGGCGAATACAGATGCGGCTTTGGAGAGTTGTCCAACGGTTAAAAAAGTATTCGTCGTAGAAAGAACCAAAGGAGAAATTTCCTGGGTTGAGGGGCGAGATATCTGGTATCACATTGCCACCCGTGCCGAAGCGCCAAATTGTGATCCAGTAGAAATGAACGCAGAAGATCCCCTGTTCATTTTGTATACCTCTGGTTCTACCGGGACCCCAAAAGGTGTGATGCATACGACGGGCGGATATTTAGTTTATGCATCAATAACCCACCAATACGTATTTGATTATCACGACGGTGATATTTACTGGTGTGCTGCCGATGTGGGATGGGTGACGGGACATTCGTACATTCTCTACGGACCTCTCGCGAATGGTGCCATTACAACAATGTTTGAAGGCTTGCCCAACTATCCTGATGCATCTCGGATTTGGCAGGTGGTGGACAAGCATAACATTAATATCCTCTACACTGCGCCAACTGCTATTCGCGCACTCATGCGGGAAGGAGATGAGTTTGTTAAAAAGACAAGCCGTAAAACACTCCGTTTGTTAGGATCCGTCGGTGAACCTATTAACCCGGAAGCGTGGCTTTGGTATTATAACGCTGTTGGCGGAGGCCGGTGCCCAATTGTTGATACTTGGTGGCAGACGGAAACTGGCGGCATTTTGATCACTCCATTGGTTGGTGCGACGGCGTTAAAACCTGGTTCAGCTACCCGACCATTTTTTGGTGTTAAGCCGGCTATCGTTGATAGTGAGGGAAATATCCAAGAGGGAGCCTGCGCAGGCAACCTGGTGCTTCTAGATTCATGGCCAGGTCAGATGCGCACGGTTTACGGGGATCATCAGCGTTTTATTGACACGTATTTTTCCACATTTCCTGGTAAGTATTTTACCGGAGATGGTTGCCGGCGGGATGAGGATGGCTACTACTGGATTACCGGCAGGGTGGATGATGTTATCAATGTCTCCGGTCATCGTATGGGAACTGCGGAAGTGGAGAGTGCGTTGGTAGCGCATCCTAACGTTTCCGAAGCGGCCGTCGTTGGTTACCCGCACGAAATTAAAGGACAAGGTATTTATGCCTATGTCACCGTCATGGCGGGAACAGACCCTTCGGAAGAACTTCGTGCCGAGCTGGGACAGTGGGTGCGAAAGGAAATTGGTTCCATTGCCAAGCCCGACTTAATCCAATGGGCGCCGGGACTTCCCAAAACAAGGTCGGGCAAAATTATGCGGCGTATTTTACGTAAGATTGCGGAAAATGATTCGGCAAATTTAGGGGATACCTCTACCCTTGCTGATCCCACCGTCGTCGATGATCTGGTAATCAACAGGAAGAATACATAAGACCTAATTTTTGAGGTAACAGTTAGTCACCGACTAACTAGGTTAAATTCATTTGGTGGTGGTTTTCTAACGATGATGACTTATTGTGTTCGTCAATAACGATTGATAAGGGAAAGCATGCCCCGGCTGCTAGCAGTAAAGGTTGTCGAAGATATCCTTTATCGCAAATTGACATTTGAGTACTCTTTTTCACACCAATTGGGCCAGAGACAGCTAGATTCACGTGATAGATCGTTTACCTATCGCCTGGTTTTGACAACATTGCGCCGGTTGGGTCAAATAGATGAACTGATAGGGTATTGCCTAAACACCCCTTTACCACGAAAGGCGTCAGGCACCCTCACTATATTGCGGCTTGGCGTGGCCCAACTCTTGTTTCTTGACGTGCCCGCGCATGCAGCCGTTAATACCAGCGTTGAACTTGTTTGCCAACGAAAACAGGAGCCCTACAAAAAACTGATCAATGCTGTACTTCGGCGCCTAAGCCGGGAGGGCAAACATTTGGTTAACGAACAAGACGATGCAAAACTAAACACGGCCGATTGGCTTTGGGCGGCATGGACGACAGCGTTTGGTCAGGAAACTTGTCGCAAAATCGCCGAAGCTCACTTGTGTCAAGCGCCCCTAGACTTGACAGTAAAATGTGATGCCATAGGTTGGGCTAGGAGGCTGTCCGGCCAGTTACTTGACACCGGAAGTATCAGATTATTTGATTACGATGCTATTGACGCGTTACATGGATATAATGAGGGTGCTTGGTGGGTTCAGGATGCAGCAGCAGCCTTGCCTGTTAAGTTGTTGGGTGACATTAAAGGTCTAAGGATCGCGGACCTTTGTGCTGCACCCGGTGGGAAAACCGCACAGCTGGCTGCGGCCGGTGCGGAAGTATTTGCTATCGACAGATCAGCTAATCGACTCACCAGGCTAAACCAGAACTTAGCCCGCCTAAACCTAGAAGCACAAACGATAGTTGCTAACGCGATTACCTGGCGGCCAGAAACGCTGCTTGATGCAGTCTTAATCGACGCCCCTTGTACAGCTACTGGCACCATTCGTCGACATCCAGACATTCAGCACTTAAAGACCCCGGATGATGTTTCTGGTGTTTTGGCGACCCAAAAAGCGTTATTGAAAGCAGCATTTCAAATGGTGAAGCCCAGAGGTGTAGTTATATACTCGACTTGTTCTCTACAGCCTGAGGAAGGTCCAGAGATTATTCAAGCGCTTATATACTCTGGTTCGCCGGTAACACGAGATCCAGTAACTACTTCCGAAATTGGGGGGTTGAAAAATTTTATAACATCAGACGGTGATCTTAGAACCTTGCCATGCCATTTGGCGGAGTTTGGGGGAATGGACGGTTTTTTTGCTGCTCGTCTGATTCATAACTGATTAACTATTTGTCTGTTATTTCCTTCTTGCACGCTATTTTTATAATACTCGTTTTATAGGAGCGAAGAAATTGCTCTCTCAAGCTGTTGCTACTCAAAACCCGAACGGTTTTTTGAGTGAGTTTTGGCGGCTCGCTTATAGAAACCCAATCTACAGTTATACTTTGTTGGGAAGTACACCACGGGGGTTGCTTGGCACACCTCCACAACTGTTGAACGGGAATGCGTCGGTTGGTCAGGCAATCCTTGCGGGATTATTACCCTTCCAGGGAAGAAGGTATAATTTTGGTTCTTTCAGAGATCTGGCAAATCAGGCTAACGAACAATGGCTCGCGCTTATCCATAGTTTCAAATGGTTGTCTGATCTTCACTCAGTTGGATCAAGTGATGCTAGCACCCGTGGGCAGGAGCTTATAGCCCAGTGGATGGATATTTATAATAAATGGGACGATTTTTCCTGGCAGCCTGATATTCTTGGCGCTCGCTTAGCAAATTGGACTACTCATTTCGCATTTTTGTCAGCGACAGCTAACCAACAATTCTTGAATAAAAGTCTTTTTGAGCTCGGTCGTCAGTCGCGCCACCTTTCCCGAAGCGTACTACAAGGACCGCCAGGGCACCCAAGAATTACTGCTCTAAAGGGGCTAATTTATGCGGGCATTTCATTACCTCAATCCGAAAAATATTTGGTTCAGGGTATGGACGGGTTAGAAAATCAACTAGCATGCCAACTCTATCCAGATGGTGGGCATGTTTCAAGAAACCCAAAAATACAAATGGACTTCTTGCGAGATCTTTTAGGAATCCGAGCCGCGTTATTAACGGCACATTACATTGCCCCAAATTGGTTGAACCAAGCCATTAGCCGTATGGCTTCTATGCTTCGGGGTATGCGTATGGGTGACGGTGGGCTGGCGCGTTTTAACGGAGCAGGCAGCGAGGAACCAAGGGAAATTGGGAAATTACTTTCTAAAGTAAAATTAAGAGGAAAGGCGCCCTCGGCCTATCTACATTCGGGGTTTCATCGATTGGAAACAGGAAAAACAATTTTAATCATGGACGCTGGGGCTCCCTCAACCCAAGATGAAAACAAATGGGGGCATGCAGGAACGTTGTCATTTGAATTAAGCGTGGGCAGAGAGAGGCTCATAGTTAACTGTGGGGCGACAAGTTGTATGGGGGAGGATTGGCGGCAGGTACTAAGGTCCACAGCCGCCCATTCAACTGTAAGTGTAAACGACGTAAACTCGTCAGAATTGAGCACACCTGGGGAGGTTAATCGAAAACCTATAAATGCACATTGTAGCCGAAAGGAAATCGGAGGGAGGGCTGTTATTGAGGCGAGAAGCAGTGGCTATAGCGAAAAATTTGACCTGATACACCAACGCATTATTATGATGTCCTCAGATGGTTCTGAAATACTAGGTGAAGATCTGTTGGATGGTTCTGGTGGGCGTAGTTACGTAGTGAGGTTCCATCTGCATCCAAACGTTCAGGCTACCGAAATTCAGCATGGCAAAGCGGTTCTTTTAAAACCAAGGCGGGGGTCGGGATGGAAGTTTGCGGCAAATAACCAGTCAATAGAATTAGAAGATAGTATATATGTGGATGGATCCGTCCGACCGCGTAGAAGCCATCAAGTAGTAGTGTCGGGAGAGTTATCAGGATGCGGTGCGTCTGTAAAATGGACATTGACGCGTATCTAGGTGTGGAGTTTATTGGAATATGTAAATTAAACGTGCTCGTACTATTTCAAGATTCACGTAGTTTTAAAAATTCGGCTGGTAGTTAGGAATTAGACCCTAAAATACTTTTTAAGCGTAGACATGAACCGCAAGACACTACTAAAAGATATTAATGATAAAACAGCGATTGTTGGTGTCATTGGCATGGGTTACGTGGGGTTACCCCTTGCACTTACATTCGCTTCAGAAGGTTTTTCTGTTACCGGTTTTGATATTGATCCAATGAAGATTGAACTGTTAATGGAAGGCCGGTCCTACATTAATCATATATCAGACGATGTCATTCAGGATCACGTTTCGCACGGCAAACTAAAACTTAGCTGCGATTTTGCTCCACTAGCCGAGATGACAGCTATAATTATATGCGTGCCGACACCTCTTACTCGTGACCGAGAACCAGATCTTAGATTTGTAGAGAAGACCGCACGAGTAATTTCTTCCTATTTACAGGCAGGTCAATTGGTTGTCCTTGAATCAACAACGTATCCAGGTTGCTGCAAAGAACGTGTAAAACCTATTTTGGAAGAGGGCGGATTAATCTCTGCTAAGGATTTTTATTTAGCCTATTCTCCCGAAAGGGAGGATCCAGGAAACCCCAATTATGTCACAGCTAATATTCCTAAAGTGGTCGGTGGAGATGGGCCCGAGGCCCTTGAAATAGCAGCTGCTTTATATGGTCAAATTGTTGTAGATACAGTCCCCGTTTCTTCCATGGACGTAGCGGAGGCTGTAAAACTCACAGAAAATATCTTCAGGTCAGTAAACATTGCACTGATGAATGAACTAAAGGTGATTTATCAAAAATGTGAGATCGATATTTGGGAAGTAATTGAGGCCGCAAAAACCAAACCATTCGGTTATATGCCGTTTTACCCGGGTCCCGGATTGGGAGGACACTGCATTCCTATCGACCCCTTCTATCTCACGTGGCGGGCAAATCAAGTGGGCGAGACGACTAGATTTATCGAGTTGGCTGGCGAGATCAACACAGCTATGCCTGCAAAAATTGTTGAAACTCTATCAACATCTTTGCTCGAACGTTTTAACAAAACCTTAGATGGTGCACGTATACTTTTGTTAGGTATTGCTTATAAAAAAAATGTAGACGATACCCGTGAAAGCCCAGCTTTTATACTTATCGATTTGCTGGAAAATCGTGGCGCCACTGTTGAATTTTTTGACCCCTATGTTCCCGTAATACCGGCAACAAGAAACCATTCCCATCTGGAGGGCCGGAAGACGATTGCATGGGTTCTTGAAAACTTTCTAGAGTACGACGCCGCGTTAATCTGTACGGATCATGATGGTTTAGATTATGCCGATTTAGTAAATAATAGTCGACTGGTCGTAGACACACGCAACGCCATTGACAATAAAACAGTAGATATGGAAAAGGTGCAAAAAGCTTAAGGCATCTCGATTTTTCTGTTTAGCACCTTAGCCGATAGGGACCATCTCGAGCGTTTTAGAATCTGATTTAGCGATGTTATGCCAAGTAAGGATTTAGGTTGACGTTCACGGCGTGAACAGTATACGTTCATCTCGTGAACGCCACTTCAAATTATTGGAATGTACTATCGAAAATTTTGTTGCTTATAAAATAGGACCAAAAATAGTTTGTTCTGAAAGTGGACAGGCAAAAGAAGAAAAAGGGCTTGGTTTTTGAATGGCTACGAACGAAAGCGACCCCGAAATAACACTGGGTGTACTCAATGTTGTTGGAAAAAATAGTCACGTTACTCAAAGAGATGTGGCCAAAAATATCGGGATAGCTCTTGGACTGACAAACACCTACTTGAAACGTTGTATAAAGAAGGGTTTGATCAAGGTTAAACAGGTCCCAGCAAATCGATATGCTTATTATCTGACGCCTAGGGGGTTTTCAGAAAAAAGTCGGCTCACAACGGAATTCTTATCACAAGGTTTCCAGTATTTCCGGGTGGCGCGAACTCAACTAAATGAAGTTTTTGAAACTTGTCAGCGGAGAAACTGGAACAATATAGCTCTTCACGGATTAACAGATGTTTCCGAAATTGCGGTTCTGTGTGCGCCCATATTTCAAGTTAAGATTGTTGGGATAGTCGATAAATCTTCATCATTATCGGAATATTCGGGAATACCTATATTTGAGAATATTGATCAATTAGGAGTTTTAGATGCGATAGTAATTACAGATTTGGGTGATCATCAAGCTAGCTTGAAACATTTGTCAGACTTTTATCCAGAGTCTCGTATCTTCGTGCCCCAAATTTTAAATTTGTTCGAAAAGGTTCGGATGGGGGAAGTTGAAACGTGAAGTCTTGGTATGTTGTTCACACGCATCCACGTGCCGAAAACACAGTGGTTAATCATTTAAAACGTCAGGATTTTGACACCTACTTACCTTTATTCCTAAAAAGGCGCAGTCATTCAAGGCGAGTTGACTGGGTTCCGTCGCCGTTTTTTCCAAGATATCTATTTGTTGGCATGGATATCGAAAAGGTTAGGTGGAGAGCCGTGAGATCAACCTTGGGTGTTTCAAACTTTGTTTGCTCGGGAGAGAATCCAATAAAAGTACCAACAGATATTTTGAAATTGCTGAGAAGTCGAGAAGATGAGAAGGGCTTTGTTAAACTCGGATCAAGTTCCCCAATCCATCCAGGGGACCAGGTGCGAATAATTGACGGTGCTTTGGGTGACCTCGTCGCAATAGTTAAAGAATTGCACGGTTTGGACCGTGTTACATTGTTGTTAAGATTGATGGGTCGCCAGGTAAGTGTCAATACACCCTTAGAGCGTATATCGGCCGTGAGCTGAAAAAGCTGGTTCTGAGGTAAAGGTTTTAAATTTGGTCTGGTGGCCAAAGTCACCCGGACTGCGGTAGCGTGCTTAAATTGAAAGCATTAATTTGTGTTTTTCTTTCTTTAAAATTAAACACAAGGATTTATGGGCGATATGCGAGAATTTCTGGATCCAATCCCTAATCTTGACGATACAACAATCCTAGTAACGGGCGGGACGGGCTCTTTTGGTCGGGCGTTCATTCAGCGTGTCCTAACAAAATATGAACCGAGGAAATTAATAGTCTTTTCGCGTGATGAATTAAAACAAAGTGAAATGATGGAGGAGTTTTCAGTTACCAAGTATCCATCGATCAGATATTTTCTTGGTGATGTTAGGGATCGTGATCGTCTTGAAATGGCAATGCGCGGTGTGAACTATGTCATCCATACAGCAGCATTGAAACAAGTTCCAGCAGCAGAATACAATCCAATGGAATGCATCAATACTAACGTTATAGGAGCTGAAAATGTTGTGCAGGCAGCTATCCGTTGTAGTGTTGAGAAGGTTGTAGCCTTGTCTACTGATAAGGCGGTCAACCCAATCAATCTTTATGGCGCGAGTAAGCTAGCCTCTGATAAAATATTTATCGCTGCTAATAATTTGAGCGGCTTTAATGGTACCCAATTCAGTGTAGTAAGATATGGCAATGTAATTGGATCTCGTGGCAGTGTCACCCCGCTTTTTAAAAAGTTATTTAAAGAGGGCGCTCAGAGCATACCCATTACGGATGAGCGTATGACCCGTTTTTGGATGACGTTAGAACAAGCTGTAAGTTTTGTGTTATCTAGCCTGGCAAAAATGACCGGCGAAGAGATATTTGTGCCGAAAATACCTAGCATGAAAATCATTGAAATAGCTGATGTCCTCGCACCCGGTATCCCAACCCGTATAACCGGTATTCGGCCCGGTGAGAAAATCCATGAGGTTATGATCACAACAGATGATGCTCGTTATAGTTTCGAGTTGAGCGATAGATTTGTCATTCAACCTGCATGGAGTTTCTCTAGTAATGACATCTCCGAGAAATCAGCGAGACTGGTGATGGATGGATTTACCTATTCCAGTGATACTAACCCCGATTGGCTCACTGCTAAACTGCTAAAACAAATGTGCGGAACTTAACCTGGAACCCAAGAGAAAATTTCTACCTTATACTCGTCAAGAAATTGATGAAGAGGATATAGAGTCCGTTGTAGAAGTCTTGCGCAGCGAAGTATTGACTACGGGACCGGTTAATCTAGCTTTTGAAGCTAAACTTACAGAATTAGTCGATGCAAAATATGCTATAAGCTGTTCCAGCGGCACAGCGGCGCTTCATTTAGCGGTTCAAGCAATCGGTCTTAAAGCTGGGGATAAGGTGGTTGTCCCAACAATTACGTTCCTGGCGACAGCTAATGCTCCACGCTATACGGGCGCCGACGTATTATTTGCCGATGTTGAGCCAGATACGGGACTTATGGGTGCGGGGCAGCTAGAGGAAGTGATTTATAAAATTGAGGACAAGGTTGCGGCAGTGATTCCTGTACACCTTGGAGGACAAAGCCCCAATTTGGCGGAGATAAGTAGGTTAGCTCGACGGCATAAAATTGCAATTATTGAGGACGCTAGTCACGCTATTGGTTCAGTTTATGCTGGGTCGGAGAAAAATAATCTAGTTGGTAGTTGTGGGGACAGCCAAATAACTACTTTCTCCTTTCATCCGGCAAAAAATATAGCAATGGGAGAGGGTGGTGCAGTAACTACAAATGATGAAAGGCTAGCCCATAGACTTAGATTGTTACGTAATCACGGCATGGTTAGAGAAGAACATTACCCTGATCCATGGTTTTACCAAATGCGAGAACTCGGATTCAATTATAGGGCTAGTGATATTCATTGTGCTTTAGGTCTAAGCCAATTGAATAAATTGCCAAATTTTTCCGAAAAACGTCGCCGTTTGGTTGAATCGTATGACCTTAAGTTAGGGACGTTAGCGCCAGTAGTGCGATCGGTTCGTCGTATGCCCGGTAATCCTGTCTGGCACTTGTACATTGTGTTAATTGATTTTAGTCAGATTGAGATCGACCGGGCTACAGTAATGAACCGTCTTCTCGCTGCGGGTATTGGAAGCCAAGTTCATTATATTCCTGTTCACCAACAACCCTATTATAAGGAATTGTATGGAGAAATGAATATGCCAGGCGCAGAACAGTATTACAGGAGGTGCCTATCTCTTCCTCTTTACACTCGTATGGAAGAAAAGGATGTTCAATATGTTGTTGAAACGCTTGGTAATATTATCGGCTTATAAAAGATAATTTGTCAAAATTAAATATCAATAGTTCATAAGACCAACAAATACTATTTAGATTGAAAAATGCAGATAGATGATATTATCAGTACCAAACGACTTACACTTAGAAACTTAGCTAAGTCTGATGCGGGAGGTAATTATCATGTGTGGATGCGAGATCCAAAAATATTGCGTTTCCTGGAGGCGCGGTATTGTGAGTTTGACGAGAGCAAATTAGAAAAATATATCTCAGATATGAATCATAGCGAAAGCGACCTTTTGCTCGGCATATTTTTAAAAGCGATTAATGAACACATAGGTAATATTAAGCTTGGTGAAATCAACTTTCATCACTGCCGTGGTAATGTGGGAGTGATAATCGGATTGAAGTCTCACTGGGGCCACGGTTATGCAACTGAGGCTATAGAGGCTATATGTGATTTTGCTGGAAAGAAGCTAAATTTGCATCGTGTTTATGCTGGATGCCATGCAAATAACCCTGGTTCATGTATGGCATTTCAAAAAGCCGGCTTCAAATTAGAAGGGAAGCTTGTCCACGATGCCTTTGTTGATGGAGAGTGGGTTGATGGCATCATTTATGGTCGTGTATTTTCAACGTGAACTCTTTATATGGTTCACGTCAATTAGGTAAATTGGTTGAAACTGTCATATATTGTGGGCACTTATAACCCCTTTATTAAACTGGAGAAAAGCCTTTGCTTCTAAAATGCCGACAATGAGATTCTTAAACAACAACAAGTAAATAAAAGATAGAAGGTTAACTATTGCAGATGACCTATGGATATGACGATATTATCAAGGCTTACGGTTCCGTGGGCGTCGATTGTGGAATTTTGCATGACAGCCCCGAATCGACTGCTCTTCATATTAACGAAATCTGGTATGATTTGCCTAGTTGGTGGAACTCATCCAGGATGCAGTCATTCAGACAAGTTTGGAGCTATCATTATGCCCGCACTTCAAACCTTTGGTGGTTTGATTGGATGCGGGCCTTAGCAAAATTGTGAAAAGCTATATGATAGAATAGATTAATTTTGGTGGTGAGCAGAAACTAAAGGTTTAGTTGGACTGCTATATAGAGGCAAAAACCGTACGATAATTTTCTGCAACGCGAAGCAAGTGTTTTCAAATCCGGAACCCGACGGTAACGGAGGAAGTTAAGTAAGTGAACCAAAGTAATATCAACATTGGAGAGGAAATTTACAAATGGGCGTCCGATTTGTTTCCTATGTGTCGCTCTATAACAGGTCAAGGTGTGAGGGAAACATTAACCTACCTCAAAAACATCTTACCTGAACTCGCAATTTTTGAGGTAGAGTCTGGAACAAAAGCATTTGATTGGGAAGTTCCTGACGAATGGAATATTCGAGAAGCCTATATACTTGATCCAGATGGCAAGAAGATAATTGATTTCAGAAATAATAATCTTCACATAGTAAATTACTCTGTTCCCACAGATGTTAGCCTGAGTTTAGAAGAGTTAGACAAACACCTATACTCAATCTCTGAACGGCCTAATGCTATTCCTTACGTTACGTCTTACTATGAACGGAATTGGGGATTTTGTCTTACTCACAAACAACGCCAGAGTTTGCAGCCTGGCATCTATAGGGCTGTTGTTGATAGTACGTTAGCACCAGGTTTTTTGACCTATGGAGAACTTGTTCTACCGGGACGTGATAAAACTGAAGTTTTGTTATCAACATACATTTGTCACCCTTCACTGGCTAACAATGAAATCTCAGGACCGGTTGTAACCGCGGCCTTATCTAAGTGGTTAATTTCATTAAGTGAGAGAAAGCACACATATCGAATAGTGTTTGTTCCTGAGACAATAGGCTCGATAATTTATATAAGTCGTCACTTAAAACATTTAAAAGAGTCCGTTATTGCCGGCTTTAACGTTACCTGTGTCGGTGATGATATGGCTTATACTTATTTGGCGTCTCGCCATGGTTCAACACTCGCCGATCGAGTCGCCCGTCATGTTCTTGGCCACCTGGATCCTGGGTATGTGAGTCATCCTTTCCTTAAGAGAGGCAGTGATGAGCGTCAATACTGCGCTCCAGGTGTTGATCTTCCTGTAGTATCAATTATGCGTACCAGGTACGGCGACTATCCTGAATATCACACATCAGACGATAACCTAGACTTTATTTCACCTGAAGGACTAGGAGGTGGGTTCAACGCGCTAAGATGCTGTATAGAAGTGCTGGAGTTAAATGAGATACTTGTGAACACAGTTCTTTGTGAGCCTCAACTTGGGCGCCGGGATCTTATATCAAATATCGGCTATGGACCTGGAAAGGCTGACATTGATAGGCGCGTATTATCACATTTATTAGCCTACTGTGATGGCAGTAAGGATTTAGTGGAGCTTTGTGAAATCATAAACCTTCCGTTATGGGATATATCCAAAGCAATAGATATTTTAAAGGAGGAAGGCTTAATTGAAGCAACGACTGTTAATAGGTCGAAGATGACCTAATGGGCTCAACTGTTTCCCGTTTAGGAATTGGTACTGCCCAGTTTGGGTCCAATTATGGGATTTCTAATACTAATGGAAAAGTATCAAAAATTGAGGTGGCTAAGATTTTGGGGAATGCCTCCGAATCAAAAATTTCTCTAATTGATACAGCAACTTCATATGGTTCATGTGAGAAATTGTTGGGTGAACTGATCGAAAGCGAAGACCTTTTTAAAATTATTACAAAAACACCGGTCGCTAAAGCACTGAAAGTGAAAAAACCTGACAAAAAAACGATTATAGACTCTTTTGCGCGATCCCTAGAGCAGTTAAATAAAAGCTACATTTATGGTCTGCTCGTTCATAGTGCGAAGGATCTAGTGTCCAACGAAGGGCGTTGTTTCATTGATGCATTGATAGAATTAAGGCAGTTGAAGTTGGTACAAAAAATTGGCGTTTCTATTTATTCCGGCTCTCAAATTGATCAAGTTTTATCGGTATTTACTCCAGATATAGTGCAGGTGCCATTTAATGCAGCGGATCGCCGATTAGAATATTCTGGGCACTTAAATACTCTTAAAAGACACGGGATAGAGGTACACGCGCGTTCGATATTTCTGCAAGGATTATTACTGATGGATCGGACTCATTTACCAAACCAATTTAAGGAACTTGAGCACGAGTTCAGCCTGTTTCAGGCTAGCGCAAAAAGATCAGAAGTTTCCGTTCTTGAGGCTTGTATATATGCCGCAATGATTCGACCGGAACTTGATAGGATACTGGTTGGGGTTACCAGTGTTCTTGAGTTACGGCAAATAATTGATTCGTGTTGTAGAATTGATAAATATAAGAAGAAGCCTGAATTATACTCTCCAATTATAAAGAACAAACATTTTATTGATCCATCGAGGTGGCGTTTATGAATCCTGCTCGCCAATTTAGAATTGAAAACTCCCAATTGCTTCTGGAGCGAGCATGGAAGGTAATCCCATCGGCCACTCAGACTTTTTCAAAAGGGTCAAATCAGTGGGTTCGTGGAGTTTCACCAAGTTATTTGGTTAAGGGGGATGGGGCATGGGTCTGGGATGCTGATGGCAACAAGTATCTGGATTATCTGATGGCCCTCGGACCTATTATTCTTGGTTATGGTAATCAATCTGTTAATCAGGCTATTTATGATCAGATTAAGAATGGTACAGTATTTAGCCAGATGCATCCATTGGAAGTGGAGCTTGCAGAAAAATTAGTAGAAATCATTCCTTGCGCGGAAATGGTCCGTTTTGGAAAGAATGGTTCTGATGCTACTACAGCCTCTATTAGATTGGCGCGGGCGATAACCGGTAGAGAGCATATAGCTTGTTGCGGTTATCATGGTTGGCATGATTGGTACATAGGGAGCACAACACGAAGCGCGGGAGTACCTAAAGCAGTCAGGAATTTGACACATACTTTTGCCTATAATGAAATTGACTCTCTAAAATCTTTATTTAAAGACTTCCCTCAAAAGTTTGCAGCTGTAATTATGGAAGCGATTAGTGTTGATGAACCAGACCCAGGATTTCTTGAAGAGGTTAAAGATATTACCCATGAAAATGGGGCAATTCTTATTTTTGATGAGATTGTTAATGGTTTAAGACTTGCGCTCGGAGGTGCGCAAGAGCTGATAGGCGTTTCTCCAGATATAGCTACTTTTGGCAAGGCAATGGCAAACGGTATGCCTCTTTCGGCAGTAGTCGGCAAAAGAGAATATATGGAAGTTTTTGACGAAATATTCTTTTCCGGAACCTTTGGTGGCGAAACAGCCTCACTTGCTGCAGGATTAGCAACGGTCAACGAAATCGAAAAAAAAGGTGTCATTAACCACCTTTGGAAATTCGGTGGAAAGCTGAAGTCGGGAATCAATAATCTTATAGAACAATTTAGCTTATCCGAGGCAATTCAGTTAGTGGGATACGATCCCTATTCAATAATGACGTTTCCTCATGATGATGAAAAAGAAAGCCGAACCCGTAGATCCTATTTTATGCAGGAGTGTCACAAGCGGGGTCTTTTATATTTTGGAATTCATATGCCGACGGCATCTCATGGAGATTTGGAATTAGAGTTCACGCTAAAAGTTCTCTCCGAAGTGATGCCAATGTTTGCTTCCGGATATCAGGCTAATGATTTTTCCAAACGTCTAGAAGGAGAGATAATTGAGCCCATTTTTCGAAAAAGGTAAAAGGAAAGGTTTCTAATGCCTGTTCTCGGTATAGTCCCCGCGAGAGGGGGATCCAAACGTATACCAAATAAAAATATTACGTTGTTTAACGGTCGCCCAATGATGGCCAACATTTTGGATGTTGCCAAAGAAAGTGGGATATTTGATAAGATACATGTGTCAACCGAGAGCAAAGAAATAGCCTCAGTAGCTGCAGATTTAGGATTCAAGCCTCATTTCATGCGGGATACGTCTCTAGCTGATGATTATACGCCGTTGCAGCCAGTTTTGAAATGGGTGGTTGATGAATTTGCAGTGCGAGGAGAAAACTTTGATACGATATTTCTTCTCATGTCCAGTGCGGTTCTAGTTGAACCAGATGATCTTAAAAGGGGTTTAGAGGTATTTAATCAAAATGAAAAGAAAAAACCATTAATGGTCATGGCACCATATCCGGCTCCAATCGAGTGGGCGTTCACTATGAAAAATGACGGCACATTAAGTCCTATTAATCCAGTGTCTTTGAACACGAGGTCTCAAGACTTGCCCGAAAAGTACTATGATGCGG
>Ga0315339_1002107_pt1 | contig 15653 bp, 10 predicted proteins | sample ASW17metaG_FD_204514 | JGI IMG/M metagenome (GOLD analysis project Ga0315339, IMG submission 204514) | Ammonia-oxidizing marine archaeal communities from Pacific Ocean, United States - ASW #17 | ecosystem: Environmental > Aquatic > Marine > Oceanic | place: USA: California | collected 2016-12-05
AGTACACTTTGAGGACATTATGAGCACGGCTCTTGCCGGGTTGACTGTTTCGAGTTTATACGCTTTTACTGGCTTAACGGCTTTCTACGGCTTTGAGTTGTCATTTGGTGAGATTATAAGGCTACTGGTCATCGTTTTTAGTTTGGCCTGGCTTGTTCTCGTGCGCGATGTAGAGTCCAAGTGGAAAAACGAGAATCTGCAGCTTCTTTATTTTCTTCTCTATATATTCTTGCTGGCCCAGTTTCATCGCCTAACCGACGACGGGGTTTGGCTAGCCGTTGCCGCGAACGGCCTGTTGGGCATTGCGTTTCTAAGCAGTGCAGTCAATGGTGGACTCAAGGGAATTGTAGTTTCCCGTCGAGATAAAGTTGTGGTTGGCAGTATCGTGGTAGGGGGGCTGTTCTTTACGGCTTCCCGATCTTTTTCTGTCGGCGATATCAGCCAGTTAGTCACGGTTGACTGGCCGAGCTTGCTGTTGCTTGGCGAAGCCGTCCTAATTTATCTCCTCATGTTGTTTGTCAGACAAAACCCTGGCACGGTTAAGAGGGGCCGGGGGATACTCGTAGTCGCATGCGTATCGATTGGCGTCGCGGTGTTGGTAGGTGGGGGGCGGATCGCGGTGGCATACGGCTATTACAGTGATGCAGTAGATGCTTTCGCGGTAGGTCGCTATGACGATATGCTGCACCATACGCAGCAGTTGATGGCAACCGAGCCTGGATTGCAAACCGGGCTTCTTTCTGCCGCGCAAGTGCTGAAAACGTCTATGGATGCCGTGCCCGATGGCGAAGGGCAAGCTGAGGCATATGTCGTGATTGGCGATATCGCCGCTTATGCAAGGGAGTGGGACAGGGCTGTAGAAGCGTATAATATCGCCGCTATAGTTGCCCCCGATTTTCCCGATATAAACCTCAAGCTCGCTGATGCTTCGTTTGAATTAGGTTATCGCAATAAGACCTTGAAGGAATACAGCGAGGCAGTAAATGAGGCCGAAGTTGCACCTTTGCAGTACTGGGCTTATGCTGCGGCACTCGCGAGAATGGGCGAATGGCAAAAAGCGAATCGCCATATCGATACGGCTTTTGCTACAGATGGTGGTAGCGGGGATATAGGCGAGTTGATTGGCAATCAAGAGTATTTGTCTGTCAACTTAAGGCATCTGCTTTCCACGAAAGCGCTAGCCTATTTAAGCAGGCTGACGTTTTACGAGATTGGTGCCTTGTTGCGGCAAAGAGGATGGGGGGTATTGCACGGGAGTATGCAAATCGGTTCCACGGGGATAGCGTCACCGGTAGATATTATCGCTAGGAGTGGATTGCCGGGGGAAGAGTATTTGACGGTCGATGGGCGGCAGGTTTCCCCGCAGAAGAGAGGCTATAATATCGTCGTCATAGATCCGCACACTGGAGTGGTGGAAGACGCGGTCAGTTTTGATACCTGGGAAAATAGGGTTGATGGCCACAAGATGGGTGATTATTTAAGGAATATTCCAAGTGGCAAGATTGTGGCTGCGACGATTAGCGATGAAGGATCCGGAGCATTGGTACCGCGCGCGAGGGCCGGTTTAAGGGAAGTCGGCATTCGGCGTTTTCCGATTTACGCCTGGAGGCATGCCTTAGTCGGCGTAAGGGGAACCCACGGCAAGGCCGTTGAGTCGCTGGGGAACGGAGCGATTACGACAATCGGAGTATTAAAGGGGAATATTGCGGCTACCGATGCCGAGGATGCTGGCAAGCTGAGGGACTTGTTATTCCAGGCCGCTACTGAGGCGCCCAGCAAGGTCGCGGTATATATACCTGATCTGCAGGCCGATGCGGTTATTACCATAGCGAGATATAAGGACTGATCGGGCCTATGTGCGGAATCGTTGGTGTGTGTGCGCGAAAAGGTGTGATCGAGGAGGGAGATCTGGCCCGAATGAGGGATACGTTGACCTACAGGGGCCCAGATGATGAAGGGCTGTGGGTCGACAATGATCGCCGTGTGGGCTTGGCCCACCGTAGGCTATCGATTATCGATTTGACGGTTGCAGGCCATCAGCCAATGGTCAGCGACAGCGGCGGGTCTGTTTTGTCCTACAATGGCGAAATATACAATTTCGTGGAATTGCGGGAGGAGTTAGAGGAGAAAGGGTGCCGCTTCAAATCGCGTTCAGATACTGAGGTCATACTGCACGCCTATGATGTATGGGGAATTGATGCGATCCGCAAGTTTAATGGAATGTTTGCCTTCGCTCTCTACGATCAGAAAAAAAAGCAATTAATTCTCGCTAGGGACCGATTCGGCGAGAAACCACTCTATTACTATGTGAACCGCGATTTATTGATTTTTGCGTCGGAGTTAAAGGCAATTAAGTCCCACCCTCGTTTCTCCGCTTCGATCGCGAGCGATCTAGCGTTACCGTATGTGGTATGGGGAAATTTCCCTTGTCCGGGCACGATTTTCGAGGATACGAAAAAACTTCCTCCAGCACATTATCTGATATACGATATAGAAACGCACGATTGCAATACCGTGCGTTACTGGCAGCCTGCGGAATATGTGGGGAGTTGCCCCGATATTTCCCTTCCGGAAGCGGTTGCGCGCTTGGACCCACTGCTGACCGATGCGGTGGCGAAACGGTTGGTTGCAGACGTACCCGTCGGGGCTTTTTTGAGCGGGGGGATCGATTCCTCGCTGATTGTCGCTGTGATCTCTCGCTTGGTCGACAATCTAAAAACCTTTACGATTGGCTTTGCAGAAACTGAATTTAATGAGGCGCCTTTCGCCAAAAAAATCGCCGAACACTTAGGTACTGAGCACTACGAATATCGCGTTTCTCAGCAAGAGGCACAGGATCTTTTATTGCAACTGCCGACCATATACGACGAGCCCTTCGCTGATTCTTCCGCGATTCCGACTTATATTGTATCCAAGTTGGCCCGGGAACAGGTCAAAGTCGCTCTTACTGGTGATGGGGGGGACGAGCTTTTTGGCGGTTATAACACCTACCCACATTTCTACCAGTTGCTGTTGTTGTTGGGTTTGCCGCAGGGGGCCAAGAGCGGATTGTCAAAATTGGTGGATTGGGCGGGCAGCGATAGAATGCGCAGGCACCGGGCACTTTTACAGCAAGACGAACCGTGGAAGTTATTCCTATATATAAACGAGCGGGCCAATACCAAGATCGGTGACGCTTGTAGCATAGTCTTAGGAGGAAAAGAGAGCCAGATCGCGGAATCGGCATTTGTAGACGCCTTTAAATCCGTTGCCTATCGCGGTCTGATGCAAAGCGCCCCGTTTACCGATATGTCGACCTATCTCACCGACGATATATTGACGAAGGTCGACCGAGCCAGTATGGCGGTATCTCTGGAAGCGAGAGTACCTTTATTGGATCACCGGGTCGCCGAGTTTGCTTTGGGGCTATCGGTTAGCTGCAAGATGGGGCCGATGCGAAATAAGGGTAAAAGGGTGCTCCGCTCGCTGCTGGCCAATTACCTGCCCGCCACCTTGTTTGAGCGGCCCAAGCGAGGGTTTAGCATACCTTTGGCCAAATGGTTTAGGGGAGACATGCGCTGGCTGTTAAGCGAATATCTCGATCAGGGCAGGTTGAAAAAGGAAGGGCTGTTTGACGCTAAAGCCGTTGGGTGTATGGTACAGGAGCACCTCTCGGGCAGGCGGGATCGAGAAGCTGTGCTGTGGAGCCTGGTCTGTTGGCAGATGTGGAGAGAAAAGTGGCGTGTATAGAAGCGAGATAAATCATGTGCATATATGCATCAATGGGAAAATGCAGATGAGTGTGGGACTAGTTTAAAGCAAATTAAATCCAATAGTTTGGGAGTTACAGATTGAAACGAGCATTGTTGTCATTGCTGCGCTGTCCGCAGTGCGCGGGGAATTTTCGACTGGTGGAAAACAAAGGGGATGAGCAGGAAGTCGAGGAGGGGACTTTAAGATGTGAGACCTGCGAGAACGAAAACCAGATCCGAAATTTTATTCCGCGTTTTGTTGACAGTGAGAATTATGCGCGCGGATTCGGTTTTCAATGGAATCTCCATGCGCAAACCCAGTTGGACAAGTTTAACGGCACTAAGATTACGACAGAGCGGTTTTTTGACGGTACGCAATGGAAGCCGGACGAGGTCAAAGGGATGAATGTCCTAGAGGCGGGTTGCGGTGCGGGAAGATTTACCGATGTCATGCTCGCTGCGGGTATGCAGGTCTATTCCCTGGATTATAGCAACGCAGTAGATGCCTGTCTGGTGAATCATGGCTTGCATCCGAATCTGAATATAGTGCAAGGCGATATGTGCAAGGTGCCTTATGCCAAACAGAGTTTTGATCGGGTTTTCTGTTTCGGCGTATTGCAGCATACGCCGGATGTGCGGAAGTCATTTTTCTCTTTGACGGAATTAGTGCGCCCTGGTGGGAGTATTGCCGTGGATGTTTACCGCAATACCTTGAAGGCTAGACTGCATTATCCCAGGTATCTGCTGCGGCCCCTGGCCAAGAGGCTGGCGGCACCAAAGCTCTACTCTGTAGTCGAAAAAATGGTCGATTTCCTGTTGCCTGTCAGCATTGGGCTTAAGAGGATTCCGCTAATCGGAAAGTATATGTACCCGCTGATTCCCGTCGCCAATTATTGGGGAGATTTGCCCCTAAACAAAAAAATGGTCAGGGAATGGTCGGTCGTCGACACTTTTGACTGGTTAGCCAGTTGGTACGACCAGCCACAGAAGGCGGAAACAATTAAGTCCTGGATGGAAGAAGCGGGCTTTGTCAATATTCAAGTCCGGAATCTGGGGTCCTTTGTCGCAACTGGTGATAAGCTGCTTTAACGGTGTCCCCGATGACTCGCTCCATTCACCTGTTCGAGCAATTTCAGCGCCATGGCGTGGGATTGCTCATCATACTCTGTGGCGTTGTCATCAGGGCGTTCTACGCTTTTTATTTCGAACCCTTTTTGCACTGGGACGAGGCGCCACAGGCCTTGATGGCTTTGAAGATTGCCCAGGGGGAGATGTTTCCTTCGGTTCATTTCCAGTTGCCTTATATCGGCGCAGTTGAACAATATGGGCTATCATTGTTTTTCGTCATTTTTAACGACGATATTTTTGCACTGAACTTATTCTATTTTATAATCTCCTCTCTTTGTTTGTTTTTCGCCTCTGGTTTTTATCGGTCTGTTCTGCCCGCCCCGTGGAATGTTATCGCGCTCGCCCTGTTTGCGCTGACCCCGCCGCTCGTGCTGTTGTTTAGCCTACAATCCTACAGTTTCGGATCTCTGGTCCTATTCGAGACCTTGATCTTGGGCATTCTATTTCCACAAAGGCTAGAGGCAGGAGGGGCCCTAAAATGGGCGCTGATTGGTGGGGTATGTGGGATTGCCCTGTACAATAACGTACTTTTTGTATGGGTCTTTTTGTTTTCTTTGTGGCGCGTGTGTACTGAAAAAAAAAGCCAGTTGATCTCTATTTTTTTCATTTTCTTTCTTTTTGGTTACGCTCCAATGTTATTGTTCAACTGGCAGAACGAGTTTATATCCTATCAGTTTCTATTTGCCAAATTCCTCAACGTCTCTAGGGCGATGGTAGACGAACACGGGGCGGTAAAGGCCGTGTTCGTGGGGGTGGCCGAAAAATTATCCGGTAATGGCCTCGAATCGGATCGTATTATGTTTTACCATCTCCCGCGTTTATTGACTTCTCCCGCGGGACATTTGATTGCCACGGCGATATTCGCAGGTATCGCCGTATTGACCTCGGTTGCATTTTTGTCCTTATATCCGAGGTTCGGCATGCGGGTCGGGAGCTTTGGCAGTTATTCACTCGGGCATAGATTCGCGTTTTACACCTGTACTGCTTTAATATGTCTTTCGACAGTATCGCAAGTTCGATACATGACTGCTCTCGCACCAGTTTTACCCGTGCTTTTGAGCGATGGCCTGCTGATCGCATACGCAAAGAACAAGGTGTTGGGCCTTGGTATTTTAACATTTATCCTTACTTTTCTTTTAGTTATACATGTATTGGTTTTCGTCGATGACGCGAGCATCCACGTAGACGAAATTGGCAAAGTGTATTCGATATTAGAATCGCGCGGATTGACGCATGGGTACGGGTCGTACCCATTCCAATCGTATGCTGCTTTTATAAGTAAGGAGTCGATAAAAATATCTCCCCAGATCGGCCCCCTCTTCCTAGACAAAATACCTAGCTATTCTCAGATCGTGGACCAGGAAGAAGATGTCTTCTTTATCTTTCCCGCAGGTAGTCCATATCTTGATAAAATTGATGATATGCCAGTATTTTACCAAATCGAAAAGACGGATCAATGGTCGGTGATTTGGGGGTTGAGCGAACGTTTGTATCCGGAAGACCTACTGACAGAAGTAGAGCTTGCAAAGCCCGGAGGTTTCAGGCGATGGAGTTACAAGACCAACCCGGCTGTATTAGAGGTGTTTCGTGGCGGATATTAACCGAATATTGAGGATACTCGCGCACTATGCCAGCAAAATGCATTTTTAGCTATTCCGATAAGCCGGATATTTCGATTGTCGTCCCTTCCTTTGATGGTAGTAGGAAAGGGAATGTCGAGGCTCTCGTCGAACAATTAAAACTACAGACGTATAAGTCAATCGAGATCATATTGAGTATCGGTGAGTCACCCAATGGACACGCGCGCAATGTGGGTGTGGAAATCGCCAGAGGGAAGTGGCTCGTCTTCATTGACGACGATGTAACGCTTGAGCAGGATACTCTGCTGACGAATCTGATCGAACCCTTGAACAGACCCTTGAACGGACCCGATAAAATCGGTATGACGGGGCCGTCGCAGATGGTGTCACCCGACGCCGGGCGCTTCCAGCGTTGGTGTGAGAAACAGATTCCGAGGTCGTACTCGCCCATTGTTGACGATTTGACAGACAGCGATATGGTCACGCATATGTGTTTGGCCATGCCCAAGGCTTTGTTTCTTACCGTCGGCAAGGAAAGCGACTGGCTTCTGGCTGGTACGGATCCAGACCTGCGGTTTAGGGTACGGCAGGCGGGTTATCGGGTTGTTGTAATACCGCAGACTTGGGCATATCACCCCGCACCAAAAAACATGGCTACCCTTATCCGATTCTCATACAAAAAAGGTAGCTATTCTGCTTGGCAGCACCGCTTTGCGAGGGATCTTGCTTACGACAGCCCTGACGGGCATGTTGGAAATTTCAAAGCTAAAACGACATTGATGTATCGCGTGGCGAGGAAGTTTGTGCGGATCATCTGCGAACTCGCAGGCATGCGGCCTCTCGGCATGATTTACGATCTTTCTTATATCACGGGATATTGCCATGGTTTGGTGCGGAGGTGGTCTTGAAGATCTTGACGGTAGCTGATTTCTTTTATCCAGAGGTGGTTGGGGGGGGGCTATAATGGCCTATGAGATCATGAGAGGATTGGTCTCACGTGGACACAGTGTGACCGTTCTGACCCGAAGACAAGCCGATCAGCCGGCTGTTAGTGACTTAGACGGCATGAAGATCGTGAGGTATAAAATCGCGGAGCGGCAAATGCTGTACCCGCTGGGTGTGATGAGGGCTCGAGGAGAGATCAAACGCCTGTTAGCACAGGAGGAATTCGATCTTTTTAACATGCACCATGCGTCTGGCGGTATCGCCGCGATACTAGCGCAACAAAAAAAACGATCCGTGCCGGCGGTATTTTTTTTCCAAGGTCCATGGTATAAGGAAGCCATCGCGAATGATGACAAATTCGACGAATATGAATCGCGAGCGTATAAACAATTGGCAATGAAATATTGGATGCGCAAAAGGGTCGACCGGTTTATACTCGAAAACTGTCAGGCCTTTGTGACGTTGAGTGACCACATGCGCAAGGAGGCTCTTGAGATATGTCCGGGCGCAGCGGACAAACACATAAAAGTCCCTGGCGGCGTCGACATCGATCGCTTCAAGACGGCCCAAGACACGGATGCGATTCGCGAGAAGTTGGCCTTGCCAAAGGATATGATCGTCTTGTTTACGGCGCGGCGTCTCGCCCGTAGAATGGGGTTGGAAAACCTAGTTCAGGCTATGGCTACGGTCGAGAAATTTCGCGACGATGTGATGCTCGTCATCGGCGGGCGGGGGGAACTTTTGGATAGTTTGAACGCTCAAATCAAGCGACTCTGCCTGAAGCGGACCCTGATGGCAGGGTATATCTCTTATGACGAGGCCCTCCCCAGCTATTATCAAGCGAGTGACTTGTTTATCATGCCGTCTGTAACGATGGAAGGTTTTGGGCTCAGCACGATGGAGTCTTTAGCATGCGGGACACCGGTGTTGGGAACCCCGACAGGAGGTACCCCCGAGATACTGCAAGGAATCCTTCCCGATTTTATCCTGGACAGCGCGGATCCAGAGGATATTGCAAAAGGTATTATAGAAAAGCTGCCTCTTCTCCGCGACGCAGCTCTGCAACAACGAACACGGAAATTTGCCGAAGATTTTTCTTGGGGAAGGATTACGGATAAGGTGGAGGATGTATTCTCCAATCTTGTTAGGACATCTTAAAATTGGAGATCGATCCGCTTGCAGGGGGTTTGAGCCGCATTCTCTTGGAACATTCCCCTTCTGTCATTTCGTGGCCTTTATGTCTCTCATTGCTCGCGCCGATTAATTGGCTGGCGCGCGCAAATTTTCCTAAACTTGCAGGCGATGTTAGCTCTTGTCATTCGATAAGGCGGTTTCGCATGAATGAAGTAGAATCGCTGTTGCGTGTAAAATGATCCGACAGTTCTGGCTGGTATTGCTAATTTTCATTCCGATCATCCCCAAGGTTAAGGTCCTCTCCCTTGGAGGGGTGCCGATACTTTTAGATGATCTCTCTCTCTTTGCCGCTGCCCTACTGGGATTAGTGGGGTTATTGCTAAACGCATCAATCACCGGCTCTTTGCGAGTGTCTTACTTTCAAGTGACCTCTCTATTGGGGCTCTTTTTTTTATATAAAACGGTGAATTTTATTGTGCTCTCACTGATCTATCCGTGGACTGATCTAAGTGGTATTGGAAAAGGAGTTTTATTTTCCGAAGGCATTTTGGTACTGGCGAAGACGGCCATCTTCTTTGTCGTATTTTACTTATTCTCATCCGAGATTAGATCAATCAAGCAAGTAGAGAACGTATTAAGGCTCTTTATCGTCAGCATCATCGCGGTCGTAGGGGTAGGCTTGGCGCAGTATATTGTTTTGGACCACCCGATTCTTACCTCTACTTTTCGCAATATACATGCTTTGAGCCAGCGCACAACATTTTGGGGCGTGGAAGACCCCTGGTTTGACTCTAGTGCCACCGGTCACGAGCACCTAGGCGCTTTTATGATTTTATCAATATCCCTATTGGGCGGGTTATTGCTAAATAGGGAAGCGGGCGATACTCGATGGAAATTGATGCTGCTTTTAGGTTGTTGCATTTTTGTGTTGATATCAGCCTCTTCTAGAGGGGCTTGGATCGGAGCAGTATGTTCGCTATTGGTGTTTATTTGGTTATCAATAAAAAAGAACAATTTGTCAGGCCTACTGGTATTGGGTGGATTCATTTGCTGTGGGCTATACGTTCTTGAGTTAGTCTTTGATTTGAGTCTGATCGATTATATCGACAGTAGGACGCGCGACTTGATCTCAATCTGGTCCGGAGATGTCAAAGACAATAGCGCAGTTCTGCGGCTGATCACCTTTAAGGTCCTATGGGGGGCGTTTGAGAATAGCATGCTCATCGGATGGGGGGCGGGCGGGGCTGGCAGGATCGCCGAAGGGCAATATATACGCGAGTTGGTTGAGGGCGGGCTGATTGGCATCTCAATATGGGTGTATCTCATCGCGAAAAGTAGCCAAGTGGCCATGGCGACCTACCGATTGTCGGCTGATCCTCAGATCAAAGGGGTGTGTTTCGGTTTTTTCTGTGGTTTAGTGGGGTTATGCGGTCAAGCCCTATTTACGGAATTATTGGTCATAACAAAGGTCGCCGTGCCCTTCTGGATACTCGCAGCGATTGTGCATCGATACTACAATATTGAGTTACAGGAGAAGCGAACGCAATGAAAGTTCTGTTTCTCGCCAAGTATTATCCGCCGGCCGAAGGGGGTATAGAGCGCTACAGCCATATGCTGTGTAGCGACTTGGTCCAGCGCGGTATCGACGTCGAAGTAATCGCGGCATCGGATGGACCGAGTCGGGAGGAAGTCTTCGACGGTGTAAAAGTAAACCGCTTGCATGTCCAGTTCGTCGCCAGCTCGACGCCGATAACCCTTGAACTGCCCGCAATGATCAGGGATAAGATCGACGGCTGTGACCTCGTCCATTTGAACTTTCCCAATCCGTGGACGGATCTGCTCTACCTAATGTTTGGCAAGAAAAGCAAGGTCGTGATGACCTATCATTGCGATATCTATCGCGACAGCATGACGCTTAGCGGGTTGGCATTGAGAGCCTATCAGCCTTTTATTCATCGGGTGTTGCAACGCGTCTCCGCCATTATCGCTACATCGCCCAATAGTATTGAGCATTCGCCTTTCCTATCGCGCCAACAAGAGCGGTGTCATACCATACCGATGCCGATTGATCAAGCCGTCTTTGCTGAACCCGATCCTGGTATAGTGGACGAAATGCGCAGTAAATACGGGGATTTTGCCCTATTCGTCGGCAGGCTCGTATATTACAAAGGGCTAAATTTCCTTATCGAGGCAATGCAGGCATTGGAAAAGACCAATCTCGTAATCTTCGGGAAAGGCCCCTTGGAAAATGATCTCCGGCAGCAGGTGAAAGAATTGGGTTTAGAACACAAGATCCATTTTGAGGAGAATTTATCGGATGATAGACGGCTGGCGCTCTATCATGCTTGTCGATGTTTCGTCTTGCCTTCAATCGCCCACGCAGAGGGGTTTGGTATCGTTTTGGCGGAGGCTATGGCGTGTGGCAGGCCGGTGATATCGACGGAACTTATGACGGGTACTTCCTATGTGAATCTCGATGGAGTGACAGGGTATGTCGTTCCACCTTGCGACCCGGTGGCTCTTGCTGACAAGATTGGCCTCTTGGTCGGCAACGCCGAGCTCAGCAGGAAAATGGGAGACCGAGGACGTATGAGGGCCGAACAAGAGTTTACGCGAACTATAGTAATAGAAAAGACCATCGCGCTGTATAAAGACGTGCTAACTGGATGAAGGTTAGCACGATGACCTCTTCCTATGCCGTGATAGCGGAATATCCACATCCTTAAATAAAAATTACGCTGGCTGCTGATGGTTTCGCTACGCCTATTGGTGTAGCAGGTGGGGGCGTTATGGCATAATAGGAGAATAATGGCGGGTAGAAAAATCATTGTTACCGGTGGTGCGGGTTTTATCGGCTGCAACACCGCTGCGGCTTTTTATAAAGCTGGAGACCACATAGTCGTGCTCGATGACCTTTCACGGCGTGGGACCACGAGTAATATAGAGTGGCTGAAAGGAAATTGCGCATTCGATTTTTATAAGGTGGATGTTCGCGATTACGCCGAGGTAAAGAGGGTATTTGATGAACATGCAGACTGCAATGCGGTTATTCATTTGGCTGGGCAGACTGCCGTCACAACATCGATAAAGGACCCGCGCAGCGATTTTGAGATCAATGCCTTGGGCACTTTTAATATACTGGAGGCTGCTCGAGCACAGACTAAGTCTCCGATTATTCTTTACGCCTCGACCAATAAGGTGTATGGAGGATTAGAGGATATCGCGGTGGAAGAGGGGCAGACGCGGTATCGGTGCATCGATTATCCAGACGGAATACCTGAGGCTCAACGCGTCGATTTTCACTCGCCCTATGGCTGTTCAAAAGGCACCGCCGATCAGTATGTCAAAGACTACGCGCAAATATACGGGATGCGCACAATAGTGTTCAGACAGTCCTGCATTTACGGTTGCCGACAATTGGGGATAGAAGACCAGGGGTGGGTCGCCTGGTTTATATTGGCGGCCATCTGCAAAGAACCGATCGCCGTATACGGGAACGGGAAACAGGTCCGGGACGTGCTTTTTGTCGACGATCTGGTCAAAGCGTATATGGGCGCGTTGGAAAATATCGAGACCACCTCGGGCAAGGTGTATAATATCGGCGGCGGTCCGTCCCAGAGCATATCGATATGGGAGGAGTTCAAGCCATTGCTGTCAGCGCTCGTCGGATATTCTGTCTCTGCGGATCACAAGGACTGGAGAGAGGGTGATCAACCGATTTTTGTCGCCGATATTAGCCAGGCGAAGCGCGATTTCGATTGGAGCCCTACGGTCGGTGTCGAACAAGGTATGGGTTTGTTACACGGTTGGATACGGGAAAATTTGCACGTATTCCGCCAGGCTGGGATTATTGACTGACGAAAACTGCAACGACTGATTTATATGCACAATGGGCTGGAACGGTATATAGACGTTCCAGCCCATTGTAGTTCTAACTCTTTATAAGAGAATTACAGATTCGAGAGCAATGTGCAATAGTGCCGGGTCCGGCGCGGTCTATCGAGCTTCTCTTCGAAGTAAGTTCTTATATATTGGGTCTGGAAACGGCCGCTGCCGCGGATCTCTGATTCTAGGAATGCTATTATCTCGCCGGTATCGCCGGCTGAGAAATGTACACCTAAGTTCAATTTTGCGAGTTTGGCTAATTCACTATGAGGAGCCGCGATCGAGAGCACTGGAATACCGGCTGCAAGATAGCCGTGCGTTTTTGTTGGGATCGCCAAGCCCTCGATTCTGGGGGATAGTGATACGAGGCCGATGTCGCTGGCAGCCAGATATCGGGACAGCTCATTGCGATGCTGGTATTCAATAAAATGCACGTTGTTCAGCCCGAATTCGACTATGCTCTTTTCCAGATAGGATAGCTTAACCCCCCCGCCAACAAACAAAAACTGAATGTCCTGTCTGCTCTTGAAGAATCGGACAATCTTGATAAGTGTCTCGATTTCTTGTGCCAAACCAATATTGCCGGTGTAGATGACTGTATAGGCGTTAGCAAAACCTAACTCGGCGCGCAAAACTTCTTTCGCTACAGGCAGCGGATAAATCACCTTCCCATCCGCCCAATTCGGTATTATCTCGACGCGATCGGAGGTGTCGGTGATGGACGCGACATGTCGCGCAATGTTTTCCCCGATGGCAATGATAGAATCAGCTTCTCGGAGGAGCCTTCTGTTGGCCATATTGCACAAATTACTCACCCAGCCCCTTTTGATCATACCCAGTGCAATTGCCATATCGGGGTATAGGTCCTGTATGTTATATATAAATCTCCAGCCCTTGAGTCGTTTAGCCAAATACCCGATGGTTGCGATCAACGGGGGATCGGTAAAAGTCATAATGTGAGTATAGGAATGGGTGGGTTTCATTAGGATCCAATAGGCCGAGAACATATAAAAGAATGCAAAATCCATTATGCGATTCAGGGCGTTTGCACGACCGAAGTGAGTAGTGGGTAGTCGATAGACGTGCACGTCGCCCACTAATTCGTTTCTTCCGGGAAGGAGGATGCTTGAATCGTAGCTCAATCCACTTGTCAGCACCGTTACTGCGATGCCTTCCCGGACGAGATCGTTGGCAAGGTCCTCTATTATTTGCCCAGTAGCCGACATACCGGAAAAATAACGATTGACGAGAATGATACGCAGGGCATTATCTCTCTGCTTTACGGCCGAGATTGTATCCGCTTCCAACTTGCGGTCGTAAGATTCTGTCAAGGCCTTAAACAGCGACTGTCGTTGTATGTCATCTACTTGTTGTTCCGCGCGCGAGTACATAATCTGTAGTTGACCGCCGGATAGATGAAGAGAGAACGAGATTATGTCTGGATCCTCGCAGTCGCGGATCTGCAACTCCCTCAGTTTATCGCCGAGGTTTGAGTGTTGTGAGATGTGGTGATAACCGAATTCTCTCGCCGCCTCACAAATCAGGCTCCAATATTCATCGGGGGCGGTTGCAGCTTCTATCTTGAGGGAGAAACCTTTTTTGAAATAGTAGAGGCTTTCTATTTGATATCGTTGCCTCTGGGGGCGATTGGCAGGATAGAGGATATAGGCGGATAACTTGCTTATCAGCATCAGGCCGAGCAGGGTGCCCCCGAAAATAAGACCGAAGAGATCGAATACTCCATCTGGGGTTTTGCTCTGCAGGGCAGTGACGGATAGCACGAAACCAAGAAAAAAAGTGCCTGTACTGCCCAGGTTCGGACGCAGAGAAGCCTCCTGAGCCAATATGCCTGCGAGGCTGCCCGACAATAGGCAACAGATTACGATAGTCCGGTATTGGTCAAAGATAAAAGATACAATCAACAGAGCGACTGTCAGGAAGAGAGCGACATGGGCCAGGGAGTCGTTGTTGCGGTTAAAAAAATCCAAAAGTGCGATAAGGCCGACGATCCAAAAGGCGGTAAAAAAGAAATTGACAAATTCTGGAAGTGGGGATCCAGGATATATCAACATTTCCAGACGAAAACCATGGTGATAAGCCAACGCGGCGACGCCGGCCAATAAGGGGGTCCGCAGTATGTAGTTAAATTTGAAAAGATCTTGCGCAAGCCCTATCGCCAACACCAGGCCCGAGCCAAAAAAAAGGCCACGCAAATGGAGTGGGACTATGTACATATTCGCGCTGACCTGGTTTTTCAGCAGCATGAGCAAGGTGATCCCGATGATAAAGGGGATACCTATAATCAACCCACCAAGCGCCGGGGTCGGCGGAGCGGATTTCGAGTGGGCGAAAAGCCCGACGCCACGGGCGAACCAGAATACTTTGGGCACCAACCAATAGCTGATGAATAAGCTGCAGAAAAACAAACCTGCATATGTCTTATAAGGCAGCGTTTGAAGGAATTCTATCATGTCTGAGGGGGGGGAAATGGCAGAATTTTACGGGCGTGAGCCCGCAAAATTATTTCACTTCGTGGTAGCGTTGGTGGATGTTTGTGAGTGTGGAGTTGTTGAACAGTTTATACTTATGTAAGACGACTCGTCCGAGCAGGGCCAGGATTTTAAGTCCGTAGATCGAACTGTCGATAAAACTGGCTGATGAAGCTTCTGGGAAATATCTAACGGGGACGGGCACATCGACGATATTAAAATTGCATGCCACTAGTTGGGCAACAATTTCTTGGTCGAAAATGAATCCATCACTGTTGGCGAGAAAATTGACCGATTCAAGGGCCTTGTGGTTATATGCACGATAGCCAGTGTGATATTCTGAGAGGTCAAGGTTAAAGGCCCAGTTTTCCATTTGGGTGAGAAATTTATTCGCGAGGAATTTCCACCATGGCATTCCTTGACTATAAGCGGATTTTCCCATCATTCGCGAACCAAATACGACATCCGCGACGCCATCCTCGATAGGTTTGACGATGTCTGGCAAAAGCTTCGGGTCATATTGATAGTCGGGATGGACCATCACTATTATAGTGGCTTGGTCTTTCAACGCTTCTATATAACACGTTTTCTGATTGGCACCATAGCCGTAGTTTTGGCTATGGACGAATGCTTTCAAATTCAACTTACGGGCGATCGCGAGCGTCTCATCGGAACTACCGTCATCTACTAAGATTACCGAGTCCACTTTTTCATGCGGCAAATCAGTATAGGTGATCTCAAGGGTCTTGGCTGCATTAAAA
>Ga0315339_1002108_pt1 | contig 15650 bp, 15 predicted proteins | sample ASW17metaG_FD_204514 | JGI IMG/M metagenome (GOLD analysis project Ga0315339, IMG submission 204514) | Ammonia-oxidizing marine archaeal communities from Pacific Ocean, United States - ASW #17 | ecosystem: Environmental > Aquatic > Marine > Oceanic | place: USA: California | collected 2016-12-05
TTGAAGCGCATTATTCCCGGCGGCGGCGGTGGCGGCGGCGGTTCTGGTGGCGGCGGTGGCATAAACCCGTTTGTTTTGATCGTCCTTCTGGTGTTCGGTGCAGCGATTCTCGGTTACAATTTTTTCACCTTTCGTGTCCAGCCGGACGAGATTGGCGTGGTCTTGCGTTTCGGAAAATTCGATCATGAAGCGACGCCGGGCCTGAACTTTCGGGTGCCATTTCCCGTTGATATCGTCTTCACACCGAAAGTCACCAAGGTGAACCGGGTAACCGTCGGCCAGCTTACATCCGATGTGCCGGGAGCGGTCGGTCAAGGCCGCGACATCCCGGAAGAAAGCCTGATGTTGACGGGCGATGAGAACATCGTCGATATCGATTTCTCGGTGTTTTGGATCATCAATGATGCCCAGAACTATCTGTTCAACATCCAGGACCCGATCGGGACCGTTAAAGCCGTGGCAGAGAGCGCAATGCGCGAAATCGTCGGTAGCTCGAACATTCAGCCGATCCTGACGCAAGCGCGGGCAGTCACCGAAACCGCGGTACAGGAGCTGATGCAGACAACGCTCGACGAATATGGCTCCGGTGTATTGGTTACTCAGGTGCAGCTGCAAAAGGTCGATCCTCCAGCTCAAGTTATTGACTCTTTCCGCGATGTTCAGGCGGCCAAGGCCGACCAGGAGCGGATTCAGAACGAGGCGCAGACTTATTCCAACCGCGTGGTCCCGGAAGCGCGCGGTCAAGCCTCGCAGATCACCGAGGCGGCCAACGCCTATCGCGACCGGACGATCGCCGAGGCGGAGGGTCAGGCTGACCGGTTCTCCAAAGTTTTAGAGGAATATGAGAAAGCGCCGGAGGTTACACGGCGGCGTATTTACCTTGAGACCATGGAAGGCGTTCTTGCCGACATGGACAAGATCATCATCGGCGACGACATCGGCGGTTCGGGCGTCGTACCCTATCTGCCGCTCAATGAACTGAGCCGGACGAATTCGAACTCGGTGGGAGGCGGCCAATGAAAGCGCGGTTATTTGGAGGCGTCGCCCTCGTTATCATCGGCGTGATCGGGATTGTCGCCTATCTCAGCCTTTTTGTGGTTCAGCAGACTGAGCAAGCACTTGTCCTTCGTTTTGGCGAGCCGGTCGAGACTTACCTTGAGCCCGGTCTTTATACGAAAATACCGCTGATCGATAACGTCGAAAGATTCGATAAGCGAATCCTCGATCTTAATTCTCCGCCTCTAGAAATTATCGCGTCGGATCAAAAGAGACTGGTCGTCGATGCATTCGGGCGATTCAAGATTGTCGATCCATTGGTGTTCTTTCGGTCGGTCGGAACGATTGCCGTGGCCGATCAGCGCTTGGAGGTATTGTTGAATTCCGCGGTTCGCCAGGTTTTGGGCGAGGTATCATTCGAGTCGGTTGTCCGTGATGAGCGGTCCGTGTTGATGGGGCGCATCGCTTTGCGTGTGAACCGGGAGGCGGCAGACCTTGGTATCGAGATTGTCGACGTGCTGATCCGCCGGGCGGATCTTCCGGAAGCCAACAGCCAGGCGATTTATCAGCGGATGCAGACCGAGCGGCAACGTGAAGCAGCCGGAATCCGAGGGCAAGGCGAGCAGGCGGCGCGGCGAATTCGCGCCGAGGCGGATCGCGAAGCGACGGTTATCGTTGCAGAGGCAAATCGTGAATCCGAGCAGCTTCGCGGCGATGGCGACGCGTCGCGGACTACCATATTCGCCGCGGCCTATGGCGCCGACGCGGAATTCTTCGATTTCTTCAGGTCGATGCAAGCCTATCAGGCTGGCCTGCAATCGAACGCGACGCGCATGGTGATATCGCCAGATTCGGAGTTCTTCCGCTACTTCAACGACGCGACTGGTGCGAGGCCATTGACCACGCCGCCGGGTCGCGTCGCGGCGCCGTCTTCCGCGCCTACCCGGGCTCAATGAGTGATCTGATCGCGGCGGTTGGTCTGGTATTTGTCATCGAGGGGATTTTTTACGCTGGCTTTCCGCCTGCGGCAAAGGCGTTCATGCGGCAAGCCGTTGATTCGCCGGACAGTGTTTTTCGTTCCGCCGGGCTCGGCGCAGTTGCAATAGGTCTGGCAATTGTCTGGCTGGTGCGGGGCTGAGCTCTTTCGGAGTCGCATTATCGCCCTAGTTCAAGCGTGATTGTCGTTTGAAAGCCGCCTGCGGCGGAATTCCTTTTAGGTGCCTTTTGGCCTGTGGATTGGCTTTATTTTCTGGAGGATGGCCCATGGCCGAGTTTGTTTCCTTTTCATCGCTGGCCAGCGGCAAGCGGTTCACGAGTGCACTGGCGGGCGCGCTTGTAGCGACCGGGTTGATGTTTTCGGCCGCCGGCCCGGCGGAGGCAGCCGGACCGGAATCAGTAGCCGATGTCGCGGCACCGTTGCTCGACGCGGTCGTCAACATCTCAACGTCGCAGATCGTCACCGGATCGCGCGGAAATCCTATACCGGACCTGCCTGAGGGGTCACCGTTCGAGGACTTCTTCGACGAATTTTTCGAGAGGAATCCTGAAAGTGATGATACGCCCCGGCGCGTTCAGTCGCTCGGATCGGGATTTGTCATCGACCCTTCCGGTATCCTGATCACCAATAACCACGTCATTGACGGCGCCGATGAGATTACAGCGAATTTCAGCGACGGCTCCAAACTCATTGCAGAGGTAATCGGCCGCGATGAGAAGACCGATATTGCCGTCATTCAGGTTAAACCGGACAAACCTCTGACCGCACTCAAATTCGGCAGTGCGGACATTATGCGTGTTGGCGATTGGGTAATGGCGATCGGCAACCCATTCGGTCTTGGCGGGACGGTTACCGTCGGGATCGTTTCGGCGCGAAATCGCGACATCAATTCCGGTCCCTACGACAATTTTATTCAGACCGATGCCGCCATCAATCGAGGAAATTCTGGTGGACCGCTGTTTAATCTGGACGGCGAGGTCATCGGTATCAATACGGCGATCATCTCGCCGACAGGCGGCTCGATCGGCATAGGTTTTGCGATACCCTCCGAAACCGCGGTCAATGTGATCAGTCAGTTGCGTGAATTCGGCGAGACCCGTCGCGGCTGGTTGGGGGTACGTATCCAGGAAATCACCGATGACATTGCCGAGGGGCTCTCTTTGGCCGAGGCCAAAGGCGCGCTGGTTTCCGGCATCACCGAAGAAGGGCCGGCGGAAGAGGCCGGTTTGCTTCCCGGAGATGTCATCGTCGAGTTCGATGGTCAGCCGGTCGATGCCATGCATGAATTGCCGCGCATGGTTGCCGACCAGCCGATTGGCAAGGAAGTGTTGGTCGCCGTGTTGCGTAAAGGCGAACGGCAGGAAGTGACCGTAACGCTTGGCCGGCTCGAAGATGCTGAAAAGCAACTGGCGGCACTATCGGGCGAAGATTCTGAAAGCGAGTTGGTGGCGCCGGTTGTCGCAGGGCCTCTTGGCCTGTCGCTATCCGACATTACGCCAACGCTGCGCGACGAATATAAGATCAAAAGTAAAGTCGAAGGCGTGGTGATAACCGATGTCACCGAAGGAAGTGCTGCCTCGGAAAAACGAATTCGTTCTGGTGACGTCATTGTCGAAATCTCCCAGGAGATGGTGGCAACGCCGGCGGATGTCGAGGCGCGCGTCGAGGCGCTTAGGCAGGATGGCCGCAAATCAGCGCTGTTGCTGCTTTCCAACCAGAATGGCGACTTGCGTTTCGTCGCCGTGGCGCTCGAGGAATAGCGCGGCGGCAATGGGCCACCGACAGGGCGGCCGCTGGCCGCCCGTTTGGTATTGCTTTTGCCGCATCCCCGATAGCGCCATCAAGGCAGCAACCAGTCCGGCTGTGTGAACGCAAATGACGGAATTGAGGATTGCGGCCGCGGCCAGGGTCGTCCTGATCGCGGGGCCGACAGCAAGCGGCAAATCGCACCTGGCCTTGGATCTTGCCCAACGCGAGGGCGGCATCGTCATTAACGCCGATTCCATGCAGGTCTATACCGAACTTCGCATCCTGACCGCACGTCCTGACAGTGCCAGCGAGACTGCCATAGAGCACAGGCTGTACGGGCACGTGCCGGCATCGACGCGATATTCGGTCGGAGATTGGCTCGTCGAAATCGCCGGTGCTCTCGACCGGGCAATGACGCAAGGCCGGTTGGCGATTGTCGTTGGTGGCACCGGTCTTTATTTCAAGGCGCTCGTCGAGGGGCTTGCCGCCACGCCGCCAATACCGCCTGAAGTTCGACAAGAGGTCTTGTCGCGGGCTGAAGGTGTATCCAGCCAAACACTGCATCAACGCCTTGCCGAAATCGATCCGCAAGACGCAGCCCAAATTCGACCGTCCGATCGCTCGCGGATATTGCGGGCAACGGAAGTTTTTACAACGACGGGCCGCTCGCTTGCGGCTTGGCGGGATCGCCCGGCAAAGCCGATCCTCGATTTGTCGGCGGCGGAATGTCTGGTTCTTGATCCGGACCGGGCGCTTCTCCACATGCGGATCGGCGAACGGGCCGAGGCGATGATCCGGATGGGAGCTATCGAGGAGGTCGAGGCGCTGGCTGCCCTTGATCTATCCAGCGCGCTTCCGGCGATGAAGGCGATCGGTGTGCGCAAACTGATTGACCACCGCGCCGGTAGGCTCTCACTTGATGAGGCACTCGCCGGAATAAAGACCGACACAAGGCGCTACGCCAAGCGGCAGACGACCTGGTTCCGCCATCAGATGGCCGGATGGCGCCGGGTCGCGGTCTGAGCGTTTGAAGGTCGGCAATGCACGAGCCGATTCCATATGCTGGCGACAGTTTGAAATCCCGTGCTTGACCGCGCGGTCCAGCGGGAATACAAAGTCCCTATGATGATGACAGCCAAGCTTGTAGTAAGATTGCGCATTGCCGAGGTGGCCCGATAGGCTGCCGCGACACGGTGATGCGCGAAAACAGGGCCCCTTAAGGGCCCTTTTTTATTGCCGGAAACGGGATGGTAACGGGGCTGAGTGTAAAATCGGCCGAGGAATGGAGCGCAGCGATGAGCCAGCACGGAAAGCAAATGACGGGCGCCGAGATGGTTGTCCAGGCCCTGATTGATCAGGGCGTCACGGATCTATTCGGATATCCTGGCGGGGCGGTGTTACCGATATATGACGCGATCATTCAGCAGGATACGATCGCGCATATCCTTGTTCGTCATGAACAAGGCGCCGGCCACGCGGCCGAGGGTTACGCCCGCTCGACGGGCAAACCGGGCGTCGCACTGGTCACCTCCGGACCGGGCGCCACGAATATGGTGACGCCGCTGACCGATGCACTCATGGATTCGATCCCGATCGTCTGCCTGTCCGGCCAGGTGCCGACCCATCTCATCGGTAACGACGCGTTCCAGGAAGCCGATACCGTCGGCATCACGCGCCCGTCCACCAAACACAATTGGCTGGTCCGCGATGTCAACGATCTCGCCCGGGTCATCCACGAGGCCTTCTATGTCGCAACCCATGGCCGGCCGGGTCCGGTGCTTGTCGATATCCCCAAGGACGTGCAATTCGCCACTGGTACCTATGTTGGGCCTGAACATTCGATCCCAAAGACCTATCGTCCACGTGTCGATGGCGATGAAAGTGCCGTGCGGACCGCCGTCGATCTGATCGCCGGAGCCAAGCGGCCGATTTTTTACACTGGTGGCGGCGTCGTCAATGCCGGCCCGCGCGCCTCGGCGCTGTTGCGCGAATTGGTGCGCACGACCGGTTCTCCGATTACGTCGACATTGATGGGGCTCGGCGCTTATCCCGGTAGCGACCAGCAATGGCTCGGCATGCTCGGAATGCACGGCACGTATGAAGCAAACCATGCGATGCACGATTGCGATGTCATGGTCTGTGTCGGCGCGCGTTTCGACGACCGTATCACCGGGCGTCTCGATGCTTTCTCGCCTGGGTCGAAGAAGATCCACATCGACATCGATCCCTCATCGATCAACAAGAATATCCATGTCGACGTTCCGATTATTGGAGACGCGGAACGGATTCTTGAGGCGATGATAGCGGTCTGGAAGAAGAGCAAATCCAAGGTCGATAAACCTGCGCTCAAGGCGTGGTGGAAGCAGATCGACCAATGGCGCGATCGCAAAAGCCTGGCTTATCGACAGAACCGCGATGTGATCATGCCGCAATACGCCATTGAGCGGCTCTATCAGATGACCAAGGACCAGGACGTCTACATCACCACCGAGGTTGGCCAGCACCAGATGTGGGCCGCCCAGTTCTTCCATTTCGAAGAGCCGAACCGGTGGATGACCAGTGGCGGGCTGGGGACGATGGGATACGGCCTTCCCTCGGCCGTCGGCGTTCAAGTGGCGCATCGAAATAGCCTGGTCATCGACATTGCCGGCGACGCCTCGGTGCTGATGACAATGCAGGAAATGTCGACGGCCGTTCAGCATGACCTGCCGATCAAGATATTCATCCTCAATAACGAATATATGGGGATGGTGCGTCAGTGGCAGCAACTGCTTCACGGCAACCGGCTGTCGCATTCCTATTCGCATTCATTGCCCGATTTCGTGAAACTGGCTGAGGCTTATGGAGGCGTCGGCCTGCGCGCCCAAAAGCCGCACGAACTGGATGATGCGATCGAAGAGATGATCAAGGTCAAACGGCCGGTCATATTCGATTGCCGTGTGGCAGCACTAGCCAATTGCTTCCCGATGATCCCCTCGGGCAAGGCGCATAACGACATGTTGCTTGGTGCCGACATTCCCGATGAGCAGATCACCGATGCGATCGGCGCGGAAGGAAAGGTGCTGGTCTAATGGCGCGTCAGGCTAAGAAGACGACTGCTCGCTCGAAGACGAAAGTCCCGCAGCCCAAGCCGGTGCCGCCGCCGGCATCGGCCTATTTCATTGAGGAACGCCACGACAAAACCGAAAGCCACACGCTATCGGTCATTGTCGACAACGAGCCGGGCGTGCTTGCCCGCGTCATCGGGCTGTTTTCCGGGCGCGGCTACAACATCGACAGTCTGACGGTTTCGGAGACCGAGCACGCCAAGCATCTCTCGCGGATCACCATCGTCACCACCGGCACGCGCATGGTCATCAGCCAGATCAGGAACCAGCTTGAACGGCTGGTGCCCGTGCACAGCGTTACCGATCTTACCGAAGAAGGCTGGCCGCTCGAACGCGAGCTTGTGCTGGTCAAGGTATCGAACGCCGGCGAATCGCGGCTTGAGGCGCTGCAACTGGCCGAGGCCTGCAAAGCCGAGGTGGTTGTCGCCACGACCGAGCATTTCGTCTTTCAGTTGGCAAGCCGCCCCGACAGGATCGGACAGTTCATCGCTATCATGGCGCCACTCGGGGTTGTCGAGGTTTGCCGGACCGGAATCGCGGCAATCGGGCGCGAGCCACAAGACACATAGCCGGGAGGCCCGCCGTCGGCGGGCGAAATGGGGCAAGTCACGGTGCAAACAACGGCAAACATTGCGTCATCTCTCACCGCCCGGTAGAACCGCGCGGAATTCTTTCAGTTCCGGCCAAGCGGGCCTTAGTCATACGCCAGAAGAAGGGTGAAGCCATGCGCGTTTATTATGATCAGGATGCCGATCTAAACCTCATCAAGGCAAAGAAGGTCGCCATTGTCGGTTATGGCAGCCAGGGGCATGCGCATGCGCAGAACCTCCGAGATTCTGGCGTTAAAGATGTCACCATAGCGCTACGCGAGGGGTCGGCATCGGCGGCGAAAGCCGAGTCCGCCGGTTTTTCGGTCAAGTCGGTATCCGGGGCGGCCAAATGGGCCGATTTCATGATGATGTGCGCGCCGGACGAACTTCAGGCGGATATCTGGCGGGATCATATCGACGGCAATTTGCGCGACGGCTCTGCAATTGCGTTTGCCCACGGTCTCAACATCCATTTTAACCTGATTGAACCGAAGTCGACGTTCGATGTCGTGATGGTCGCGCCGAAGGGGCCTGGGCATACCGTGCGCGGCGAATATCAGAAGGGCGGCGGGGTTCCGTGTCTTGTCGCGGTTGAGCAGGACGCCTCCGAGAATGCGCTGGAAATTGCTCTTTCATACGCCTCGGGAATCGGCGGTGGACGCTCGGGCATTATCGAAACAACTTTCAAGGAAGAATGCGAAACCGATCTATTCGGCGAGCAGGTGGTGCTTTGCGGCGGGCTAGTCGAATTGATCCGTGGCGGTTTCGAAACGCTGGTCGAGGCCGGCTACGCGCCCGAGATGGCCTATTTCGAGTGCCTGCATGAGGTCAAGCTGATCGTCGATCTCATTTATGAGGGCGGCATTGCCAACATGAACTACTCAATCTCGAATACCGCCGAATTCGGTGAGTATATGAGCGGCCCGCGGATTGTCACCGATGAGACGCGCGCTGAGATGCGCCGTGTGCTCAAGGATATCCAGGACGGCAAATTTACGTCGGAGTGGATGCGCGAGTTTCGGGCCGGAATGCCGCAGTTCAAGGCAATCCGCCGCAACAACGATGCCAAATCGATTGAGGAAGTTGGAGCCAAGCTTCGCGCCATGATGCCGTGGATCGGCGCCAACCAGCTTGTCGACAAGGACAAGAACTAGGTTCGACGGGCTAGCCTATGGCCTGAAATACAAAACTCCCGCGGTGCGATCCCGCGGGAGTTTTTCATTGAACGGCGATGGTGAGGTTCAATAAGGGCTGACGCATTGGTGAATGTAGCCGTCATAGCCGAGCCAAGTGTTGGTGTTGGCCTTGTATGACTTATAGCGGGAATAGCACCAGCTGACATGCCGAGCGTTGCGATGTGGGCCGACTGCGTGCGGATAATGGCCGCTATAACGCTGTGATCGGTGATGCCCGTAGACCGCTGGCGGATAGTGATAGCTCGGTGTGGCAATGGCGCCGAGGGCGAGACCAAGGATAGTGCCGGCTACGATTGCCCCACCATAATCCGAATGGTGCCGTCGGTGATGATAACGCCTCTTCTTATGATGGCCGCCGTGATAGTGGCCGCCACTGTGATTATGCACGCTGAATTTAAAGCTGCCGGCATTGGCCGGCGCGATAGTACCCGTCAACGTGCTCGCGGCAATCATGCCGGCCATGGCAATCGAGGCGATGATTTTCATCGGTCCACTCCTTAGATCCAATATTTCGCTCTTCTCGCGAGGTCATTGCCCCGCTCGTAGTGCGATGATGGCGCATTTATGATGAATGGAAGCTGAACGGCCGGATCAGCGCCAAAATCCGCCGGTTTTGACCTAAGCGGGCTGGCTATTGACGCATTCAAGCTGTCGCGCGACAAGGCGCTCGTCGCCTCAGACAAGGGATGATCATGACCCGCCGATATGTGATTCTCGATGTATTTTCCGACAGGCCACTGGCCGGCAACCCGCTGGCTGTTGTTCTTGACGGTGGTGGACTCAATGACGAGCAGATGCAGGCAATCGCGCGGGAATTCAATCTGTCTGAAACCGTCTTCGTGCTGCCGCCGGAAAACGCCGTACACACCGCCCGGGTCAGGATCTTCACTCCGGCGGAGGAATTGCCCTTTGCCGGGCATCCTACCGTGGGAACGGCGGTTCTTCTGGCGCTTGACGGCGCCGAAGGAAAATCCGCTTCCCGCGAGAAGATGCTGGTTCTTGAGGAAAATATTGGCCCGGTCCGCTGTGGCGCTTTCGTCAGACGAGAGGGAGCCGGATGGGCGACGTTTGATGTGCCTCGCAATTCCGTCGAAATTGGACCGGCCGCGGCCAGAGATGCGATCGCTGAAGCACTGGCGCTGCTGCCGGAAGAGGTCGGTTTTGAGAACCATGTGCCGACCCTGTTCTCGGCTGGCCTCGCGTTCACCTTTGTTCCGGTTCGCGATCTTTCGGTGATTGCCAGGGCCAGAGTGAATCGGGCGGCATGGGAGGATGCCTTTGCTGGCGAGGCTGCCGGGGCCTTCGTCTATTGTCGCGAAACGACGACCAGCGGGCGGCATTTCCACGCGCGCATGTTTGCGCCGACTCTTGGTCTTGCCGAGGACCCGGCGACCGGTAGCGCGGTTGCCGCGCTGTCTGGGCCGATTATGCGCTTCGATAGACCAGCCCCGGGAAACCATCGTTTCCTCGTCGAACAGGGCTTCGAGATGGGGCGGCCAAGTCTGATAGGCCTTGAACTCGACATTGCCGGGCAGCGGATCGTAGCGGTCCGGATCAGTGGCGATGCCGTCGTCCTTGCCCGGGGAACACTGGCGATAGATTAGAGCCCGCCGTCAAACCGTCGCGTATTTTTGACAGGGCCGCTTTGCGACATGATCGGTGATATCGACGCATGAGCGGGGCTAGAATTGGCGGCGAGGGGGCAAATTTCGCTCGCGCGTGCCGATCGGTAGCCTATTGCTTGCCGCCTAGGCACTTCGAACATTTGCAACCGACCGGCCTGATATATTGGTCGAAATACTCATGTCCATAATCATAGGTGATCTCGTCATCAGGCTTTATTTTGGCGATCGCCTCGATAAAAATCTTTTGCTCTTCCTCATAATGAACGGCCTGCGCATTGGGCGCACAGGAGTGGTTGATGTAGCGGGCCAAATTTGTTCGCGGCGAGCCATCGATCATCCATTGATCATCAAGTGCAAAAAGAAATCGATTCGGATTTTTGTCGCCAATTTCATTGCTGACTTTGCGTCCGGTATATTCGACGAGCTTTTCGTTTTTTCGGAAGCTTCTGAGCGCCCTGAGCCCTAGGCCCGCGCTTGAACGAAACACTTTGAAGTCCTTTCTATCAGGCAATTGGACGCTCCTTTTTATTATGCCCGTTGAACCATGCATGATCGGTCGATTGAGTCGCCGTATGCCTCTTGCTCGATATACCCGGTTTGTCCTTCACAAACATTTCTTTCTGAGAAGGCTCGCTCGTGCCTGCGGCGAAAACATTGCCTATAATCTCCGCGAGCGAGTCGGCCCAATCGGTCCGACCGTTCCGGTTCCAACCAGATCAAGGCAGGTCGCGATGAACACGATTCTTCTGATCCTTCATTTGTTAGGCTTTGGTGCTGCCTTCGCCGCTTCGCTCGCCAACAATGTTGTAATGATCGTTGCGGCAAAGGCTTCGCCAGAAGACGCAGCCGGTCTGCGCCGGTTTCCACCAGTCATGATCAGAGCCGCCGATATCGGTCTGGCCCTGCTGTGGATCACCGGTCCGGTTCTCCTGTGGACGAAGTATAATGGCGCCGAGGGGTTGGCGACGCTACCGTGGAGCTTTGAGGCGAAGATAATCTGCGTCGTACTGCTGACCATCGTGCTTGGCATGATCCACATGACGCTTGGCAAGATTAGACGCGGAGACATGTCGGTTGCCGCACGGCTGCCGGTTTTTGGACGGATTGGCCTCGGGCTACTGCTTCTGGTCGTCATTTTCGCGGCAATGACATTCGATTAAGCGCCAATTCCGGCGGCGGCGGCGGTAGATTCACTCCGCCGCTTGCCTGATTGGTGGTTCATTTGATAGAAAATATTTGGTTTCGCGGTTGGTTAACGCCAAATTTAGACGGAACCATGAGAATATTGCGAGCAAATGGTGGGAACGAAGACGTGAGACGTCTGTCGATCAACATCGCTGGTAGCCGTAGGTCCGTTTTCGCGGCCGGCCGGTCTATGCTCGCCTCAGGTCTGACCCTTCTCCTTATGCGCCCCTGAGCGCCGGCGGTCTCCATCGCGAGGCGGGTACTCAGGGGATGCTAAACAAGGAACCCGATTTGGGCGCGCCGCAAGCACATTAGGCGGACGAGATTTCGAGAAGGATCAAAGTTATGACTGCCCCGGCACAATCAACTTCAGGCGAGGACCGCGTCGTCATTTTCGATACGACGCTGCGCGACGGCGAGCAATCGCCCGGCGCCTCAATGAATCTCGACGAAAAGATGCAAGTCGCCGAACTCCTCGACGAAATGGGCGTCGACATCATCGAGGCCGGTTTCCCGATCGCCTCCAATGGCGATTTCGAATCCGTGCTGGAGATCGGCAAGGTTATCAAGAACGCCGTTGTCTGTGGCCTGGCGCGGGCTGGCCTCAAGGATATCGACCGGGCCGCCGAGGCGCTCAAGCATGCCGACCGTCGGCGGATTCATACATTCATCTCGACCAGCCCACTGCACATGAAGTTCAAGCTGCAGATGGAGCCGGAGGCTGTCTTCGAGGCGGTGATCGCCAGCGTCACGCGGGCGCGCAATCACACCGACGATGTCGAGTGGTCGCCCGAAGACGGAACCCGCACCGAGCACGACTTCCTCTGCCGGACGGTGGAAGCGGCGATCAATGCCGGGGCGACGACGATCAATATTCCCGACACCGTCGGCTACACTGTGCCGGATGAATATTATGCCTTAATACGCATGTTGATGGAGCGCGTGCCGAATTCCGACAAGGCGGTGTTCTCGACCCATTGCCATAACGATCTCGGCCTGGCAGTTGCCAATTCTCTGGCCGGCGTCAGGGCCGGAGCGCGCCAGATCGAATGCACGGTCAATGGTCTCGGCGAACGCGCGGGCAATGCAGCGCTTGAAGAGATTGTCATGGCGCTGCGCACCCGCCAGGACGTGCTGCCGTTCGTGACTGGCATCAAAACGCCCTATTTGATGCGCGCCTCAAAACTGGTCTCGTCGGTGACAGCCTTTCCGGTGCAATACAATAAGGCGATCGTCGGCAAGAACGCCTTCGCCCATGAGGCGGGCATCCATCAGGATGGCATGCTGAAGAACGCGCAGACTTACGAGATCATGCTGCCCGAGGATGTCGGCGTAAAGTCGACATCACTGGTCATGGGCAAGCATTCCGGCCGGCATGCCTTTCGCGAGAAACTCATTGGTCTCGGATTCGAACTCGGCGAAAACGCCTTGGAGGACGCGTTCCGGCGTTTCAAGGATCTCGCCGACCGCAAGAAGCATGTCTTCGACGAGGATATAGAGGCTCTTGTCGAGGACGAAATCGTCACGGCGAGCGAGTCGATCAAAGTCATGGCTCTGACAGTCATTGCCGGTACCGGTGGGCCGCAAAAGGCGATCATCACGCTTGACGTCGATGGCCGCCACGAAACCCGCGAAGCGACCGGTAACGGCCCAGTCGACGCAACCTTCAATGCGATCAAGGCGATTATCCCCAACCAGGCAAAGCTGTCGCTTTACCAGGTCAACGCGGTCACCGAGGGCACGGACGCGCAGGCCGAAGTGTCTGTTCGGCTCGAGGAGGACGGCAAGTCGGTGACGGCGCGCTCGGCCGATCCCGACACACTTGTCGCCTCGGCCAAGGCCTATGTCTCGGGCGTCAATAAACTGATGACGCGGCGCGCCAAGAACGCGCCAGAGGCGCTGAAGGCGGTGTGAACTTTATGCCGGCGGCGTAAAAACCGCCGGCACCGATATCAGACCAGACGTGAAATGACCGCCGGTCCGGCGATGAACTCAGCCGTCTCGGATAAGCGGCGGCAAGGATCGCTCGCCACGGGCGGCGCGGAGTGTTAACGCTGGCTATTGAATAGAGCCTTCATCGAAGGATGAGGAATAGCTTTCGAACTTGATTTCGGAGTTCATTTGCGATGGCGGTAAGCGATCTTTCTGCCCATATTGAGCGGGCGGTGCTTTTTGATGGTCTTGATGCGGACGATCTCAAGCGGCTGGCCGGGATCGCCAGACAAACCGTGTTATCGACCGGTGATACGCTGTTCGATCAGGGCGACGAATCCGATGGGCTTTACGTCATTGTCGAAGGAATTCTGCGGATATTTCTAACCGCCGACGATAGCCGCGAGGCGACGATCAATCTTCTCGAAGACGGCGAAGTTATCGGTGAAATCTCGCTCCTCGACGGCTTGCCGCGCAGCGCCGGCGTGGCGGCACTGACCGATGCAAAGCTAATTTTTATTCCCCGTGAGCCGTTTCTTGATCTTCTCGGCGATTCCAAGAAACTCGCCGAACAGATCATCTTGACGCTTTGCGAAAGATTGCGAGCCGCCAATGCGCAGGTCGACCAGGCAATTTTCCACGATCTTCGCCATCGGCTGATCGTACTCCTGCGTCAATTGGCGATCATCCATGGCCACGTTGAAAAGGACGTCGCCGTCGTCGATCTCGATTTGACCCAGGGCACGCTCGCCCAAATGCTCGGCGCCAGCCGCGAGGCAGTCAACAAGCAGCTTCGCGCGCTGATCAAGGAGGGCAGGATAGAAATGGACGGACCGCGCATTCGCATCTTTCGCGGCGCCCGTAAATAATTTTTGCCTGGTATTGGCTAAGCCCGCCGACCACGGCGCCGGCGACAGATGGCGGCGGCGGCGAGCACCGGGAAGGCCGCGGCAAGGAGTCCGCCGAGCCCCCACACACCGTGCGAAACGTAGTTGCGAAGGATCGCCGTCGCGGGCGCCTGCGAGCCGGCCATTGTCAGGCTTACCGTAGCGCCGATGACAAGGCTGGCGAATAGAACAGTGCCGGCAACAAAGAAGGAAATTATTCCCCCCGCATCGGGGTCGTGGCCGAGATCGTCGGGCCCATCTTCACGGAGGATCTTGTCAGTGTTGAGTTGGCTGGTCGGGGGCATGATTTGCTTCTTTGCTCGAGGCCGTCACAGCGGTCGGGAAATCAGATCATGGGAGGTCGGCCGCACTTGCTGATCACCAACATAGCGAAATCGGATTTGTGCGCTGTGACGTTTGTCACAGGCACAGTTGGGCGGGTGAGTTGTCTCCATCACCAGGCCGCTTTGAGGTCGGGCTCGGCAACTAAACAGGGTAGGGGGATTTGCTAAGGAACGCCGGATTTTCGGGCATTGCCACCGGCGGCGGGCGTATAACTCAGTAGGTAGAGCAGCTGATTCTTAATCAGTTATCGGCCATTCTCACTGGTTAATTGAATTGTCCCCGGGGAACGCCCCGCGAGCGCCCGCAGCTTACAGTCTGCCCCGTTGAATTACGTGAACATTGGCTGCAACGAGAAGCTATCTTGGCATCTCGGGTCGGAGGCCCGTGCTGATATCAATTGGGCTGCCGGGTCTCACAGCGAAAACCACCTTCTTGCGCTATGCATTTCGCGGTCGCTTCAATAGCGATGCCGTTTCCGTATACGCATTGAAGACCGTCGTGCCCTTCTCTCTCGGCGACACGCGTGTCGGTTAGCCCGCTTGGAGCCACCGTCCAGCCGGACGGCAAACGCTCAGTTACCGTTCCAGTCACTTCTTTTACCGGGCACTCAATGACCGGTCCTTCGGCTTTTGCGGATTCCGATAACCAACCCAGAGTCCCTGCCGTCAAGACTAGCAATCCAAACATTATGCGCATGACCAACTATCTCCTCCTAACCTGAACATAAACAGATGAGCCGCCAAGCCCATATTGGCTGGCGATTCCAATGCACGCAAGGCTGCCAAGCCGGGTCGCGCGATGCTCCATTGACGGGATATTGCTCCGAGCGACATATCCGCGCCGACTGTGGCGGAATATCGAGGTGGTGAGATTGTATAATGTTGTTCGGCTATAGGGTTTGCTTGTATAGCCCCGAATACTCTCACGGAGCACAGTACTCGACTCTCTCTCATACCGGTATTGATTTCAATACGTTAGATTGACATTTCGGGGACATGAGACTGTGAAGGAATTCGATTATTTGCGGAGTTATGCCCAAAA
>Ga0315339_1002109_pt1 | contig 15644 bp, 13 predicted proteins | sample ASW17metaG_FD_204514 | JGI IMG/M metagenome (GOLD analysis project Ga0315339, IMG submission 204514) | Ammonia-oxidizing marine archaeal communities from Pacific Ocean, United States - ASW #17 | ecosystem: Environmental > Aquatic > Marine > Oceanic | place: USA: California | collected 2016-12-05
TCCAGTATTGTATCATCTTAAAATTTTTTTCATTTTATTTATGTTAAGTGAAGAATTCATTGGCATACCAATTTTATTATTTTTTTTCAATTTTTTGCTAATTATTGATTTATCACCTTTTCTTGCAAAATCATAAATAGACATCGAAGGACCACCAATGTTGATTATTCCTTTTTTGTTAATTAATCTAAATAATATTTTTGCAACAGCTTCATGATACATAAAACTAGTTTTGACATTAGAAAAAGCTTCTTTATGAATAAATGGTTTTTCTGTCATGCAAACTCTTAATATCAATGAATTATTATAAAGATGTACTGAGGACTCACCACCAAGTTTTGACCAAGCATAGTTATTAACGGGCAACAAACTGTCACTTTCTTTATAATTACCAATGGTTCCTGGATAAACATAGTTGGTTGAAAAATAAATTAATTTTACATTTTTTTCCTCGCAAGCCTTTGTAATATTTGCAGTACCAATAATGTTTAAATCTATACTTTTCTTAATATTTTTATTATGAATGTTCATTGGTCTAGAAAGTCCAGCAAGATGAATTAAAATATCTGGTTTTTTTTGAGCAAAATAGTTTTTAATTGTTTTTAATTTTTTAATATCTAATTCATTTTTATTTGGAAAAAATAATTTATGTCTCGTTTTAATTTTTTTTAAAATGCTCCCAAATCTTCCAGTTCCGCCAGTAATAATAATTTTTTTCATAACAATTTTTAATTATAAATCAACATGGGATATCCATTTACCATTTTTGGATATAAACTCTTTTTCCTTATTAAAAATTTCTTGTTTATGATTCCAAGCAAATAAATAAGCAATATCAGGAATATTTTCCCTAAAATGTTTTATAGGAGCTATTGGAATATGCATACCAGGAGAATATTTATTGATTTTTTCATCTGTTGTATCGCAAATATAATCAATAATATCAGTACCTATTTTACAATAATTTAATACAGTTGTGCTTTTTGAAGTTGCGGCATAGCCTGCAATTTTTTTTCCATCTTTTTTAAAATTTTTTAATAACTTTTTTAATCTATGCCTTGAATTTTCACAATTTATTTTAAATTGTTTGCAAAATTCATAATTATCTAAATTATTCAATTTTTCTTCGTCTAAGATATTGGATAAACTTTTACTTCTATCTCTTTGACCTTTTCTAGCAACAACATATCTCATTGAACCTCCATGTGTTGGTTGTTTTATTAAATCAATTAATTCCATATCAAAAAGATCAAAAATTTTTTTTACCGCCGTTCCAGAAAACATAAATATATGCTCATCATAGATTTGATCATAAGAGGTTTTTTTAAACATTTCACCAAGATAGGGCTCTTCAAATATAAAAACTCCTTTTTTAGAAAGCAGTTTTTCTACAGATTTAATCAAATCAATTAGATTAGGTATATGGCAAATTACGTTAGCTGCAAAAATAACTTCCGTATTTTTTTTGTAATCTTTAATTAATTCTATAGATTCTTGATTAAAAAATTCATTAATTGTTTTTATTTTTTTCTTAGATGCTACTTCAGCAACATTAGAAGATGGTTCAAACCCAATATATTTTAAACCACTATTTTTAAAATTTTCTAAAAATGTTCCATCATTAGAACCAATTTCTATAATCTTACAATTACTTTTTAAATAATTATCTTTAATAAATTTTGCATATTTAACAAAATGTATTTTCATATATTCAGAACTGCCAGTAAAAAAAGGATATTTTTCATTAAACATCTGTTCAGGTTTTGGATGATCTTTTAATTGAAATAGTGAAATATCATTAGCAAAACCAACTTCCATGTTAAAAAAAAATTCTTTTTCAAAATCTTTCTTTTTTAAAAATCCATTTGCAATTGGCATTTTACCAAATGACATAAAAGGTGTTATTTTATTACTTGTAATTTTACATTTCATCTTTTTAAATACTTAAGTAGAGTAAGTGTATCTTTTATATCTGTATCAATTTTAGATTTTAATTTAAGACCATATTTTTTTATTTTACTATCATCAACATGATAAGACAGTTGATTTATTATCGGTGAATTTACATATTTTATATTAAATTTTTTTTTTGTTTTTTTAATTTTGTTTAATATTTGATTAACTGTAAAATTTCCTGTTAAAACATTAAAAATATCATTTTTAAAAAAATTTTTTTCTAAACAAAATTTAAAAACTTCAAATGAGTCACGAATAGATAAATATGGTCTATATTGATGTAATGCAGTTTTATATACTTCAATTTTATTATTTAAAGCTGCATTAAAACAAAATTTATTAACAGCTGTATGAAATCTAATCCCTTTTGAAACACCAGCTATAGTTCCAAATCTAAAAGTATTATATTTTAAATGATTGCTATTTTTCTTTAAAAGATTTTCTTCAATTAATTTTATTTTTGCGTATGGACTTTGAGGATTCAAAAATTTTTTTTCGCAATTTTCATCTACTACTTTAGCTTGTTTTCCATAGACACTAGTAGATGAAATATGAATAAGTTTAGTATTTTTTTTTTTACAATATCTAATAACAGTTTTCATGGCATTTAAATTATTTTTATACATCTCTTTTTCTTTACTAAAACTTTTTTCTGCATTTGTCATCGAAGCACAATGAATAATTGTGTCAATGTTATTAATATCATCCAAACAATTTGGATTATTTAAATCTCTGACAAAAAAATTTAAATTATTCTTCTTTTGTGAATAAAATAATGAATTAAATCTATTAGATTTTAAATTATCAATTAGAATTGCTTTAGAAACTTTTTTAATTTTATAAATATTTTCTGATAAGTATGATCCTATATGACCGCACGCTCCAGTAATTAATATTTTCATTTAATTATTGTAATAATTAATAAATTCTTCATATGACTCAATATAATCATTAAAATCATATTTATAATTGTTAAATACTATAATTATCGAATCTTTTTTTAAAAACTCTACACTGCACCATACTTTAGGTGGAACTAATAAAGCTTTTGATTTTTTATGGCTCAATAAAAAACTTTTTTTTATATTTTTATATTCAACATTTATTTTGATTTTTCCAAGAATTGGATAAAAAAATTGAGAACATTTTTTATGTGCATGATCACCTCTTTTATAGTTTTTTTTTCCATATACTAAAAAAATTCTCTTAACAGTAATTGGAAATTTTTTATCAAATGTAATTGGCAGTAGTTTTCCACTTTTTTTCACAAATTTTTTAAAATTAAAAATTTTAGGTATCATAATTTTAATATCTTTGTTTCTAGCATTATTTTTTATATAGGATCAAGCTCTACGTTTGATTAAAAGTAATGATAAGATTTGTTATGAGAAAGCACATTTAGTTTTAAATTTCAAGGCATTATTCCTAATGCTTGTGAGAGTAAGATTTGAAATCATGGTACATTTAACAATATATTAGCTTTCTGAATATCTATATTTTAAACAAGATTGATTGCAGTTTCATACATAAATTTTATATTAATAACATTTAGACTTATTTTTATATAAACATTAATAAGTTCGTAAATATGAAAAAAACAAAAATTATCAAAATTCTCTTTATTAATTGTATTATTTTTTTTTCATTAATATCTATATTTGAAATCTTTTTTGGATATTGGTTTAAAGAAAATAATTTTGGTTTTATAATGAGATTTGAAAGACAAAAACAAAATTATTATGAAACAATTCATGATGAAAAAAAATACAAATTTTATTATAAAAGAAATTTTTATGGTTTTAGAGGTGAAGATGCTGATCCAGAAAATATAAAAATCGTTTTTTTAGGCGGTAGCACAGGAAATCAAAGAGTTACACCTGAAAATTTAACTATAGTTGGTTTATTAAACACAAAACTTAATGAAGATGGTTACAATTTTAAAATATATAATGGTTCAACTGATGGTAAATCAACTAAAGGCTATGCCAATGATTTTAAATATTGGTTTCCAAAAATACCAAATTTTAATCCAAAAATAGTAATATTTTATACTGGAATAAATGATTCAAATTTATCACAGGATGACAAATTCGATCTTCCTTGGAGAGAAAGCACTTATGAAAAGTTTATGGACTATATTAAAAATAACAGCAAAATTGTTGAATTAATTAAAAAAATTAAATTTAAATATTTTGTAAGATTAAAAAAAGAATATGGGTTAGGAGCAGCTGGCATAAATTTATATAAAAATTATAATTATATTAATTATGATAAAGCAAAAAAAAAATATGATAATAAAATTTTAAATGAATTAGAAAGTGATGAAATTAAAAAATTATTAAATCAATTTGAAAAACAATTAGATATACTAAATTTTTATATAACAAATTATCAGATAATTCCTATTTTTATTACTCAAATAGGTTATGACGGATTATCAAATTACAATTTGTATTTAATAAATGAAAAATTAAAAGAATTTTGTAAAGAAAAAAATTACAACATTATTAAACTTGATGAAAAAATTATTTCTTTAGAAAAAAAAACATTTTTTGATCCTATTCATACTTTAGTAAAAGGAAACAAAATAATTGCAAATAAAATTTATCTTGATTTACTAAATATTTTTAAAACACACCTATTAAATTAAAAGACTCAAAAATGACTAAAAAAAAACTAACTATAAAAGAAAATTTTAATTTAGCTGTTCAAAGTCACAAAAAAAACAATCTTCAAGCTGCTAAAAAGCTTTACGAAGAAATACTAAAAACAAATTCTAACTTTGCGGGCGCTCATAATAATCTTGGAAACGTACTACATGAATTAGGAGAATTTCAAAAAGCAGTGAGTTGTTATGAAAAAGCAATCCAAATCCAACCTGATTATGCAAATGCGCATTATAATCTTGGTAGTGTACTACATGAATTAGGACAATTTCAAAAAGCAGTGAGTTGTTATGAAAAAGCAATCCAAATCCAACCTAATTATGCAAATGCACATTATAATCTCGGATTGATATTTAAAGAATTAGGAGAGTTTCAAAAAGCAGTGAGTTGTTATGAAAAAGCCATTCAAATTAACCCTAGCTTTGCGGGCGCTCATAATAATCTTGGAAACGTACTACATGAATTAGGAGAGTTTCAAAAAGCAATAAGTTGCTGCAAAAAAGCAATCCAAATTAATCCTAATTTCGCAGGTACACATAATAATCTTGGACTGATATTTAAAGAATTAGGAGAATTTCAAAAAGCTGTAAACTGTTATGAAAAAGCGATCCAAATCCAACCTAATTTTGTAGATGCACATAATAATCTTGGAGCAGTATATTTTGAATTAGGGGAACATCAAAAAGCGATGAGTTGTTATAAAAAAGTAATTCAAATAGAACCGAACAATCTTACCTCGCATTGGTTATCAATGAACACTTTCCCAATTATCTATAAAAATTTAAATGAAATAGATATGTATAGGAAAAAATTTGAAGACGACACTAAGAAAATAAATCATTTATTGGATACAGAATATCAATATACAAAAAAACAAATAGTTGATTCTATGAAATCATCAACAAATTTTTATTTATCTTATCAAGGAAGAAATGATATTAGTTTACAAAAAAAATATGCTAGTTTAGTTGAAAGATTAACAGAAAAAATTTATCCACAGTTTCATCAAGAAAGAAGAATAAATAAATCTAAAAAATTTATTAAAGTAGGATTTGCTTCTTCATTTTTAACAAATCATACTGTCTCTACTCTGTTTAAAAATTGGATAATTAAATTAAATAGAAATTTTTTTAATATTTTTGTGTATTATATAGGTAATAAATTCGATAAAATAACAACCCAAATAAAAGAGTCTTCAAACAATTTTTTTAATCACACAGAAATTGATCAATTAATTGGTCGAATATCCAAAGATAAATTAGATATTCTTATTTATTTGGATATTGGCATGGACCCCATGACACAAATCTTAGCTTCTTTAAGATTGGCTTCTATTCAATGTACTACTTGGGGTCACCCAGTTACTTCAGGTTTCAAAAATATTGATTATTTTTTTTCTAGTGAATTAATGAAAAAAAATGACTCTCAAAAATATTTTTCAGAAAAATTAATTAATTTACCTGGTATAGGAATAGATTATGACCACTGTGATATATCTAATATTAAAAAGATAAATATTGTAAAAAAATTAAATAAGACTATTTTTTTAAATCTTCAAAGTTTATTTAAATTGTTACCTCAAGATGATCATATCTATCTAGATATAATAAAAAAACAACCTAACTGCTGTTTTTGGTTCATCCACGGTCTTAGGAATTCAATTAGTTCCATTTTTAAAGAAAGAATTTCTAAATTATTTAAAAAAAATAATTTATCATTTAATGAATATTCTATTTTTTATCCAAGATGTGAAAAAGATCAATATCTAAGCCTAATTAAACAATCAGATATTATTTTAGATAGTTTAAATTGGTCGGGAGGCAATACTTCACTGGAAGCAATAAGTTTAAATAAACCTATAGTTACTTGTCCTTCTGAGTTTATAAGAGGAAGGCATACTTATAGTATATTAAAAAAATTAAATATTGAAGAAACAATTGCAAGTTCTAAGAAAAAATATGTAGAAATTGCTGTTAAATTATCAAAAGATAATGATTTCAGAAATTCAATAATTAATAAAATTATTAAAAATAAAAAAAAATTATTTAGTGATGATAAACCAATTAGATTTCTTGAAGATGTGATAAAAAAAGAATTACTAAAATTTAAAAAGAAAAAAAAACTGGAGTTAAGGTAAATGAAAAAAAAAATATTAATATTTATAATTACTTATAAAGCTTCATACAGATTACTAAAAGTTTATAAAAGTATTCCATTTAAAAAATTAAAAAAATATAAAGTTAATGTTTTAATTAGTGATGATGAATCTTGCGATGATACAATTAAATATGCTCACAAAATTAGTTCAAAAAGTAAAAATATTAAGTTAAATTTTAACAAAAAAAATCTTGGTTATGGTGGCAATATTAAAATTTGCTTAAATTATGCTTTAAAAAAGAAGTTTGACTATGCAGTTATGATTCATGGGGATAACCAATACAATCCTAAATATATACCAAAAATGATGGAAGTCTTTGAAAAAAATAGATTAACCCAAGCTGTTACAGGTTCAAGATTACTAAAGAGCATAAAAAATATTAGAAAAGGAGGAATGCCAATATATAAGCTTATAGGTAATAAAATTTTAACTAAAATTCATAATTTATTATTAAATACAAACTTTACAGATGTACATACGGGATACTGGGCATATAAGATGAATAACTTTAAGAATAAATTTTATCTTTTAACAACAAATGGATATAATTTTGATCAGCAAATAAGATTGCAACATATTTTTAAAGAACAAAAAATTACTGAAATCCCTATAAATACGAAATACGCTGATGAAAAGTCACAGCTTCACATAAAGTACGCTATTAGATTTTTCTTTGAAACTTTTATTTTTTTCCTAATTAAAAAAAAAATTGTTAGCTATAAAATAGTTAAATATCTTACTAAGTGTAATTAAAAAATTAAAATAAGTTTTAATTATTAATTTTAAAAAGTCTTGAATTTAATAAATGATTTTTTTTAGTAGTTACTAAATTCCATTCATTTTCTTTGTTATTTGGTAAGGTACAATCAAATCCTACAAGTGGTTCATAACATATAACCCATAACATTTTTTCATCTTTTGGAATATTATTTATATTATAAAGCTTAAATTTTTTATTTTTAAATTCTTTAAGCATTTTAACATAATTTTCAACTAACTTTAGCTCTCTAGTTGAGCCATATACAGCTAAATTCTTAAATTCATTTTTTTCTATGCTTTTTAGAAATTTTGTAAATTCAGGATGTGTAATTTCTCTGTGCTCGATTTCTATATAATTATTTATAATTGTAGGAACAAGTACAAATATAAGTAAAAATGTTTTTAATTTTTTATTATTAATTTCAAAAATTAATGAAGATATAAGTATGAAAATTGGTATTAAAACAAAAACGATATACCTATCAGTTAAAATTGGCATTTTTATAAAGCCATAAAACAAAGGAATAATATAAGAAAATAAAAATATAATTATTAGAAGTAAATAATTATTGTAAGTTAAAAAAATTTTTTTTCTAAAATGTATAATTAAAAAAATTAAAGTAGATAAATAAACTAAACCCATAATTTTTGAGCCAAAAAATCTTGAAAAATAATAGTTATAATAAAATTTCCAATTTTCATGGGAAAAAATATACTCATTTTGGCTTAATTGTGAAATTAGGTAGTTATAGTTAATTAATAAATAAATAATTAAAATAAATGGAACTGATAAAAAAAATAAATAGTTTTTTTTTTTAAATAATAAAAAAGAATAAATTGAGTAAAAAATTTGAGAAAATAATAATATAAATGTAAATGGATGTGTAGAAAAAGTTATTACTGAGAAAATAATAAATAGTATAAAAAAAAATATTTTTTTTGAAAAATTAAAATCTGTAAATATTATTTTATAATAAAAAATTAAATTTATTGTACTTAATAAAAAAACAAAAGTATATGGTCTGGTTACTTGTGAATATTTAATTAAATATATATTTATACTTATTAACAAAATAGATAATAAAAAAGAATTATTTTTTGAGATTGTGTAAGAGAGTATTCCCAAAAATGGGATCGATAAGATACCAAAAAAAAAAGATACATGTCTTGCAATTTCAGGATCGTAACTAAAAAGTTCTAAATATTTTTTCAAAAATAAATCGAATATTGGAGGTGTATGAAAATCATTACTTCTAGTCAAAGTATCTTTTAAAGAAAGGTTTGGATCTGCAACCCAAAATGAAGTCATTTCATCTAACCAATAATTTTCAAAATTTAATTGATATATTCTTAAGAAAATTCCTATTAAAACAAATAATATAGAAACTAATAAAATATTATTTTTATTTGTTGATAGCATCATAATCTTACTTCAACTCCCTATTAATGGCGGAGAGAGTGGGATTCGAACCCACGGTACCTTTGACAGTACACACACTTTCCAAGCGTGCGCCTTAAACCGCTCAGCCACCTCTCCATTTTTCATGTTCAAATTTTACAGGAAAATTAAAGAGCATTTATAATCAAATTCATATTTATTTGTTTGATATTTTTATCATTATTAACTATTTAATTTATAGTATTGATAGATTTCCTTTATACCCAAATCAATTTTTATCTTAGGTTCCCAAAATCTGCTTAAATAATAGTTGTATTTATTTTTCTTATCTTTTTGAAGAATATCTCTTTTTTTACCTTTAATAATTTTAACTTTAATATTATCTTCACCAGCAATATCCTGTACTAATTTTGCTATATCTAATATTTTAGTAAATTTTCCAGTTGTTAAATGAAGTTCTTTTTTTTTATGTTTAAATTTATCATGATTCTTCATAATAATTTTTAAACCTCTTGAACAATCATCTGCATGCAAAAAATCTCTGGACTCTTCTCCGTTAGTTAATATTTTTATTTTTTTATTTTTTAAAGCCATTAAAATAAAGTCAGTAATTACATGAGATTTTTCAAGATTTTTTTCAACTCCATAAACATTCCAAAATTTAACACTATTTCCATTTATGCTACTAGACGCTTTTTCTCCAAGAAGTTTTAGTACACCATAATTTGAATAACTCATATTTGACATTTGACTACTAGCAAACAAAAAAGGTTTTTTATATTTTGCAAGTAATTCAAAAGTGTTGGCCATTATACTTAAATTATTCAATATAAATTTTGATGAGTTTTGATATTTTTTTAAATATCTGGAGCCACCTACATCAAATGCCAGAAAAAATACGTAATGACTTTTTTTTATATAATTTACTAGACTATAATTATTACTAACTCTTAAATCATATTTTTTTCCATCTAATATATCAAATTTAAAAACCTTGTATTTTTCCTTCGTTAAATATTGACAAAGATGATGACCTAATTGCCCAGAAGATCCTAAAACCAAAATATTTTTTTTCATTATATTTTTATTTAATATTTTTAATATCTTTTTTGGTAAATTTTTCTGTAGTAGGATTATCGTTAGTTAAATTATCATAAATCCAATCGTATGTTTTTTTCATACCATCTTCTAATTTAGTTGAATAATTCCACTTAAGTACTTCTTTTAATTTATCATTATTGCTAGATCTTCCTCTAACACCTTTTGGTTTATCTAGAAGATACTTTCTTTTAACTTTTAAGCCTGAAATTTTTTCTGTTATATCAACTAATTGATTAATCGAAACTTGTTCATCACTACCTATATTTAGTGGCTCCCTATAATTCGAATTAAAAAGTTTTAAAGTTCCTTCTATACAATCATCAATATAAAGAAAACTTCTGGTCTGTTTTCCATCACCCCAAACCTCAATCGAATCAAGCTTTTTAATTTTTGCTTCAATTACTTTTCTGCAAATAGCCGCTGGAGCTTTTTCTCTACCACCATCAAAAGTTCCATAAGGTCCATATACGTTGTGATATCTAACAACTCTAGTTTCTATTCCATAATCTTCAAAAAAATGTCTACACATCCTTTCACTAAATAATTTTTCCCATCCATATCCATCTTCAGGATTTGCTGGATATGCTTGGTATTCTTTTAGTCCATCTACAAAAGTTTCTTTCTGTAAATCAGTATTATAAATGCAGGCACTTGAAGAGTATAAAAGTTTTGTAACATTATTAATTTTTGATGCTCTTAATAAATTGGTATTAATTAATACAGACAACATACACTCAGCTTTATTATTTTCAATAAAGCCCATGCCTCCCATATTGCAAGCTAAATTAAATATTCCATCAATATCTTGCGTTACACTTAAACAATTATTGTAATCATTTAAATCCATAGAAAAATTTTTAGCTTTATTAAATTTTTGAAACCAATATTCTAAAGGCTTAATATCTGCTCCAATCACATTATATCCATTATTCAATAATCTCTTAATTAAATGACCACCAATAAATCCGCCTGCTCCAGTAACTAAAATATTTTTAATTTCTTTAGGCATCAGTTCTTTTTCCTTCATTCATATCAACAAATGCCCATTGCCATTCAATAGGATTTGAATATTTATTAAACCAATAAGAAAGATATCTTTCGGCTAAATATGCATAAAACCTGGTTTCATAACCCGATAAATTTTTGAAACCAAATATATCTTCACATTTAAAAAGCCAATCAAATAGGCTTTTAAACCATTCATTCATTATTTTTGGATGAGTAATAAACATTTGATTTGGACTAAATGATCTGCTTTTACTAACATATTCTCTAAAATTGTCGCGTTCATTTTTATTCAAAAGATCTATTGCTTTATCAAGTTTTCCATAGCCATGAAACATATCAAAATGAAGCTTAATAGTTTGTTTTTGTTTATTAAAAAGTATTGATGGATCTTTTAAAAAACTTTTAAGACCCTTTTTAACAATTTTCATAAATTTTGGATTATCTACATAAACTCTTTTAGCTATTACTGCATCATGATCTTGCCAACTTAACGGTATTTCACTTAAAATATTGTCCTTTAAATTTTCTCTAGATATTTTTATACTTTGATCATAATTTTCTTTTAACCAATACCTTCTATATTGACAAAATCCTAACCACGAATTTTCATCATAATTTTTAAGTTGATTTTTCCAAAACCAATAATGAAAAATATTTTCAGCATAGTATGGATCTTTGTAAAAAATATTGTCTCCGCTTTTACATTCTAAATAATTACTTGGAAATTCAATTTTACCAACACCTGCTGGCTGGCAATACAAATTGTCTAATATAGGATCAACTCTATTTGTAACATTAAAAATTTTTAAATTATTATTCATTTATAATTATTAAAACTTATAATTTATTTTTTTTTTAAGTCTATTAAAAGTTCTTTTTTGTCTATTAATAAATCTTTGAGCTTCTGGATCCAAATCCTTAGAAATTATGATTTTAATATCATCATAATAATTACTTTTTAAAGCTTGTATTTTTAATCTTTGGATACTTCTTTTTAAATCAAGTGTAGCAAAAGCTAAAAGTGTTATATTTTTGTTTTGACAATAAATTTCATACTATAAATTCTTTAAATTTATTTATATTTTTTGTTAAAAATTCTGGAAAATTTTTATCTATCTCAATTTTATAATAACTTTCATCTCGACCAATTATATCTAAGCCTAATTTTATATTTTTCTCAATTAACTTAACATCAAGAAATTTTTCGTCTATTTTTTCCTTAAATACGTATGGATCGTTTGTCTCACAAAGGTTTTTATATTTATATAAAAGTTGTTCTGGGTTTTTTAAATTACAAAAATGCCAACCACCATCTTCAATAATATTGTTTAGTCTAAATTTATCTATTCGCCAGAATGGTCTTTTTTTAAATTTTAAATCTCTTAACCATTGTGGCGATTCAAGATATTTTTTAATACAAATTCTACTACCATACCAATAAGGATTTTTTTTACTTGCAAGATTTAATTTATAATAAAAATGCCTTTGTTTAAAAACAGCATATCTCATTTGAGTTTGAAAATTATTTATCACTTCCGGGTTTGGTATTTCATCTAAATCTGAAATGATAATCAAGTCATCTTCGGTTGTATTTTTTAAACCTCTAAAAATACAATTTCTTTGAAAATTTTCTCTTAGATAAGGATTATCTCCATCTGGCATATCTTCAACGGGAATATAAATAATCTTGTCTTTAAACTTTAAAAATTTACTAATATCAAACCTGAGTTTTTTATAGTTATTTTGCCAAGTTTTATTACCTTCTACAATAACAAAATAGTCTACATACTCATTTAAAATGTTTAATCTTAATTCTAAAAGTAAATCTTCGTCCCAATAAGAAAAACAATCGTATATTTTCATTTATTAATCTTTACTTATTTTTAAAACACCTATGAATGCTTCTTGTGGTATTTCTACTCTTCCAAATTGTTTTGATCTTGTTTTGCCTTTTTTTTGTTTATCAAGTAATTTTCTTTTTCTATCTCTCGCTCCACCACCGTGAATTTTAGTCAATACATCTTTTTTAAAACCCTTAATAGTTTCTCTAGCAATAATTTTACCTCCTATTGCTGCTTGAACTGGAATCATAAAATTATGTCTTGGAATTAAATCTTTTAATTTTTCACAAACTTCTCTTCCTATAGATTGAGCAAAATCTTTATGTATCATCATTGATAGGGCATCAATCGGTTCAGAATTTACCAAAATTCCTAATTTTACTAAATCTCCTTCTCTGTGTTCTATAATTTCATAATCAAAACTTGCATATCCACTGCTTAACGATTTTAATTTGTCATAAAAATCAAAAACAACTTCATTAAGGGGAAGCTCGTAGCTTAAAACTGCTCTATTTCCTGAATAAGCTAAATTTTTTTGAATACCACGTTTATCTTGGCAAACTTTAATAATTAACCCTAAATATTCATCAGGAGTTATAATAGTAGCTTTAATCCAAGGCTCTTCAATCAACTTAATGTGTGTTGAATCTGGAAGACTTGATGGATTATGCAAATTTATTACTTTTCCACTATTTAAATGAACCTTGTAAACAACTCCAGGAGTAGTTGTTAACAAATTGATGTCAAATTCTCTTTCTAATCTTTGAGTGATTATTTCTAAATGAAGTAAGCCCAAAAAACCACATCTAAATCCCAATCCAAGAGCTGAAGAAGATTCTGCTTCAAATGAAAAACTAGAATCGTTTAATTGAAGTTTTGCTAAACCATCTTTCAGTTTTTGATACTCTGAGCTATCAACAGGGAAAAGTCCACAAAAAACAACGGGTTTACTTGGCTTAAATCCTGGTAACAATTGCTTTAAAGGTTTATTTGCATCACATATAGTATCACCTACTTTTGTTTCAGATAAATTTTTTATACCTGTAATAATAAAACCAATTTCACCACTACTCAAAGACTCTATGTTTTTAGGCTTAGGTGTAAAAACACCAACTTTTTCAACTATGTATTCTTGATTTGTAGACATCATTTTTATTCTCATATTTTTTGAAATTATTCCATCTATTACCCGCACTAGTGTAACAACACCCAAATAAGAATCATACCAACTATCAACAAGCAAACATTTAAGAGGATCACTTTCTTTGCCTTTTGGTGAAGGCAATTTTTTAATAATTTTTTCTAAAATTTCTTCTATACCTTCTCCAGTTTTCCCAGAACACGGAATTGCATCTTCTGTTCCTATACCAATTACATCCTCAATTTGTTTTTTTGTTCTATCAATGTCTGAAGCTGCTAAATCAATTTTATTCAAAACAGGAATTATTTCATGATTTATTTCTAAAGCTTGATAAACATTAGCTAAAGTTTGTGCTTCAACTCCTTGTGTACTATCAACTATTAATATAGAGCCCTCGCAGGCATATAGAGACCTACTCACTTCATAGCTAAAATCTACATGTCCTGGCGTATCAATGATATTTAAGATATAATTTTTTCCATCTTTTGCTTTATAATTCAGACGAACTGTTTGAGCTTTAATAGTAATGCCTCTTTCTCTTTCAATATCCATGGAGTCGAGGACTTGTTCTTTCATTTCTCTATCAGTTAAACCACCACATTTATGTATTAGTCTATCTGCTAACGTAGATTTACCGTGATCAATATGCGCAATTATGGAAAAATTACGTATAACTTCATTGTTAGACATTATGATCTCAGTATTGCACTCGTTGTCTCTTGAACTATTGATATAATTTTTTTGCTTATTTCTTCTATATCTTTATCGCTTAAAGTTTTATCTTTAGGTTCTAAAGTTACATTAAAAGCAATTGATTTCTTTCCTGAAGTAATATTATCTCCTTGATAAACATCAAAAATTTTTACATCCTTAATTAATTCTTTATCAATTTTCTTAACTAAATTGATAATTTCTCCAGAACTGTATTTTTCATCAATAACAAAGGCAAAATCTCTAACTACTTTTTGATAATCGGAAACAATAAATTGAGGTTTTGCTTCTCTAATTTTATTTCTTAACTCAGGTATATTGTCTAAAATGATTTCAAAACCTAAAACGTTATCAGTTCTAAGATCCAACTTTTTAATAATAAATGGATGGATTTCCCCAAAATATGCCAATTCTGGACCTTTAGGTGAACCCAATGATAGCAAACCAGATCTTCCTGGGTGATACCATTTTTTTGTTTTATTACTCACCATTATCTTAGAGCTGTCAATACCAACTTCAATTAAGGTTCTTAGAACATCATTTTTAATGTCATAAACATCAAAGTTTCGTTCTTTTTCTATCCAATTTTTTCTAGAATACTTTCCTGTTTTAATTGCACCAATCATTGTTGTTTGTTCTCCAGGTTTGTTACCTTTAAAAACTGGTCCTATTTCAAACAACATTAAATCTTCAAAATTTCTATGAATATTTTTTTTCGCACTAATCATTAAATTAGAATAAAGAGATGATCTTAGAACATCTAAATCACTTGAAATTGGATTAGATAACTTAATTTCATTTTTTAATTCTGAGAAAAAACTATCTATTTTTGAATCTGTAAATGACCAAGTAACTGCTTCTGTATAGCCTTTTGATGCTACAGCTCTTTGAACAAAATGAAAAA
>Ga0315339_1002110_pt1 | contig 15644 bp, 14 predicted proteins | sample ASW17metaG_FD_204514 | JGI IMG/M metagenome (GOLD analysis project Ga0315339, IMG submission 204514) | Ammonia-oxidizing marine archaeal communities from Pacific Ocean, United States - ASW #17 | ecosystem: Environmental > Aquatic > Marine > Oceanic | place: USA: California | collected 2016-12-05
ACATGCTTCAAGTTCGAGGCGCTCTGCTGAGGAAAGAAAACTGGGACGGATCATGCACATAGCTGAATCGCGCCGGAGCCCCGCGTCAACCCATATAATTCGGATTCCTCATGACTCGGAGTATAGTTCATTCCCTTGGTTGGTATCGGGCCAAATGGGACAGTCCGCAAAAACATCTCGGCAAGTCGGAATGTATCGGCGGGGCAGTCAGCCGAATTGTGCCCGACTGAACCATTTGCTCCATTCGGGATGCTTGATGCATGTTACGCCCGATCGCCGGGGATCCATGCTAAGATCTGAGCAGAAGGCTCGCACCACGACCTAGCCTACGCTCAACCGGCCTAGTCGGGTTGCTAGCTGACTTGTACTGTCATATCTGCAATGGTATCGCTCCAGCCAAACTGACGATACATCCGGTGTCGGCAATATCCCTACCGGGTGGGGAGAAATCTGGTGCAGGCGTTCGAACTCCTAACAGCGAATAATTCCCGCCATGCGGTCGAGCTGCTGGCCGCCAACGGTCCCGCGGTCAAGACCTTGGCCGGCGGCACGGACCTGATGGCCGATTTCAAGTCGGACACTCACGGGATCAATGCGCTTATAGACATCTCGCGTGCCGAGGATCTCAGAGGAATATCGCTCACTGACGACAGGCTACGGATCGGTTCTCTGGTTACGCACAGCGAGATCATGGCAGAACCGGTCATTCGCGACAATTTTCCGGCTCTCGTCGATGCAGCTCATACGATCGGTGCCGTGCAGACCCGCAATCTCGGGACGATTGGCGGCAATTTGATGACCTGTATTCCCTCGATGGACAGCGGCCCTACGCTTATCGCACTCGATGCGATGGTGACGATCGCTGGTGTCGACGGTTCACGTCAGATTCCTCTAGCCGATATGTTTCTGGCACCGCGAAAGACCGCGCTACGCTATGATGAACTGCTTGTTGATATCGTGATCCCGACGCGCAATATCGGCAAGCCGACAGCGTTCTTGAAATTTGGCCTGCGCAAGGGCCAAGCACTGGCTTTGGTCAATGTCGCGGCTAGCCTTTGGGTAGACGAAGAGACCAATAGTTTTCGCGACCCCGCGATATCACTTGGCGCGGTTGCTCCCAAAGTCATTCGCGCCCCGACAGCCGAGAAATATCTGGCCGGCCGCGCAATTACCGACGAAGCCATGGCGGAAGCCGGGCGCCTCGCAGTCGATGATGCAAAGCCAATCAGCGATTTTCGCGCCAGTGCCGATTACCGTCGCGAGCTGATTGCCGTGTTGACAAGGCGGGCTCTTGCCAAGGCCTTCGAACTTTTTACGACAAGACAGAAAGAAAACAGCGCGTGAGCGATATCACTCTCAACATCAATGGCGAAACCCGCACAGCGTCGGTTCCCCCGGAAACGACGCTGCTTAAGCTGCTGCGCGATTATCTGAATTTGGCCGGCGCCAAGCTCGGTTGTGATGTCGGCGATTGCGGCGCATGCACCGTCATTGTCGACGGTCAGGCGGTCAACTCCTGCCTGATGCTTGCCGGCCAGGCCGACGGGCGCGATGTGATAACGATCGAAGGTCTTGCAACCCGCGACAATTTTCATCCAATTCAACAAGCTTTTGAAAACAACGGAGCGTTGCAATGTGGCTTTTGCGGTCCGGGTGTCATCTTGGCAGCAAAGGCCTTGCTTGATGAGAATGACGATCCTGATGTGGCAACGATCCGCGACGCACTTGCCGGGAATCTTTGCCGCTGCACCGGCTACACCAAGATGATCGAGGCGGTACAGGTGGCGGCGGGCGAGCTTCGTGCCGAAGCACCCCAACAGCTCAGCCATGCAAAAAGTGAGGCGGCATCATGAGTGACGAAGAAAAAGTCCTCGAGCGCGAAAAAGTTCATCTCGACACGGCGCTGCGCGACCCCGAAATCGATCTCAGATTGCCGGCGGTCGTGCCGCGTGAGCCGTATCCGATCGAGACGCTGGTGCCCGAAGCACGCCAGCAAACGCGCGCGGTCGGCCAGCGAGCGACCCGTCAGGACGGTCGCCTGCACGGCCTCGGCCAGACCAAATATATCGACGACATGTCATTTCCCGGTATGCTTTACGCGCGGATCAAACGCGCCGGCATTGCCTCGGCCCGGATCAAGAGCATCGACACCAGCGCCGCCGAAGCAATCCCTGGCGTGATGGCGGTCCTCACCGGCGATGAAATTCCAGTCAATTCATTTGGGCCGTCGTTGCAAGACCAACCCGTCCTTTGCGCTGAGCAGGTATTTCACGCTGGCGATGGCGTCGCAGCCGTGGCCGCAATTACCGAGCAGATCGCCGAGGAGGCAATAGACAAGATCGTCGTCGAATATGAGCCGCTGCCGGCGATCTTCGATCCAGTCGAGGCGATGAACGAAGACGCCCACAAGGTCCATGCGCCAGGAAGCAACATTTACGCGACCAAGGCCATTCGCAAGGGTGACGTCGACAAAGGATTTGCCGAATCCGACCACATCTTCGAGGACCGCTTCACGACCCAAATGATCGAGCATGTATCGCTCGAACCGCACGCGGCGATCGCCGATTGGGATGCGAACGGCCGCGTCACTATCTGGGCGACGATCGGGCGCATTACATTGGCACGCGCCGATATCGCCCGTACGCTGAGCATGCCGATGAGCCGCATCCGCATAATCGGCACCGTTGTCGGCGGGAATTTCGGCGGCAAGAACGAAATCACACAGGAGCCGGCGCTCGCACTTCTGTCGAAGAAAGCCGGAAGGCCGGTGAAGGGTGTGTACACGCGGGGCGAAGAATTCACCTCGACCACAACGCGTCACCCGATCGTCATGGATTATAAAACCGGCGTCAGCAATGAGGGAAAAATCCTCGCCCGGAAAGTTCGTCTGGTGCTCGATGGCGGCGCCTATTGTTCATGGAGCGAGACGACGCTCGGCAAAGCCTGCATTCTGTCGCCCGGCCCCTACAACATCGACAACGTCGTCGCCGAGGCATTCGTTGTTTACACCAACAAGACCATGACCGGCGCGATGCGCGGGTTCGGTGCTCCTCAGGTTTGCTTCGCCTACGAGTCGCAGATGGATGATATCGCCACGAAGTTAGGCATGAACCCGCTCGATATCCGCCTGCTCAATGCTTTCCACGAGGGCTCCTCGAGCCCGACCGGTCAGGTTCTGCACAGTGTCGTCGTCAAGGAATCACTTGAGACAGCCTCGGCCCGTTTCCGCTGGCAGGAAGCCCTCACATGAAACGTCGCGGCCGAGGCATCGCCTGCATGTGGTACCCGATTGGCTTCACCGTTGCCGCCAATCCAAGTTCGGCGACCGTGAGGGTCAATGAGGACGGCACGGCAGTTCTTCTAACTGGCACGGTTGAGACCGGTCAGGGATCGCTGACGGTACTCGCCCAGATTGCCGCCGAGGCGCTGGGCATTGCGACCGACGACGTCCACGTGGTTTCGGCCGACACCGATACGACGCCGATGGATACCGGCGCCATCGCCAGCCGCACCACCTACGTCACCGGCAATGCCGTAGCACTTGCCGCCGAAGCGGCGCGCGACATTCTATTTGATACGGCCGCGCAAATGCTTGGCGTCAAAGCCAGTCAACTCGAGGCCAAAGATCGAAAGATCCACGTCAAGGGTTTTCCCCAGCACGCCGTTGCCATTGGCGACGTAGCGCAGCGTTCGCAATTCGTGCTCGGCCAGCCGTCGATTGGCAGCGCGTCATGGAATCCGCCAACGGTTGCGATGGATCCGGAGACCGGCCAGGGCAAACCTTTCTCGACCTACGTTTATGCCACGCAGATTGCCGAAGTCGACGTCGACGACGAAACCGGCGAGGTCGATCTCCTGCGGATCACTGCCGCCCATGACTGTGGGACGGCGATCAATCCAATGCTGGTTGAAGGCCAAGTAGAAGGTGGCATTTCAATGGGCGTCGGCATGGCGCTGCAGGAGGAGATGCTGTTTCGCGACGACGGCACGCATGTAAATCCCAATCTCACCAACTACATCATGCCGACCTCCCTCGATATGCCGGAGATCGATGTTGATATCGTGCAGGGCTTCGATCCAACCGGACCATTCGGCGCCAAGGGCGTCGGCGAGCCAACCGCGGTTCCAACCGCAGCCGCGATCATGAACGCGATCCACGACGCCGTCGGCATACGCATCACATCGCTGCCGGCGACCGCCGAAAAAATTCTGATGGCGATAAAAGCATCTCGCGAACAAGAGCAGAAGCGGCTCTCAGCCTGATACCGCTGCGGCGGCAAAAATCTTGCGTATATTTTCCATGTTGGAGCGTCGAGCTTGATCAGGATGCACTGTCTCTGACGATTCAAGCCAGCGGCACTGGAATGACCGTCAATTGCGCAATCCCTTATTCCCCCTTTTCTCCAGGAGGGAACCTCATTCAATGGAAAACTTCACACCCTTTTCTGCAACTGTTGGCGGCCTGTTGATTGGCCTTGCCACATCGATCCTGTGGGTCGCCAATGGACGCCAGGCCGGCGTATCGGGAATTGTCGGCGGAATCTTTCCGATCCATCGGGGCGATGTGCTTTGGCGTGTCATATTCATTGTCGGTCTCCCCGTCGGGGCAGTCCTCGGCCTATGGATCGGACCGATGCTGTTTTCGGAAGTTCCGGTGATCCGTCCGACGCTTGCGCTGGATCCTTCAATCCTGGTTATCGGAGGCGTTATCGTTGGCGTCGGCACGCAATTGGGAAGCGGTTGCACCTCCGGGCACGGAATTTGCGGCATTAGCCGACTGTCCAAGCGCTCCTTCACGGCAGTTCTGACTTTCCTGGCGACCGCCGCATTGACCGTCTTTGTGATGAGGCACGTCATCTGATGAACCGCTCACTTCCCGCCCTCCTCGCGGCTGCCGCCAGTGGCATTATCTTCGGAATCGGCTTGGCCATATCGCGCATGATCGATCCGCAGAAGGTTTTGAACTTTCTCGATTTCGCGGCAATTCCCTCGGGTGGCTGGGACCCGAGCTTGGCCTTCGTCATGCTCGGCGGCGTCTTAGTGGCGTTTTTCGGGATGCGCCTTGATCGCCTGATGGTTGCACCGCTGGCAGTGCCGTCTTTCATTCGTCAAGTCCACTTCGAGATCGATCGCCCGATCGTCACTGGCGCAGCGATATTCGGATTGGGCTGGGGCCTAACCGGTCTTTGCCCTGGCCCGGCCATCGCCAATCTTGGCCTGATTCCCAGTTCGATCGCGCTCTTTGTCGCCGCCATGCTTGTCGGCTCCTGGTCAATGGGTCAGATCATGCAATGGTCAGCCAATCGTAGGGCCGGAGGTTAATCCCCGAATGAAGCAGCCGAGCGGCCCCTCTCACACAACACGCTAATCAGGAAATGACGTGGCCGTGCCGTCCCTGTATTATAAATGCCTAAACAACAAAAAATCCGACGCGGGAGAAACCCATGACAGAAATGACCGGTGGTCGATTTATCGCCAAATTTTTCGAAGCAGCAGGCGTCAAAGCCGTGTTTTTCGTGCCGACCATCCTCAGCCGCCCGCTCGCGGAAATGGACGACATGCCGATCAAACGGGTGCTATGCCATGCCGAAAAGGCAGCTGCCTATATGGCCGACGGCTATGCGCGCGCCTCGGGGCGCCCAGGTATTTGCGGTGGACAGGCGGTTGGTGCGGCAAATCTTGCCGCCGGATTGCGCGACGCTCTTCTCGGCAACAGCCCGGTTATTGCATTTTCAGGCGGACGAACGCCCGGCGAGAAACACAAGGGTGCCTATCAGGCGAACGATGATCTGCCGATCTTCGAAAAGCTGACAAAGGCGAATTTCCAGGTCGATGAAGTTGGGCGCCTACCAGACATGCTGCGCCAGGCATTTCGTGAGGCGACATCGGGAAATCCGGGACCGGTCAATCTTCAGCTCTTCGGCAATCACGGCCAGCTTGAGGACCACACTGCCGACCTCGAGCTTCTAGTCGAGGAGGAATATACCCAAGTTCCCGCCCACCGCCCCGCTCCCGACCGCGACAACGTCAAACAAGCCGCCCAGCACATCATGAAGGCCAAGCGACCGGTCATCGTTATTGGCGGTGGCGTTCGGCTGTCGGGCGCCGGCGCCGAGGCCATCGAATTGGCCGAGAAACTGTCAATTCCGATCGCCACCTCGCTCGCCTCCTACGCCCTCGTCCCTGAAGACCACCCTCTCAATATCGGCGTTCCTGGAACCTATTCGCGCGAGTGCACCAACCGAGCGTTGATGAAATCTGATCTCGTGATCTACGTCGGCAGCAAGACCGGCGGTCAGGTGACACATTTCTGGCAAGTGCCCGCAGCTGGGACGCCGGTGATTCAGATCGGAATCAATCCCTCCGATCTCGGACGCAACTATCCAAATCCCGTACCGATCGCCGGCGATGCTAAAGCCTCGCTGACCATGCTTATCGAGGAAGTGACCCGCAGCGGCGACAATGCCGCCTGGGTCGATGAGGTTCAGAAACTCGTCGCAACATGGCGCGACGACGTCGCCGAACTTCGTAATTCCGACAAGCAGCCTGTCCGCCCGGAAAGGCTGATGAAAGAACTTGGCGACGCTCTGCCGGACGACGCACTGGTCGTCTGCGATACCGGCCACACGGCAATGTGGACGGTTCAGCAATTGTGGATGAACTCAAAAAATTGGGATTTCATTCGCTGCGCCGGTTCGCTCGGCTGGGGATTTCCGGCCGCGCTTGGTGCGAAATGTGCAGTGCCTGATCGTCCGGTCATCTGCCTAAGCGGCGATGGCGGGTTCTGGTATCATTTGCAGGAGCTGGAAACTGCGGTTCGCTGCGATATTCCAACGGTCACCGTGGTCAATAATAACAACGCCCTCAACCAGGAATACAACATCTACACGGCGGCTTATGACGGCAAGCCGTCGGAGAAGTGGACTGATCTTTGGCATTTCAACCATGTCAGTTTCGCAAACATAGCTGAGAGCATGGGGGCGCTTGGAATCCGCGTCGAGGACCCAGCCGAGATCGGGCCGGCGGTTAAAAAGGCGCTTGCCTCCGGCAGACCGGCAGTTGTCGAGGTGATGGGCGATATTGAAGCCATGTCGCCGCGTGCATGGGTCAAGTAGCAACGCCACGCCGCCGACGATATCGTGCGTCGATCGGCCGGGGTCTGACCTCGGCCGATCACTACTTGGGCCGCGCAGTCGCGATATCTCTGATGCCATACCCTATTCCGACTCCGATATTTATCGGCATGTGTACAAACGAGTAGCTAACTGCAGGGGGAACAATGCGTCACCGCCATTTCGGAGTTGCTGTTGTCGGGGCTGGGCGAATGGGATCGCTGCGCGCCGGCGCGGCCGGTGCGCATCCAGCCGTAACCTATCTCGCTGTTTCGGATCGAGACCGGGAGCGCGCGACCAAGGTTGGCAGTGAGGCGAAGGCCGACCTGGTTTCGGATAACAATCATGAAGTGATCCGCGACGAGCGGGTCAATGCGGTAATCGTTTCAACCAGCGAGCCTGAGCACGCGGCGCCAGCAATCGAGGCGCTTGAGCTCGGCAAATCGGTGCTTGTCGAAAAACCGATCGCGCTGACGCTCGAGGATGCCGACGCGATGATCGCGGCATCTCAGAAGTCCGGCGCCAGTCTGCATGTCGCCTACAGCCTGCGCTTCAACCGTCGCTATCTTGTCGGCAAGCAACAAATTCTCGACGGCAAACTCGGCCGCATCGTTGCCGGGACGAGCCGCCTTTATAACACCAGAGCCCACGGCCTTCAGATCATACAAAGAGCGGCCGAAGCAAGTTTCGTCAAAGACGCGCTGACCTATCTTGTCGACCTTTTCGGTTGGTATCTCGAAGGCGCACGGCCGGTCGAGGTCATAGCCCGCTCGCACGGCCTGGTCTATCGCGATCTCGGCCATGACGCCGACGAAGTGACCTGGGCGATCGTCACCTATTCCGACGGAACCATCGTCAATCTCGGCGTCGGTTACGCGCTACCGGCTAATTACCCGACGCACGGGAGGCTTGTCCGCGTCGAGATTCTCGGCGACAAGGGCGTTCTTTTCTACGACGAAGACCACCGTGAGAATATCATCCAAAGCGAGGACGGCGTCGCCAACGCTTATGTCGGCCACAAGATGGAAACTGGATTTCTGACCAGCAACGCCTCGGGCAATTGGGCGCTGGGCAGCTATTGGGGCCCGCTCGGGGAAGAAGCAAGATCTTGGCTCGACTATCTCTCCACCGGTAAATCCAGCCCGCATACAACAGCGTTGGAGGCGCGCACCAATCTTGAAGTCACAACCGCCATCGAGCGCGCCGCCGCAACCGGTGAGACGGTTAGATTGTCGATTGGCGATAACGCGCGGTAGGGCGGGACGGGTTTAATCTGATAAACTCTGACTTGCCCCCTACTCCGCTCATCCCCGCTCAAAGCGGGGATCCAGTGCCAGACTACGGGCGTATAAACGTTACGCATGGCTGTTGAGCTTTTTCGTATACATCCTCGCAAGTCGCCGCAATGGCACCCTCTATATCGGCACGACCGATGATCTGACGCGCCGCTATTTTGAACACAAGAACGGAACAATCCAGGGGTTCACGACTAAATACGGCGTCACGACGTTGGTATGGTTCGAGGAGCATGGAACTCGCGAGACGGCTTTTGCGCGCGAGCGGCAGATGAAGAAATGGCGGAGGAAATGGAAACTTGAACTGATCGAACGCGCCAATCCACGGTGCGCGACCTTGGCTCCGATTTTAACCCGTGATCGCCGCTCCTGGATCCCCGCTTTGCGCGGGGATGAGCGGAGTGGGATTTTCGACAAAGCGAAGCAAGATTTCGAAGTAGTACCGCTCCAACTGCGAATACTATCAATCCTCGATCGCCTTCAGATAACGCGCCACCGAATTTTCCATCGCCGCCTTGGCGTCGGTTGTGACAACGCGGTCGAAATAATGGCCGTAGATTGCATCGAATGCGAAGGGTTTAAGCGCCGCATCGATCTTCCGTATTGCACCCGCCGGCAAGGGAATGAGATTCGGGTAGCTGCGCATGAAAGACAAATGATTGCGGGCAGGTGTGACCGTCACAGTGTCGCCGGAACAGATAAGACCGCGCCCACCGGCACCCTTGGACCAATGCAAGACGCTGGCGCCGGGAAAATGACCACCACATCGAATGAGCGTTATGTCCGGCAGGAGTTCCAGCGTCTCTCCGAGCCAAGGAACAATCGCATCGCTCGGCTGCAGGATCCATTCTTCGTCGTCGGCATGGAGGTAGATCGGGACGCCACCGAACGCCCGGCTCCATTGGTTCATTGTCGTATAAAAATGCGGATGCGAGATCGCAATGGCACTGAGCCCGCCAAGACCATTGATCAAGGTCACGGTCGCCTCGTCGATCAACGAAATACAATCCCACAGCACATTACCGGCTGGCGTCACGATCAACATCGCCCGCTGTCCGATAGCAAAGCCTGGCTGCGTGCCAATGCCGATGACACAAGGCTCATATTGTCGGAAGGTGTTGGTCCGCGTTGCCCGCAGCGCCTCTAGCGTCGTCCAACTCTGACCGGTCGGGGGAATATATTGCCGCTCTTCCTCGCAGATCGGGCATTCCACGGGCGGCGACGCCGATGGTGCAAATTCGGTGCCGCAGGCAGTGCAGATGAAGGCAGCCATTGCTTTGACCCCTACCTTTGCCGACTGGCCTTTGTGGTCCGCCAAGGTGGTTAGCCTCGGTTTCGGTCAGCCGCTTATATTCATCTCCCGCAATGATCCGACGCGATCACGCCCTGCCGCTATCATCAACCCGCTATCGCCAGCGGCGAGAAGAAAACGAACGCCCATGCCGACATAGCGGCGAACGAGATCAATGTCGTAGACGCCGCCAGAACCGGACCATTTGCCATGACGCTTACACGCGGCAGTCACGGTCTCATAAGCGCTGACGATTTCCGGATGACCAAATTCCTGCGGATGACCCAGGGCCATGGCAAGATCGTTGGTCCCGATCATGACAATATCAACGCCATCGACAGCGGCAATCTCATCGGCGCGGGCAATCGCCTCCGGCGTCTCAAGCATGACCGCGATCAGTGTAGCCCGGTTGAGCTCGGTGACCGCCTCGCCGAGATTGACCGGGCGATAACCGAATTGAGGGATTGAGCCACTGACGCCGCGATGACCCAAGGGCGGGTAACACATGGCGTCGACCAATTCACGGGCCTCTTCGGCATTTTCGATATGCGGATGAACAATACCCAAAGCCCCCGCATCGAGGAGGCGCGTACCGACAGAAAAATCACCGATCGGAATCCGAATAATCGGCGCGATCCCGGCACCAAGTGCTGCCATTGATATCTGAGCCGCAGTATCAAGCGTCATCGGACTATGCTCGAGATCGAGGAATAGCCAATCGAAACCGCAGAGATTCATGAGCTGCGCGATGTCGACTGTGCGTGCATGCCTGATACCGACGCCGAGAGACACCTCGCCGGCTTCCATCCGCGTCAGCGCGGGATTCTCAAGTTGCAACATATTCATCTTCCCTTTTATTTCTGCCGCCATATGCGCCGGGGCGCCCCAACCTAACTATCAGGCGGGGCGCATCGGGGCATCTCAGATATCTCGAGATCGACGAGAAACGATCCTCATTTGCCGAATTGGCTCGCCTCGATATTCATCAACTTGAGGGCGTTCAGCCCGCAAATCTTCTCGCGATCCGTCTCAGTCAGGCCGTCAACTTGGTAGACATGCTCGACTGGATTGTACTCGCCCATATCGGCCGCGTAGTCGGTGCCGATGGCCACATGGTCGACGCCGAATTTCTTGATCAGATATTCGAGCTGATCGACCGAGAAGACGATCGTATCGACGTAGAATTGTTTGAGATAGGTACTGGGTAGTTCGTCGATATGCTCGCGGCAGTCAGGCCTTGCTCCGAAGGCATGGTCCATCCGCGCACCATAGGCAGCGGCGAAGGCGCCACCATGCGACAGATAGAATTTGATCTTGGGGTAGCGTGCCATGACGCCATCGAAGATCAGGTAGTGAACGCCGACCGTCGTATCGAGCGGATTGCCGATAACGTTGGCCAGGTAATGCTTGCCAAAACGCGGACTGGCGAATGACGAGGGGTGAATAAAGATCGGAATGTCCAACGCCTCGCAGCGTGCCCAAAACGGCTCGAGGCGCTCTGCGGAAAGTTCCTCATCACCAACGCGGGCGCCGATCTGAATACCAGGAAATTTCAGCTCGTTAATGCAGCGATCAAGTTCCTTCAGCGCCATATCAGTGTCCTGGAGAGGAACCGTGCCGAGGCCGACGAAGCGATTGGGATGCTTCTTGATGTTCGCGGCAATGTTGTCATTGACCATCTGGCTCGATTCTTGGCCAATGCTCGGTTCAACCAGATAGTAAAACTGCGTCGGCGAGCACGAGACAGCCATGACATCGAGATCCATCTTGTCCATGTCGGCGACACGCAGGTCGATATCGGTAAACTGGACCGCGCGATCCTCCATCTGCTTTTTGCTGACTTCGCTGGTCAACGGATTGGTAAACTTCGAAGCGGGATGATGGTCGACCGGCAAATGCGGCTTGACGAGTTCGGCGGCGGCCGGCGTCTGGAAATGGTTGTGCAGATCGACGGTCAGTGTTTTCGGCCGCGGTGGCTTGCCAGTTAAATGCTGGCGACCGGCGGTTGCACCATAGGGTCTCAAGGGAATTTTCGACGACATTTCCATTTTCCTTTTCTTGCGTGAATGGTTTTTTAGACGAGTGACGTGTTCACTTCAGCATTGATAACGCCAATTCGAGATTGGCCGCATCGGGCTTCAAATCACCGGCGGTGATCTGCTTGTTGATATCGATAAGAACGTCGCTGACCGGCGAGGCCAAGCCAAAGCGACGACTTTCTGCGGCGACCAGACCATTGATCGCTTCGATCTCAGTGCGCCGCCCCTTGATGTGATCCTGTAGCATGGCGTTCTTTGCGGTCGGGCCAACATCGGCCGTCATCTTGTCGAGAAGATTCTCCAAAAAACGGTTCGATCCCTGGGCGTCCTCGGCATTGAGGCCAATGATCGGTTCAATTTTGTAGCCGAGCGCCTGTCCCGCGGCGAGCGCCTCACTGCCAGAACGGAGCATCATTTCGCGCACGCCGGGGATCACGAAAATTTCTCCCGATGTCATCCCCATCATCGACTTCACGGCCATGGTCATGCAATTGACGACGACCTTCATCCATTTGGCCGATAGGATGTTCGCCGACACCGAAACTTTGCCGACATCCTTGAGGATCGCTTCGATTTCGGGAAGCCAGTAATCCGTTGAAGGATCAAGGCTGCCAATCGCAAACCAAGTTCCGGCGGGCGGCGTGTTTCGGATCACGAGACCGGGCGTATAGATCTCGGAGGAAAGTTCGACAACGCAGCCGATTGTCCGATTCGCCCCGACAATTTCGATCAAGTCGTCGACAGTCATTGAATTTTGCACACCGACCAGCAGGCCGTCCTCGGCGAGGTAGGGCTTGATGAACTCGGCCATCCACCGCGCATCGTAGGCTTTGGTCATCAGCAATACGATATCGAATTTCTCGTTAAGCGTGCAGATGTCGCAAAGATGGTAGGCCCGAACCTCGACGTGCAATGTCTCTTCGGCCATCTGAATACGAACGCCATCCTTGCGCATTGCCTCGACATGCGCCGGCCACTGGTCGATCAGAACGACGTCATGGCCAGCTCTAGTCAGATCGGCTGCGGCACAACTGCCATTGGCGCCGGTACCGAGAACAGCGATCTTCTTGCTCATTCCTTGCCTTCTCCAAAAAGAACCGGCAGGTGTTTGCCGGAATTCGCTATCGCGAAGAGGCCCCCGCCATGCCCAATGACCATAGATAGAGGTCCGCCGCGCTCGATCGACTAAACGTATTAGCTCGTAAACAGAGGCTTTATGTCAGACTTCGGTACAATATGGAAATGCAACTTCGCACGCTTGACGGCCTTTGAATAGCAACACAACGCCGCATCGAAAACAGAAAACCTGAATGGCGGAGATAGACAGATGGTTTGCCTATCAGCTACGGTACCTCTGGAAAAGAGATAAATCCCATGAAAATTATGGGCTCGCTCAGAGCGACGGTTGAACCTTGATGGCCGATCACGACGAAGAGCTCGAAGCAATTGCGGTGAGTTTTCAGGACACGGTTATCGCTTTGCGCCGGGTTGCCAGGCGGGCGGCGCGCCTCAACCTCCCCGAATTACCGAGTTCGGAGAGCGAGCTTCTATCACTGGTTGAAGAGTCCAAGGGGATCGGCGTCAGCGAAGCCGCGCGCATGCTGCAAGTATCACCGAATACGGTGAGTACCTTGATCAAGTCGCTCATCGCCCGAGGATTACTTGAACGCCTGTCAGATCCCTCTGACCGGCGCGCTGCTCTCCTCCATTTGACAAACTCCGGCACGTCAAGAATCGGTCAGATAAGGCGGCGTCGAGCGCAAGTCCTAACCAAGGCCATGCGCGCGCTCGACGACGACGAACGTTTGGCGCTGGAGACCGCCATACCCGCAATGCGGCATCTGTTGGCGGAGCTCGAGGATAACGCGCCGAAATAAACATTTATGAATATTGGCGGCCCGGGCAATCGGGTATCAATTACAATGATTGACTGAGCAATGTACTCGGCATTTTGCCGGCAGATAGCGAGAAACCAATGAACAATACAGATAATCTGCGCATGGGCGGCCGGCTGCTGGCGGACCAACTCCGCATACAGGGCGTCGACACGGTATTTTGCGTTCCCGGGGAGAGTTATCTCGGCCTTCTTGATGGGCTTTACGACCATCGCGATGCGATCAGAGTTATTTGCGCACGCCACGAGAGCGGCGCCTCCAACATGGCCGACGCCTATGGCAAGGCCACGGGCCGGCCGGGGATCTGCGCGGTGTCACGCGGGCCCGGAGCAACCAATGCCGCCAACGGCTTGCATACCGCGCATCAGGATTCGACGCCGCTGATCTTGTTCATTGGTCAGGTTTCGCGCGACGAGCGCGACCGCGAGGCGCAACAGGAGATCGACTACCGCGACATGTTCCGGCCGATGGCGAAATGGGTCGCGGAAATCGACGATGCCGCCCGCATCCCCGAATATGTCAGCCGCGCCTTCCATTTAGCCCAATCCGGACGGCCCGGGCCGGTCGTCTTGTCGCTTCCCGAAGATATGCTCATCGATCGGACGGATGCCGCCGACGCGCCCCGGGCGAAGATCGTCCAAGCGGCGCCGGCACCGGAGGCAATCGCCGAATTGCGCGAGCGTCTTGCCAAGGCTCAGCGCCCGGTGGTTATCGTCGGCGGTCCGACATGGAACCAAACCGCGGTCGACAATATGACCCGCTTTGTCGAGGCCAATGATTTGCCGGTGATCGCCTCATACCGGGTCCAGGACCGCTTCGACAATCGCAATGAACACTATGCCGGTCATGCCGCGCGCGGGCCGCATGCTGAAATGCGTACTTTGGTCGAAACCGCCGATTTGATCATTGCCGCCGGTCCGCGCCTCGGCGAGGTAACAACCGCGGGCTATTCAGTAATGAAAGTCCCGGCACCGGCGCAGTCATTGATTCATGCCCACCCGGACCCGGACGAGATAGGCTCCGTCTACGCGCCCGACCTTGCGATTCCAACCGGCATGAGCGCCTTTACCGAAGCGCTTGCCGGTCTTGAACCTGTCGAGTCCGGCCATCGGGCCGAGTGGCGCCGTGCCGCTCGCAAAGGCTATCTCGATTTTATCCGCCCTACCGATGTACCCGGCGAGGTTAATCTCGGCGAGATCGTCGCCCATCTCAGCCGGACACTTCCCGAAGACGCGATCATGATCAATTGCGCCGGCAATAATTCCGGCTGGGTGCACCGCTTTTACCAGTTTCGCGGTTACGGTTCGCAGATCGTCGCGACCAGCGGCTCGATGGGCTACGCGGTGCCAGCCGCCGTCGCGGCGAAACTTGTCTATCCGGAGCGCACAGTCGTCAGCATCAACGGCGATGGCTGCTTCATGATGCTCGGTCAGGAGATCGCAACCGCCCGGCAATATGGCGCCGCGCCAATCTTCATTGTGGTCAACAACACCATGCTGGCGACAATAAGGATGCACCAGGAGCAACATTTTCCTGGTCGCATGGTTGCCACCGATTTGGTCAATCCAGATTTTACGGCGCTTGCCGAGGCCTATGGTGCACATGCCGAAACCGTCCGGCGCACCGATGAATTTGCCGCGGCTTTTGAACGATGCCAGGCAGCCGGCCGCATGGCCCTGATCGAAGTTTTCACTGATCGCGAAGCTCTTACGCCGAGTAAGACGCTCAGCGGCAGCAATTAAACCCTGACTTGATCATTTCGGTTATGATCGAGGAGACGGTACCGACAGGACCTAAACGCGCGCGGCCACCGTGCCGCGACGGGTGAACAATTGAACAAGTGGAGCCTCCCATGGGTGAATTCGCGATAGGTCAAAGCGTTGCTCGGTTTGGGGTGCGGTACGGATAATTGAGACACCCGGCTGGGGTAAATTGAACCTCAACCGGAGTGTTGCATATGACGAATGATGATGGGCTGAGGCCCGAAGGGGCGCAGGAGCGCTCCGCCAAAG
>Ga0315339_1002112_pt1 | contig 15638 bp, 14 predicted proteins | sample ASW17metaG_FD_204514 | JGI IMG/M metagenome (GOLD analysis project Ga0315339, IMG submission 204514) | Ammonia-oxidizing marine archaeal communities from Pacific Ocean, United States - ASW #17 | ecosystem: Environmental > Aquatic > Marine > Oceanic | place: USA: California | collected 2016-12-05
AGAGGCTAAAGACCAAGGAGGGATGGAAGAAGATGTATGGTTTGATTATATTAGAGAACAGTTTGAAGCAGGCACCACTCAAATAGCACCGCATTATATGAGTCATATTGACTTTATGCTTTCTACAATGTTAGGTGATGATGTTAGAGTTGCAAAGCCTTTTAACGGGTTTACACAAAGGGATGGTAGAATATTTCCAGTCATTATATTTTATGAAGATTATATTCAAGACTTGGAAGGTACTCCCATTTCAATAACGAGATTTACTGAAAAAATGATTGAGATGATTAGGGATTACTTTCAGAAGGTAATTAAAGCTGAATGGGTTACTATTTCATCAACTATAAACACCAATCATATATTTAATAGATAACTATATTAAGTTGTCATATAGTGCAAATTAAATAAAGGAATAGTTCACCTTACGAACCGGGCATTTGTTCCTATTGTCGCCCTAGGATTTCCCTTAAAGCACTAAAACGGAGGTAGAAAAATGGGTAAAGTAACGCATCGCGAATTACCTGAGGATCACCCACTCTTTAAAGGTGGGTGGTCAATCGCAACGGTCAGAAGACCAATCAAAAAAGATAAAAACTCAAACAAAGATAAAAGCGTTGTCAGTCCAAATAAGGAGGACAACAAATGAGTATTAAACACATAATAGAAAAAGCTGAAGCAGGTGATAAGGAATTTCAGTCATGCCTAGGTACTATGTATTACCAAGGTGATGGTGTCTCTATAGATTACGAAAAAGCTTTTTATTGGGTTAAAAAGGCAGCCGCTCAAGAACATATTAATGCTATGTATAACTTGGGTTATATGTATTGGAGTGGCGAAGGCACTTTAGAAGATTACGAAGAAGCTTTTTATTGGCTTAGCAAAGCAGCTGAACAAAGATTTGCTCCTGCACAAAATTACTTAGGAATGATGTATCGTGATGGACGCGGAGTTGATGAAGACTTTGAAGAGGCTTTTATTTGGTTCTCCATTGCTGCTGAACAAGGAAATTCTGAAGCTCAATGTAATTTGGCATTAATGTATATTGAAGGAAATGGATTACCTGAATTACATTATGAAGCGGTACATTGGATTAATTTAGCCTATAAGCAAGGCAGTAATTTTGCTAATGAAATTATTAATGATTATGATTTTTGGGAATATATAGATGATGACCTTTTGGAATTCCCTGAATAATCACTCAACGATGATTATGAAAATATAAATATTTGTTATAAATATTAGCAGTAGGGAAAAAAATATAAAAATTGTATGGTTCACCTCACGAACTGGGTCTAGAATAATTAAAACGTTAAAAAATCCGTTGAACCTATAAAATAAGTAAAAATGAATTCAGATCAATCTAAAAGCTTTCTAGAGTTTGTAAAACAACAAGAAGCAAAAGGAGACACTAGGTGGGAGCGATATTCTTATGACGCTAAGCCTAAGCTTGATGAGTTACTTGAATATTGTCAGAGTGATGGAAAAATAGTTCCTAAGCCATACGCTTGGGGTAAATTTGTTAGTCTATATTCAAAGTCTCAAACTTCATATCCACCATTATTACCGCCATTTATATTAGGAGCTTCTACAGCGCCCTTAGATGATAAAAAATTACGATTTTTAACGCATATATACTGGGGATACCAAAATTATCATATGTCTTCAATGTATTCTACAATTATGAATTTAAAAGAAGAGGATTGGACTATCTATTACACTAAGGAAGAGGAAATCAGATATAAATTATCTTTAGCAGAAATCAAAAAAGAATATGCAAGTTGGCTTGGTGTTATAGCATTTCCATAACTCGATAAGGGAAAAATTGAAGCTTAGTCCAAAGCAAAAGAATAATAGTAGAATAAAATTTTAAATTTTTCTAAGATATACTTGAATTACCTATGACTAAAAAGACAAAGCTTGGTAATAATACATTCAAACTAGAATATATTTCCTCGAGTGGCTGGCCATTAAACAAAGATATTCAATTAATTATTAAAGACAACAAGGTTATTTTAAATAAGGGAAATTTCGCTTTTGTAGATACTACTCTTACGCACATTCCCTCCGATAATAGATGGCAACTATTTTTTCAGACCTTAAATGACATTAACGTTTGGAGATGGAAAAAAAGATATGCGGATTATGAAGTAGAAGATGGCGGAAGTTGGGGTCTCAAAATAACTAAAAACTCAAAAAAATTAGAATGCTCTGGCACTGTTTACTATCCATCGAATTTCGATGATTTTCTTGAAGCTTTAAAAGAATTGATGGGGATGGATATATTTGATTTTTTTTATAATTATTAATGGATAAATACAACCTGAATCGCTTTATAGAAGCACAAGTTGATTCTTATAAATCTGCAATGAGTGAATTGTCACGAGGTAGAAAATCAGGCCACTGGATGTGGTATATATTTCCTCAAATTGATGGTTTAGGTTCTTCTGATATTACCAAACTATATTCAATTAAAAGTATTGAGGAGGCTCAGGCTTATCTAGAACATCCAGCTCTTGGAGAAAGGTTAATCGAATCCTGTGAAATACTACTAAGTCTTAAAGATGCTTCAATGGATGAAGTAATGGGTTTTCCAGACGACTTAAAGCTTCTCTCTTCAATGACCTTATTTGAGGCTATATCGGAACCAAATTCTATCTTTACTAAAATGATTGAGATTTATTTTGATGATGAGCGTGACAAGGCATCATTAAGAATTATTGAATCAATCTAGTCTTTTATATTTGGATTTACTCTATAAGATACTGCTGAAAATTCCACCATTTCAAGCCCTTTTGCATCAAGTATATATATTTTTGCTGATTCTGATTCTTTTTGATACTCATAAAGACGATAAAGTCGGAAACTTTCTGGATGCTCTTGGGCAAATAGACGCTCCTTTGCAGACATAAAAAAGTTAGCTTGTTTGCCACCCTCTGTGGTCTTTACTTCTATATAGATTGGACTTCCATCATCAGAAAAAGATTTAATATCATAGCCAGCGCCATCTCCTTGTTCTTTAGCCACGTGCAATACCTTCCTAGCAAGTTCATGATGTCCATTTGATTTAAGTTTTTCTTGTTCATGTGTAACAACTAATTCCTCACCTGCTAAACCAAGTTTACGATTTTTTTGTTCAATCGCAGAATAATCCGGCTTCACTCTTATATCGAAAGAATTTTTAGCAAGTTTAGATTTTTTTTCTTTTGGAATTGGAGGTCTGGTTTCGTTTAGGCCTTTTTTTGTTGCCTCTTTTTTCTTTTCAATTTTTTTATTTGAAACTTCGATTATTGAGGACCAATAGATATTATTCTCTTCAGTATACTCACTCCAATTAATGAGCTGCCACTGGAAATGAACTGGTTGTTGCCGATTAGAATCATGATTTAGATACTTTAATTTGCCCATATAGGTCCAGGCAGAATCTTTATCATTTGCTCTTAAGAAAAAATGAATATTACTAACAAGCTCATCATGATAAATCCATTTTTGGATGTGTCTGTCGTCAAGTCTTTGTTTCTTTTGTGATTGCCAAACCATTATTCCATTATCTGAAATATATTCTTTGAATTCATACCCAAGATCTTTTTGTCCAAATGTTGAAATAAAAACATAATCATTTGTTGTTTCAGGAATTGGAATAAATCCATGAATGCCCCAGGTTCCAGAGCCTGGAGTATAGTTAGCTTCAGGAGCAAAAATCCCATGAATATCTTTACGCGTATATTTAGACGATAACTTTAATTTAGGATTGGTCATTATTTAATTTTTTATAAAATACCATTTTTCACATTCTTTTTTCCAATCTAAGGAATCGAATACTTCTAAATATGGATTTGCAATCATGATAGGAGAGTAATCTTTAGAGTCAATTTCATCACGATTAACTAGGTATAGGAAATAATTGTCATGAATTTCATTTGCTTTTCCTACCTCATTTTTTGACCAATAAAAATAGGGTTTTTTGCCTTGATAGGACTTCACTTCGATAAATTTATCTATACGATTAGAGTCATCACTAATTAATGAAACTACGTCATACCCAGCTCCTACATTTAAATCAGAAATCTGTTCGATTGCTTCTACTAAGTCGTGTGATTTAAACTTTGATTTTTCGTAATCAACAACAAATCTTTCAGCGTCTTCACCATACTGGTTTTGAATTTCCTGACGCCTTCTAAGTTCTTCAAGCGAGAGAGATTTTTTATTAACGTCTTGGCTTACACTTACATGACGGAAATACCTCTTATACTGCTCATTAACGATGAAGTTATTATTGATGTAAGGGTGTTCATCAATAATTTTGAAATCAAGAAGAAATTGCCTTATTACTGGGTATTTAAACTTAAAGGCACTATTACTGACTATTAAATTATCATTTTCATCATATAGAACACTTGAGCCGTTGAAAATTATTTTAAATTCCGCATCCTCTATTACCTCTGATAAGAACATCTTATTAATTTTTTTTATCAATAAATCTTCATTCTCAAGGAAGTGAACAAAGGAGTTATTGATTAAAATTTTATTATTATCAAGTTTTAAAACTTTGATAAATAGAAGAAACTTAATGCCTCCATCGAATATATGTCGCCCATCAATAGATTCCTTAAAAAACAAATCCTGTAAATCTTTTTGTGAAAGGGTTTTTTTATTGGCGTATTGAAGAACTTTAATTAAATAGTTGGGCGTACCTATATTCTTATACTGAAGAATTTCTTTGATCATGTCTTAGTAAGATTTCTTTTCCAAGCTCTATTTCATTGTTTTCATCAAGTCCTGCCAAAAGAGGAATTTCACCATCTATTACTTTAGCCATCCTTTCAATTTTTATATTAATTTTTTCATTAATAATTTCATCGACAGAGTCCTGGGATAAAAAGTAATAATAAGTAGTGATTTGTTTGGGGTCTAGGCCGACTCGATGAATCCGATCTAATGATTGTAAATAGCTTGCACAGTTATAGTCTCTCTCAAGGTATATCGCATTATGACAGCCTTTGTGTAGTGATACCGACTCACCAATTGTAAAAGGATTGGCGATGACAACTTGAAAATCAAGATTATCTGGGTCGTTGAACGATTCAATAACCTCTTCTCTTTCATCGTCTTCAATCCTACCAATCAGCAGCTTACTTTTTATTGAGTTTTGATTTAGGTAAGATTGAAGTTGATCCGCGTTAGATACGAATATTGTCCAAATAATTACTTTTTCTTTTTTAGGTATTATTTCAGATGAAAGAAGATCTAATATGGAACTAAATTTTGGTGGAATCTTGTTTCGATAGTCGCTAATTGCATCAAAAACGCTTGAATCACTAAGCTCTTCTGATAGATCTTTATCAAATTCACCAAGATTCTTGTCTTTTATATCTAAGCTTTCAGAGATTGGTAAATAAAGTAAAGATGGATTTGAAGAGGCCTGTCTTAATCGAATTAACTTTGCCTTATTCATTGTTTCACTAGCTTTTTTGTCAGATTCAGATTTTTCAAACCATTTTACAAACTGAGCCTCAATAAAATCATAGATAAATCTCTGGCCGGTATCCATTTTTACACTTACATGGTTTTTTTTAATAGGAGGTAAGGACAGATGCTGCTTTTTAATCCTAATAAAAAAAGGCGATATATTATCAATTAATTGATTAACTCTTGGGCTATCTAAATCATCAACTTTATTCATTTCAGTCAGATTTGAGTAATGAAAGCCAATAACTTCTTGGTAGTGAAAAGGATAGATAAACTTATATAAATTAAATAAGTCATGATAGCCATTTGGCAGGGGGGTTCCTGTTAAGACGATTCTTGATTTTGCATTTTTTACAACATCTAAAGTGTTAACAGCATGTTGCCCATCTTGTCTCTTAATTCGATGAGCTTCATCGGCTACAACCATGACATTATTTCTTTTAATATAAGAAGCTATCTCTTGTTTTAATAACGGAACACTATGATAATTAATAAGCGTTAATTCTGGCGGTTCTCCTGTCGCTAAATGCTCCTTTCTTTGCGATAAGCTGGCTCCGCCATAGACTCTATTCGAAGTTACCTTCTTTCCAAGGCAGGCCTCAAATTCGTTCTCCCAGGGGGCAAAAGCAGCAAAAGGGCCAATAACCACAAGCCTATCAACCCTCTTATCCTTATCAGGGTGGTTTTTAAGATAAGAGTATGCTGCAAGAACAACAGCAGTTTTTCCTGCACCAGGTACAGAAAAATTACAACTATGCTGAGAAAAGGCCATATGAAATGCAGAAAGCTCTTGGAAGTGCTTAAGTGGCCTTATAAATTTAGAGTCGACAAAAGATCTAAATTGTTGAAATTCATTATAAAACTGAGAGTCCTTGGATATTTCTTCATTTCTGATAAGTTTGGCATGGTCTTTAAATTCTTGGAATTTACTTTTATCTCTAGAAAAGCTTTCTAGCTCAAGCTTAATGTCATCGCTAAGTGTTATCTCAATATTAAGATTTTCAAGGGCTGATTGAATTTCATCCAGTATTGCTTCTTTTAGATTTTCATCAAATGGCACACGAATTAATCCGTCCTGAAATTCTGCATTCCATCTTTTTAAGGTAAGCTTTAACCGGAAGTTGTTAAACAGTTCTTTTCTCTCATCCTGGATTATAAAGCTTGAAGAGTCAATATCAATTGTCGTACCTAGCATTACTTAGCCACCAGCTTCTGTTTTTAAATCGTTAACCAGGTTACTAAGTATTACCATTTGATCTAGAAATTTACCATCTATTAGGTCTTCATCATCTAGAGTGCCTATTAAATCAGACAATTTAGAAGACATTTTCTGGATATGGATTAACTTCCCTGAAGAGCCTCCAGCCTCTACAATCATAACTTCCATTTTTTTTACAACATTAGCTAACTGTCTTTGAGTTTCAGGTTTTTTAAAAGACTTAGCCTTTACGTTAATTTGATCTGTGATTGTTTCGAGATTATTGATTTGAACAGAGGGTTGGTTATTAGTTTTTTTGTACTTAAGTTTTTCGACGCTGTTATCAAAATTATCCTTTAGTAATTTTTTTGATTTATCAAAAAACTGTGAATCTCTATCATTCAAATGATTCATCATGTCTTCAATTTCATGATTGATTTCTGGCTCTTGCTCCCTTAAGGGGAATATATTATCATTATGAAATTCAGTAAACTCACGCCAAATTTCTTTATCACCAAAGATGTGACTTGCTTGAAGCCCATCAGCAATTTTTCTAAAGTCTTTGCCATCAAGAGCCTTATAACACCTAATATAATCAAAAGCGACCATCTGAAGTAAGTCAACGTCCATCTCGGTATATCCGTCATGCCCTCTAGCGCTTTGAGCGCCTCTGAAACTTTGTAGCCATTTATTTAAACTAAGAAAGTAATCCTCTCTTTTGTCTAATTGAGTGTACTGAGAATGATAGTCATAATTTTCTAAGTATTCGTCCATCAAAGTCATTGTTTGGGCGTATTTTTCAACTTCTGTTTTTTTTATATTCATAAAGCTTGCAACATCCTTCTCGCTCCAGTTGAGATCAAACAATTCTTTTGCTTGGAGATATTTTTCTATAGGATTGTAGTTTGCTTTCTCATCTTCACCCATTTGGTAAATGGTCTCAAGCCTCTTTATTTCTGCTGTAGCATCTTGAAGTGTTGCTGGTAGGATAACTGCTTTAAATGTAGTAAAATTGGAGACATCATCATTTCTGGGATCTGCAACAATATTGTTAAGCGTCATAAGGCGACGGTTGCCATCAATAACAATTCCATCTAAAGTAACAATGCCAACTTCTTTTTGTCCGTACATTCTTATATCTATTTCTGTCTTTTTATTTTTGGACTCAGCTGACTCATATAAGAATTTTTGAATTAAGCTATTCCCAGATTCACTTTCTGCGTCTATCTTCGAGGTATTGGCTTCATGAGAGAGTGTTCTGCTTAATATTCTCCCATTGCGCTGATTGTATATCAGGTACTCAAGAGGAATTTTGAAGACCGGCATTAATTCCATACTTCCACTTGCTGTTTGGCCATAATTCCAAAGAATATCTTTCTCTCCATAGTTTTCAGAGCCGTCTCTAATTTTTGAAAGTTTTTCTATTCTTGCGTCACTTGAAAGGGGGGTATGTGGCATATTAATCTCCTATTTTTTAGTTTTTAGAAAAGTATATACTTTTTTGAGCCGCATTAAATCAACTTCAAAGTATTTTCTTTATTCGTTTATTTGCTTAAGTAAAGAATTAGATAGCTTTTCAACAATACCTACTACTAAAGCATTCCCCATAAAAAATGCTCTTTTTGTATCAGGAGCGCCAACTGTCCAGTTATCCTTGAACATATTTAGCCTTTCTAGTTCTAATGGAAGGAGTCTCCTGTATCTTCCAGATTTAGTTTGAATGACATGCTTAAAACGTGACACCGATCTCCCACCTTCACCAGTAACAATAGTTCTTGAGGGTTTATCTAATTTGTCAGGGAAGGCCATGTTTCCTTCGGAATAATTATATTCATATCCATCTTTAGAGACTCTTGGAATTGATTTTGCATCCTTAGCTTTTTTCCAGTCCTTTAAATCGCACTCATCTATAAAAAATTCATCAGGAATATTATCTTCATTTTTTTCAACAATATCTTCTAAGACAGTTCGCTCTCCATCAAATAAAGCTTTTCCTTTTGCTGTAAACACTTGCCTACCTATAATCAGTCCTGCATTTGCAAAAGGGCGCCTAGATTCGTTAAATTGCTCATGATTTTCAGAAATATCCTCGACTGAGCCTTTAATAGGAAAAGAATTAGCAAACATGTCATTAAAAGTCATCGGAAAAGAATCCTGCATTAATCCCTCATTAAAAATCCAATTTGGACTAAGCCCAAGCTTGTCGAGCTTTTTAATTTTTTTATAGGCTGAAGTATTCTTTCTATATGCCATGATATAGACACGTTTTCTTTTCTGGGGCATTCCATAATCTGAGGCATTGATAACTCGCCATTCTACGGCATAACCAAGGTCGGACAAAGAGGCAAGCATTATTGCAAAATCTCTTCCTCTTTGAGATATTGGCGACTTTAATAGTCTATCAACATTTTCAAGCATTAAATACTTTGGTGCCTTGCTTCCTTTTTTTCTTACGATGTTATAAATTGACCACCATAAGACGCCTTTTTTTCCTTTAATCCCACCGGCCTTATTTAACGATCTAGCAACTGAGTAGTCTTGACATGGGAATCCACCTACGAGTAAATCATGTTCGGGTATTGTTTTAAATTTTTTATTAACAATTTCTGTTATATCTTCACAGCTATGATTCTCATCACCAAAGTTCTTAATATATATATCAGAGGCGTACTGAACCTTATTGGCAGGCTCCCATTGGTTACTCCAGATAATATTGAATTGTCCCTTATTGGATTCTTTTTCAAGACCAACTCTAAAGCCACCTACACCTGCAAAGAGTTCAATAGTTTTAATCATCATCTCTTATAAAAGTTTCAATAAATTTAGCGTTTAGCCAAAAACTTTTTTTAATAACGTCTTGACCATAATGAGTCGGAAGGGTATCAAACTTGTTTTGAGCATGAGGCCTTACATGAAGAACTCTGCTTTCTGACATTTTAGGTAATTTATCAGCTTTTTTTAGATTAATTTGAGATACCGTTTTTCTCCATACGCTTTGGGCTTCTCTCAAATCTTCAGTAGACATATTCCAGGAGGTTACTGTTTGTAAAATCGAGGAGTCACTGCCTTCTTGATTCTTGAAAACAATTAAAATAAATTTTTGTGTGAGTTGCCCAAACAGTTTAGATGTTTCCCATTCTTCATTAATAATATCAAGGTATTTAAATGTTGGTAATGGTATTGATTGAATTAGTTTGCCAGATGATTCTAGTTTGATTACTTTTAAAACAGTGTTTTTTTGTTCAATGTGTTGACCATAAACTTTTATTAGATTGTTGACTAATACTCTTCTGTAGTTCTTTGGTTTGTTTGTAGATTTGTCCAAAGTAAGAAATTCAGCTATTTCTTCTTCACTTTTTCCAAGGTGGTTCTGAAATAGACTATGGAAATCTGTATGGAACTCATAGTATGGATGGTATAAATCAAAGCTCTCAGGTTCATCATTTAAATCAGAAGGATAATTAATGTGTTTTAGTACTAAGTCAAAATTTCGGGAATCATTAGTTAATAGTTCATTCACACGCTCTAGACTTTGATTATAAAAAAGACCACTAAAAGAATTTCTAAGGCCTAAATAGTGCAATATGCCCATAGATTGTAACCCTTTAGATTTTTTGGAGTCTAAGTTCAATATATTTTCATCAATTTTTTGATGTCCTGTCCCATTAAACAAATAATCTTTAACAACTTTTGAGCGCTGTAATAACCCATACCTTTTATATTCTCTGTCTCTTCCACTAAATTTTAATTTAGGTATTTTTCCTGATTTTGCTAACCAATGTTCATTTACTTTTGGAGAAACTACCGATTCTTCTTCAAAGCTCTCAGATTCATCATTTAAATCAGAAGGAAAATTAATATGTTTTAGCACTAAGTCAAAATTTTGGAAATCATTAGTTAATAGTTCGTTCACACGCTCTAGACTTTGATTATAAAAAAGAGCACTAAAAGGCTTTTTAAGGCCTAAATAATGCAATACGCCCATAGATTGAAATCCTTTAGATATTTTGGGGTCTAAGCCCAATATTTTTTTATCAAGTTGACGATGACTTTCTCCATTAAATAGAAAATCCTTTACAACTTTTGAGCGCTTTAATAACCCATACCTTTTATATTCTCGGTCTCTTCCACTAAATTGTAATTTAGGTATTTTTCCTGATTTTGCTAACCAATGTTCATTTACTTTTGGAGAAACTACCGATTCATCTGCCACAATAAAAGATTCATTTTTGCCTCGATTTTCAACTAGGCTGTCAACTGCAAATAAGGTGTTAATGCATTCTCTTTTTAAATAAAAGATTTTAGAGTTAGCTTTATGTGTATTGTTTGGTTGCCTAACTTTATTATTAAGTTTTTTGTTATCATTTTGCGTGACAAGGTATTTAGTTTGTTTGCGCGAAATGAAATGCGCTCTGCCATCTCTCACTTTGTCCCTTATTAGTTCCCAATCATTTTGAATTTGACTTAAATAATAGGAGGGTAGACCTTCTAGCAAATTACAGGCTTTGACATCTTCAATTTGATAATCTAAAGGCTTTGTGTGAGGATAGGGATAGTATAGAACTAGAAGGAGGTTTTGAATCTCATTGAATAGACTACTGTTTTCCCAAATTTCATCAATAATTTCGTAATAATCAACTCTGGAAAGAGGTAAATCATTAGTAATGATGTTGTTTTTTTGGTTAGTAACCGGACGTGTTGGAATTGTTTTTAATATTATTTTATTTTTTTTAAGATAATTGATTGATTGATTGCTTGGCTGCATGTTAAAGCCATAGATGTCCAGCAGATTTTCAAAGATACTATGTTTTTCAGAATCTTTTTCGATAAATCTCTCAATATCAACTATTAGACCTTTATCCTCTTCAAACGGAAAATATCTTCTATAACTATAATATTGATCTTCTAAGCCAGACTCTTGAATGTCAGTAATAATGTCTCTAAGGGATTTATCTATAAGGTTTTTGGCATAATCAAGAATTTCTGACTTATTGGAATTTTCATTAACTATTAATGGCATAGAAACAGCTTCAATAGGAGGATTTACTAGTTTAACTTCCTCTTCCTTGCGCTTTGTATTAGTAAGAGCTTCTGCTTCTATAATTTTTTCCTTCTCATCTTTAGCCTTCTCAGCGATAGCTTTATCAGCTTTAGCCTTATCAGCGATAGCCTTCTCAGCCATAGCCTTCTCAGCCATAGCCTTCTCAGCCATAGCCTTATCAGCTTTAGCCTTATCAGCTTTAGCCTTCTCAGCTTTAGCCTTATCAGCTTTAGCCTTCTCAGCTTTAGCCTTATCAGCTTTAGCCTTCTCAGCGATAGCTTTATCAGCTTTAGCTTTATCAGCTTTAGCCTTATCAGCTTTAGCCTTATCAGCTTTTTGCTTTATTTCAGCAAGTCTTGTCTTAGCCTCCTCTTTCCTTCGTTCAATTTCAGCATTTCTTAATTTAGCTTCCTCTTCCTTGCGCTTTGTATTAGCAAGATCTTCAGCTTCTTTAATTTTTTCTTTTTCAGCGTTTTGCTTCATTTCAGCAAGTTTTGTTTTAGCCTCCTTTCTCTTTCGCTTTAAACTAAAGATATTGTCAAGAGCTATTGCACTGAAAATTAAAGCTAACCAAAAATATATTGTTGGCTTTCCTGAGTTAAAAAATACAAGAAAAAATGGATGATTATCTTTAAAATCAGTTAATTCCACACAGGTGTTTTGAACTCTTTTGTAGCCTTTAGAGCATTGCCTTATATCGTCTAAAGAGTTTTCTTGTACTGGTAAAGAATTAGTTGCTTGAGTTTGCTTTAATATGCATCTATAAAGTGAAGCACTCTTCCAATAATTTGACTCGCAAAAATACCCATCACGATCATTGAAAGCAATAGCATTTGATGGTAATCTGCGGCAAGCATTTCTATCCTTGTAGTAACCAGTTACGCAAGCAAAGGAATCTCCTTTTTTGTATGCATTTTGAGGGAGTTTTGGTTCCTTACTTTCACAACTATTTAATTGTTTAAAATATCCAGGCTTGCAAGCCCATCCTTCCTCAGAATATATAGCATTTTTTGGAAGAATAAATGATTCACACCTATCATTAATTTTTTTAAAGCCCTGATTACAAACCCAGCTTGAATTAAATTTTCTAGAATTTACTGGTATTTTTTTGCATCCTGAATCAGTATTTATACTATTTAGTCCACAATCAATTTTAAATTTAACTCGAGTCTCGCTACACTCTAAATTTCGCTTTTGAGCCTCGTCAATATAGAGTTGTGGCATGTTTACAACTTCAAACCAGCTGCAGATATTGGCATCGCTTAAGTGAGATAGACTTGAATTAGCATACAGAGGGAGTATAAAAATATTTAAGAATGCTACAAGTAAAATGTTTTTCATAAAAAATTAAAGTTTACTTTTAGCAGCAGAAAGGCTTTGAGTAAAAAAAAATAGATCAGAGTGAAATACGAATTATAGCACTTACAATTTTATCTAAAAGTAATCTAATTAGTTTTTTCTATCTGAAACAGTACTGCAGTATTCCATATGCGCTGAATCATTCAGCATACAGCTTAGGTATCCATAATCCATCCACCACATTCCAATAGCAAAAAAGTTAATGTCTTTAGTATTTTTTTCAGAGCAATCACCAGTTACCCTTTGTCACACAACTAAACATAGCATCTGCTCCTTTGCTAAACTCTCTTTCAATGTCGGTCTGAGGATTGCAGAGCTTTACTACATCTTGTTTGGTGTAATCAGTGTCTAGATAACCCTGCCTTATTAATTCATCTAACTCTGCATTTGCAAAAATATCCATTGCTATCCATTGAAGAACCAAAAGTACGAAGAGGATAATAAATATAATTTTTAGCACTTTTTTCATACAGTATTGACCAAATAAAATATGAGGCTTGGAGTGAGGAGCACTAAAAGTATTAAGGGCGTTATAAGTTTAGCCTTGTTCTTTTTAAATACACGAATAACTAACAATATCGCTGAAATAATAATTGCAATCACCATTGGCGCTTCAACGCCGCAACCTATTACAGGAGAGCACAGATGAGGACCTCCTAGAGAACTCAAGAGCAGCCAAACTCCTATTACTGAGCTTATTCCCCAAGTAAACCAATATCTTTTGCTTATTGTTTTATTTTGTTGAATTTCCATAGTTTATCTAATTAAAACCACTCAGTAGAATTCAGCCAAACCAGTTTTTCTTTGGGCAGTATAACCATAATGATGCCTATTTCAGTTTCACGCTCTATTTGAGCCAATAGGACATCTCTAGTACCGCAAAAGTTCTTGAAGGGGTCTTTATTTTCGACTTCAGTACGACCTTTGTATAATCCGTGGATCAGGATACCCTCTATAACATCATCACCCTCCTTATATCCAAATTCCATCCACGCTGCATCCCTTTTTTCCCAGTAAGACTCAAAGTTTGCACAAAAATCAGGGTAAATGACTTTGTAGTCCTTTCCTCCTTCAAGCTCAGGATAATTCATTTTTAAACGGTAAAAGCTGTAGCGTCCTATTGCGTAATTAATGAATGAATCAATATCAGGTACTGACAATAATATATTTTCTGAAAAATTTGGTCCCAATTTCAATGTAGATATGTGCTCTAAGGTTGCATCACTTGGATAGCTTAATTTTGATACATCAGTAAAAAATGAAGGTGCTGACTTTCTTAGACTAGATGTATTCTCCTGATAATCAGAAGTAAAAAAAATAGCATAAAAACTCCAAATAAACCAAAGTATAAGTGTGCCGGGAACACCCCATAGCCAAATCAGTGAAGCCTGTCTTCTTTCTTTAAAAATGAAGGGTTTATTGCTTTGCATTAACATATCCAAGCTCCATCCACATAACAGTATTCTGTTTCAATTGTCCATCTTGCATAACAATAAAAAATTGTGTAAAGAAGATAAAGCATCACCGCTGTAAATCTAAACCAATGCTTACGCCTGAATGAAACAAAGCCATAATAAATTAGAAAACCATAGAAAAGTAAGATTGCAATAAAAAATAGAATTGGCTTAATCAAGGTGAATCCCAGAAATTACCCGCAAGACACTCCCAGACTACTGGGCACGCATTCAGCCACAAGTAAAGTGAAACAATCACAGCAACATATGGAACAAAAAATAGGATTATCAGCATAATGCCGATCTTATGATACTTAGTGAAGTAATCAAGATAAATACCGTACATAAGCATAATAATTAAGGATGTAGTCATCAATTACACTTCTATAAGGACCTACAATAATCGATTGTTTCAGAGGATCCATTTAGCATACAACTAAGGTATTCATAATCCATAAACCATCCCATAAAAACTATGAAGGCAATAGGTAGGAAAAAGAGTGTTATCAGTATGCTTCCAGTCTTACGAAGTTTAGAAGCACGAAGAAGGATAGTGCCATAAATTAGAAAGGAGAACCAGCCCAGAAAAAGCAAGATAAATCTCATTATTTATTAACTGCAGTCTTGATAATAATTTCCCATCAGAAATCGAGTTAGAGCCGAGTATATATACTTTTTATTAATATGGTTTAATCTACACCATAAATTCATCAAGAAAACATCGGGCGTTCATTTTCAAGCTCTATGATTGATATTATGAAATTAAGAAGACCATCACATTGGGAGAAACTACTTGCCCTAGTTGTTGGAGTCTCATTAGGAATACTCTTCTCTACTCCTGCCAAAGCCGACTTAGATAAAGCAATTGAATATGCTGAATCTGGTAAGACAAGAAAAGCAGAGATAGAACTCTACAATATCAGTCAAAGAGCAATGAGTGGAAATCCAAAAGCTATGTGTGAGTTTGGATCTATGTACAAAAGAGAGGGTTTTTGGGTTGTTCAAAGTGAAAAAGATGCCATAGAGTGGTGGTTAAAATCAGCAGAAATGGGATACGCACCTTGTCAATTTGCAATGGGTGCTCTTTATCTGATTGGTGAGGAAGGAGTGGAGAATGATA
>Ga0315339_1002113_pt1 | contig 15636 bp, 14 predicted proteins | sample ASW17metaG_FD_204514 | JGI IMG/M metagenome (GOLD analysis project Ga0315339, IMG submission 204514) | Ammonia-oxidizing marine archaeal communities from Pacific Ocean, United States - ASW #17 | ecosystem: Environmental > Aquatic > Marine > Oceanic | place: USA: California | collected 2016-12-05
GATGGCGAAGGCAAAAAAATGTCGAAATCGAGCGGCAATGTGGTAGCGCCGCAGCAGATCATCGACCGCTACGGCGCCGATATTCTTCGCCTTTGGGTGATGGCCTCAGATTATTCTGAAGATTTGCGCATGTCAGAGGATATTTTGCGCCATCAGACGGATGCCTATCGGCGTCTTAGAAATACGTTGCGCTTTCTGCTTGGCAATCTCGCCGAATTCGATGAGGCTGAGAAACTGGAACCCGGCGAGATGCCGGAACTGGAGCGCTGGGTGTTGCAGCGTTTATGCGAAATTGACCGTGATATTCGTGCGCGCTCTGAGACCTATGATTTCCACGGCATTTTCACGACGCTGCATAATTTTTGCGCGGTCGAGCTCTCAGCGTTCTACTTCGATGTGCGCAAGGATTCGCTTTATTGCGATGCTGCTGCTGATATGCGCCGGCGTGCTGCACGGACCGTGCTGGATCAGGTGTTCGAATGTTTAACCGCTTGGCTCGCGCCGTTTTTGAGCTTTACCGCCGATGAGGCTTGGTTATTGCGCCATCCCGGAGAGGACGACAGCGTTCATTTGCGCGATTTTCCGCTCCTTGCTGATGTCTGGCGTGATGATGCCTTGGCCGAGAAATGGGCACTGCTCCGCACATTGCGCCGGGTTGTCACTGGCGCTCTAGAGATCAAACGGGCAGACAAGACCATTGGCTCTAGCCTGCAGGCGAGCGTGACCCTCTATGCAAGCGAGGAATTCCGCCAAAGCTGCGACGGCCTTAATATGCCAGAGCTGTTCATTACCTCCGAAGCGAATTTCGCCACTGGCGACGGGCCGGAGGGCGCCTTTGCGCTGGAAGACGTGTCCGGTGTTAGCGTTGTTGTCGAGTTGGCGACGGGCGAAAAATGCGCCCGTTGCTGGCAAGTTTTGGCGGATGTGGGTACAAATAAAGCCTATTCCGATATCTGTGCGCGCTGTGCGGACGCGGTTGAAGCTTTCCCGGCGGCGGCGAAATAGCTGCGCCATGAGGCAGCGGGCAAAGAGCAAGCTGGCATGACCAACCCCGGAATACGCGGTGATATTCGTTATGGTTTGCGCTGGGGCGCTCCGCTTGCCGTCGTGGCACTGATCCTTGACCAGATCACCAAGTGGATCGCGCGCGATAATTTGTGGCATCCGAAGATTCGCGTTGAAGTGGTTAGTTTTCTTGATTTTGTCCCGGTTGAAAATCGAGGTGTCAGCTTTGGCCTATTTCAAAGCGAGGGTAGTACCGGGGTCTGGTTGATCTCAATTTTTGCCATAATTGTTGCCGCTGGGCTCAGCATTTGGATGTATAGCGTGCGCCGCCGATGGCCGGCTCTGGCGCTTGGTCTCGTTATTGGTGGAGCGATTGGCAATGTAATTGACCGTCTCCACCTCAGTTGGGTTGTCGATTTTATCGATTTCCATATATCAACCTGGCATTGGCCCGCCTTCAATATTGCCGACGCAGCAATCGTCATCGGTGTCGGAATGTTGTTGATCGATGGCTTGTTTGGGCCGGCAAAAAAGCCTAAATAGGAGATATGCATACTCTTATAGGCAAAGCCGCGAATAACACCGGGCGTTTGACGCTTATGAGCGCTTTTGTTGCGCTGTTTGCTGTGGCGAGCCTGGCCGGCTGTGGCGGTGTTGGAAAATCCCTGGGCTTCGGCAAGCAATCGCCGGATGAATTTGCCGTGGTGCGTAACGCGCCGTTGACCGTGCCGCCCGACTATACCTTGCGGCCACCACAGCCGGGCGTTCCGCGTCCGCAGGAGGAGCCGCTTCATGTTCAGGCCGAAAGCTCGGTTTTTGGCCGTGAAAGCAACCCGGGGGCGGGGCCTGAAAGTGCTGGTGAATATGCTTTCCTGCGTCAGGCCGATGCGCTTGAGGCCAATCCTGAGATCGGGCGCCAAATCAATGAAGAATTCACTATCTTCGCCCAGGAAGAGGAAGGCTTCTTCAATTCGCTGTTGTTCTGGCGTGGTGATGAGCCGCTTGGCGATGCCATCGACGCATCGGGCGAGGCGCAAAGGTTAAATGAAAATGCAGCTATGGGTTTGCCGCCGAATGAAGGCGCAGTGCCAACCATCGAGCGCCGTGATAAGGCATTTCTCGAAGGCTTATTCTAAGCAGGTGCGTGCTACCCTGCTCTTTCCTCCCCTTCTGTCACGTGCCATGATTTGCAGGGCGCTGTTTTTATTGTCCGTCCTGGCTGTTTTATGGCCTGTTGCGCGGTCGGCGCTGGCCGGACCATTTAATTCGGAATATTTCGTGCTCGATAACGGCATGGAAGTGGTTGTTTTGCCCAACCACCGTGCGCCAGTGGTTACTCATATGGTGTGGTATCGCGTCGGCTCGGCCGATGATCCGGTCGGTAAGTCAGGCACCGCGCATTTTCTTGAGCATTTAATGTTCAAGGGAACGGAAGATCTGCCGCCGGGAGAATTTTCGCGTATCGTTGCTCGGAATGGCGGCCAGGAGAATGCGTTCACCTCATGGGATTACACGGGCTATTATCAGCGCGTGGCGCGGGATCGCCTGGAAATCGTCATGGCGCTTGAGGCGTCGCGTGTGCGCGGCCTGTTGCTGACAGAAGAAATTGTCCTGCCGGAGCGTGATGTCATTTTGGAGGAGCGCAGCTCGCGCACCGACGATCAGCCTTCTTCCCTGCTCGCCGAACAGATCAGTGCCGCGCAGTTTTTACGCCATCCTTACGGTACGCCGATCATTGGTTGGCGGCATGAAATAGAGACCCTCAATAGGGAAGACGCGCTCAATTTCTATCACCGTTATTATGCGCCTGATAATGCCATTCTTGTGGTTGCCGGAGATATCACGGCTGCTGAACTGAAGCCGTTGGCGGAAAAATATTATGGCGTTATTCCGGCCGCCGGAATCGTGCCGCGTCAGCGCCCTGCGGAGCCGCCGCAGATCAGCCCGCGTCGGGTGACCCTTAGCGACGCGCGTATCGCCCAACCTTCCCTAACCCGCAGCTATCTTGCGCCAAGCAGCACGTCCGGTGCGCCCAGCGATTCCGTGGCGTTGCAGGTGGTTGCAGAAATTCTTGGCAATAAATCGACCAGTAGGCTCTATCAGGCGCTGGTCGTCGAGCAGGGGATCGCCGCTTGGGCCGGTTCGTCTTATCAGCCCATGGCGCTCGATTCATCGCGCTTCTTTATTTATGCCGAGAGCCTGCCCGGCATCGCCATTACAGATGTTGAGGTAGCCATAGATGCCGTCATCGATGAATTATTATTGAACGGCCCGAGCGAAGCGGAAGTAGAATCGGTCAAGGCGCGCCTGCAGGCGGCTGTTGTTTATGCTCTGGATAATCCACAATCCGTTGCCAGGATATTTGGCAATGCCTTGAGCGTCGGCATTACGGTTGAGCAGATTGAGAGCTGGCCGAATCGGGTGGCGGCGGTGACGCGTGAACAAATAATGGCGATCGCACGTGAAATTCTGCGCCCAGAGCGTTCAGTGACCGGCCTGTTGTTGCCGGCGGAAGAAGAGGGCTAGATGCTGTTCTGTCCAATGATTATCGTGCGCGGGCTCATCATCGGGTTTGCCGGCCTTGTTTTGCTGTCTCCAATTTCATTGGTCCGGGCCGATGCGCCGATTGCCAATGTACAGCGCGTGATATCGCCGGCTGGAATCGAAATTTGGTATGTGCAGGAGGCCAACATCCCGGTGATTTCCGTTTCGCTCGGCTTTCGCGGCGGTACCGTATTGGATCCGCCGGGTAAATCAGGCCTCGCCAATTTCGCCCTTGGGCTGCTGGATGAAGGCGCCGGCAATATGAGTTCGCTAGAATTTCAAACCGCCATTGTCAACACGGCAATCCAGCTCAGCAGCAATGCCAGCCGTGACCTTATTACCGTCAGCCTGCAAACACTGACAAAAAATCGCGATAAAGCCTTCAAGCTGCTCGGCATGGCATTGGGTGAAGCGCGCTTTGAAGCCGAGCCGGTTGAGCGTGTGCGCAAGCAGATTTTGAATATTATCGCTGATGAGGCACGCAATCCGCGCACCATAGCAGTGCGCACCTGGTTTGGTGATATTTTCGAAAACCACCCTTATGCACAGCGCGCCAACGGTACCGAAGAGACCATCCGTGCGATCGCGCGGGCAGATCTAGAAGCCTGGGCCACAGGGCGCTTTGCTCGTGATAATTTAATCGTCGGCGCGTCGGGAAATGTGGCGCCGATGGAGATTGCCCGTCTTGTCGATAGCGCGTTGGCCGGTCTGGCTGCGCACGCGTCTGTTGCGCAGGTGCCGGAGGCGTTATTTCCAGAATCTGGTGCGCTGCAGGTGGTACGTATGCCCTTGATGCAGAGCGTTGTCATCTTTGGTATGCCCGGATTATTACGTAGTGATGCTAATTTTTACGCAGCCTATGTGATGAATTATATACTTGGCGGCGGCGGCTTCACCTCGCGCCTTTATGAGGAAGTGCGAGAAAAACGCGGGCTAGCCTATTCCGTTTATAGCTATCTGGCGCCGCTACAACATGCTGGCCTCTATATGGGTGGCGTGGCGACGCGCAATGATGGTGTGGCACAAACGCTTAAGATTATTCGCACCGAGATCGCCCGGATGGCGGCAGAAGGTGTGAGCGCAGAAGAACTGGTGGCGGCTAAGCAGTATCTTACCGGCGCTTTTCCGCTTCGCCTCGATAGTGGCAGCAAGGTCGCTAGAATTCTTGTACAAATGCAGTTTGAAGCGCTCGGTATTGACTATCTCGACCGGCGCAATGGTTATATGGAGGCCGTGACCATGGCGGATGTTACTCGCGTGGCAAAGCGCTTGTTGAATCCGGAACGCCTGCGTGTTGTCGTGGTCGGCGATCCTGAGGGGCTGGAGCCAGACGGCTCCTGAGAGGCGGCAGCGCGATTATGCGATATGAGCAAGTTTCGACCAAATGTGTCAAAGCTTCCGGCGCGACGGTAGGTATAAGTCAGGAAGACTACACGCGCGCCCTGGCGGAGACGGCACCGGCTCTGGCAACTATTGCTGGCTGGTTTGAGTCTGACGCACAGGCATTCCTTCGCTACCCTGGAAAAAGCGATGATCTTGCAGCGCTTAGCCGCGTGGCCGATGGCATACACCAGCGATTCTCTAAAGTGGCAATTGTCGGTGTCGGCGGCGCATCCTTGGGCGGCCAGGCGCTGAGTGCTTTGGCGGAAGAAAGCAATGACGCGACGCCGCTAATATTTCTCGACAACCCAAATGCAACGCGCTTGCAGGCCGAGCTGATGAGCGAAAAAGAAATTGGCGTTATCGTCATTTCAAAATCGGGCGCGACGGCGGAAACCTTGGCGCAAACCATGCTTGCGCTGGGTCAGGTGAAGTCGGAACAGTTTCTCTTCATTACCGGGCCGGGCGACAATCCGCTGCGCCGCATCGCTGCCGCGCGCAATATTACCGTACTTGATCATGATCCCGATCTGGGTGGCCGGTTTTCGGTATTTTCCAACGTCGGCATATTGCCGGCAATGATCGCTGGGCTTGATGCTGGGGCGTTACGCCAGGGTGCGCTTGAGACATTGCAGGCACTGTTGGCGGCCAAAGATCCCGCTACTGCGCCGCCCGCGATAGGTGCTGCTTTGAATTTGGCAATGGCGCACCGCCTCTCTGCTACTGTCTTTATGCCCTATGATGACCGCCTACTTGGCCTAGCCCATTGGATGCGCCAACTATCAGCTGAATCGTTGGGCAAGTCAGGTCAGGGAGCGACGCCTGTAGTGGCGCGTGGCGCTGTCGATCAGCACAGCCAGCTACAACTTTATCTCGATGGCCCGGCGGATAAATTGTTCACTCTTATTCGGGTTGAAGCAGTGCCAGGCGGTGCATGTATCGATACCGATCTTGCGGCGATTGCCGGCGCTGATTATCTTGCCGGCCGCACTCTCAATGATTTGATAGCGGCGGAAGCGGTCTCAACCCGCGATGCCCTGGCTGAGGCCGGTTGCCCAGTACGTGAAATTATTGTGTCCCATCTGGATGAGGCCGCCATGGGCGCCATGATGATGCATTTCATGTTGGAAACTGTACTCGTGGCTTTGTGTCAAAACATAAATCCGTTTGATCAGCCAGCAGTAGAGCGTGGCAAGGAATTGGCGCGCCAATATTTGTTACGCGAGCCGACATGACGATTCGATTGCTGCCGGATGGCGTAATCAACCGCATCGCCGCTGGCGAAGTTGTGGAACGTCCGGCATCAGCGGTTAAAGAACTAGTTGAAAACGCCATTGATTCAGGTGCTGCAAATATTGAAGTGCATGTCAGCGAAGGTGGCCGGGCGCTGATTCAGGTGAGCGATGATGGCCACGGCATGTCGTCGGATGAATTGACCCTGGCCATTGCCCGCCATGCCACCTCCAAATTGCCTCATGATAACGATCTAAGTAATATCGCGACTCTCGGGTTTCGCGGTGAAGCATTGCCCTCGATCGCGGCCGTCAGCCGCCTCGAAATTACTAGTCGGCAAGCGAATGGCGAGAATGCCTGGATGCTCTCTGTGGAGGGCGGTGTTGCTAATGTGCCCGCCCCGGCAGCGCGCTTATCTGGCACTACGGTCAGCGTGCGTGATTTATTTTTTGCCACTCCGGCGCGCTTGAAATTCCTCAAGACCGAGCGAACTGAACTTGGCCATATCAACGATATCCTGTCGCGCCTCGCTATGGCGCGGCCCGATATCGGCTTCACCTTGTTGGATGATGGCCGCGAGGTTTTACGCGCCCCCGCCGGGACAGATTTGCTTGACAATCGCCTGGCTCGTCTTGCTTTGATTATCGGCCGTGATTTTTCCGAAAACGCTGTCGAGGTGGAAGCTGAGCGCGAAGGCGTGCACCTTACCGGCTATGCCGGCCTGCCGACCTACAACCGGGCCACGGCGCGGCAGCAATATCTTTTCGTCAATGGCCGCCCGGTGCGTGACAGGCTGCTTACTGGCGCAGTGCGCGGCGCCTATCACGATTTTCTCGGTGGTGGGCGCCATCCGGTGTTAGCGCTTTTTGTTGAGATTTCGCCGGAAGCGATCGATGTCAACGTACACCCGGCCAAGACTGAGGTGCGGTTTCGCGATGCAGGTGTGGTGCGCGGTTTGATTGTCGGCTCGCTCAAGCGCGCTCTAGCCGAGGCCGGCCACCGCGCCGCGACAACGGTATCTCATGCGGCGCTCGGTGCGGTGCGCCCTGGCGACGGCAGTTTTCAGCCGCTGCTCTCAACCCATGGCGGTGCGAATCGTGAGACCTATCCGCGAGCCCCGGCGACAGCCATATCGGATGTGGCACCCACCTATCAAGCGCCGCTCGTAACGCCAACTGGGGAAGTTGCCGAGGAAGCGCCAGAAGAAGGCGAGGGTTTCCCCCTCGGCGCCGCGCGCGGTCAGGTGCATGGCACTTATATTGTTGCTCAAACGAATGACGGCATCGTTATTGTCGATCAGCATGCCGCCCATGAAAGGCTTGTCTATGAGCAGATGAAGGCGGCGTTGACCAGCGGTGTTGTGGCCCGGCAAATGCTGCTGCTGCCCGAGATTGTCGAGCTAGAAGAAAGCGCCGTGGCTCGCCTCGCCGCGCGTCAGCAGGAGCTTGGCGAGTTGGGCCTGGTATTGGAGGGCTTCGGCCCCGGCGCTGTCATTATCCGCGAAACACCGGCTATGCTCGGTGAGGGCGATGTGCAGAATTTGGTGCGTGATCTGGCCGAGGAGCTGGCCGAGTTCGGCGAAACCGTGGCTCTCAAGGAGAAGCTATCGGAGGTATGCTCCAGCATGGCCTGCCATGGCAGCGTGCGCGCCGGGCGGCGGCTGAAAGCGGCGGAGATGAATGCGCTTTTACGCCAGATGGAGGCCACCCCCCATTCCGGCCAATGCAATCATGGCCGTCCCACCTATGTAGAACTTAAGCTCGCCGATATCGAACGGCTGTTTGGCCGCCGCTAAACCGACCCTGGATAGGTTGGAGAATGTTACGTTCGGATGCGCTCATACGAAATGCTCTATTTATTTGGATTTAAAGAAAATAATCAATTAATATCAATGTTGGAGGTGATTCTACCTGCCCGGATTATGCTCTAGCCTAGATAGCGCATGATCAGAATTTCCGCGGCACCATAACGTCGGCGCTCAATTTCCTCAAAATTCTTGGGCGCTTCTAGCACTTCCTTGGCGCTGGTTTCGGCGACGGCGATAGCACCGTCTACAAGCCAATTATTTTCGACCAATGACGCGAGTGCCGGTGCTGCTTTGCCGCCGCGATAGGGCGGATCGAGAAAGGCGTAAGCACAAGGCTCCGGTGCAAGTGGCAGGCTGGTAGCGTCGCCGTGGATAATCCGCACTTTGTCTCCAAAGTCGAGAGATTTCACATTTTGTCGCAAGGCGCCGAGGGCAGCAGAATCGCTTTCCACTGCTGTCAAATGCCTGGCGCCACGTGAAAGAGCCTCCAGGCCAAGCGCGCCGGTGCCGGAAAAAAGGTCGATCACGCGGGAACCACGAATCGGAATTGGCGAGAAGTCCCTATGGCCGAGAATATTGAATAAAGCTTCGCGCGCGCGCTCAGACGTCGGTCTGAGTGAACGCCCTTCGGGCGCGATCAAACGTCTGGTGCGACGACTACCGCCCACGATGCGCATTATTTCTCCCCAATTGTTCGCGCACCACTTTAGGCGGCACGCGCGTCACTGCTCCGCGCTTCATGGAGCCCAGCTGGAATGGCCCATATGCGGTGCGAATTAAGCGGTTTACCTGTAGGCCGAAATGCTCGAGTACGCGGCGGATCTCGCGGTTTTTGCCTTCCTTAAGACCGAGTGACAGCCAAGAATTACTGGCGGTGGACGAATCGAGCTTGGCCTCAATCGGGTCGTAGTGCACGCCTTCGACGGTGATGCCATTGGCTAAGTCTTTGAGCTCTTCCTTATCCGGTCTGCCCCAGACCCGTACCCGGTAGCGCCGGAGCCAGTCCGAGCGCTCCAGTAGGCGCGATAAGCCGCCATCATTGGTCAACAGCAGCAATCCTTCTGAAGAGAAATCAAGCCGACCGATGGAAAGCACTCGGCCTAAATCCTTGGGCAAGCTTTCGAACACTGTTGGCCGTCCTTGTGGGTCATCATGGCTGGTGATCAGGCCCGGCGGCTTGTGATAGCGCCAAAGCTCCGCCGGTTTGGCGCCGGCGATTGGCTTACCATCGACCGTAACAATACTTTTTGCGGTAACCAAAAAAGCCGGTGTTTCCAGAATTTTACCATCCACGGCAACGCGTCCGGCAGCGATCATGCGCTCTGCTTCGCGCCGCGAGCACACGCCGGCCCGGGACATATGTTTGGCAATGCGCTCACCCTCTCCCAATTCAGACATCGCTCCTCCTTATGCTCGGCACGCGGAGATAAATGAATCGAAAATTCGATTGTCGCCCGGATCGATAGCAAATTCCGGGTGCCATTGCACGCCGATGAACCAACGCCGCGTCGGATCCTCAATGCCTTCAATCACACCATCCGGTGCCAGCGCATTCACCGTCAGGCCGGATGCAACATCTGCCACTGCCTGGTGATGGGCGCTGTTGACCTGCATTTCCGCCCGTTCCGTCAGGCAGGAGAGGGCGCTATCTGGTGCAACGGTCACGCTATGGCCAGCCTCGTTGCGCGGATTGGGTTGTTCATGCTCGAGGGCGTTCGGGATGGCGTCGGGAATATGTTGTATTAGGCTCCCGCCGAGTGCCACATTCATCAGCTGCTGGCCGCCACAAATGCCCAGCACCGCCATGTCGGCGGCGTGCGCGGCGCAGGTGATGGCAAGCTCGAATTGGGTTCGCTTGTCTTTGGTGGAGACGCTGTCATGACGCTCGGGTGCGCCGAACAGCGCAGGGTCCACATCAAAATTGCCGCCGGTGACGACTAGGCCATCGATCAGGGCGAGATAGTCCGCAGCCCTTTCTGGCTCGTGTGGTAAGGCAATGGGCAGGCCACCGGCGCGGGAGACGGCTCCAAAATAATTCTCCCGCATGGCATACCAGGGGAATTTAGAATAACCGCCCGCTGGCTCATGGTCGAGTGTCAGGCCGATAACGGGACGTGTGGAAGTTGCGTTCATGGCGGGAATGTAGGGCCGAGCGCGGCCATGCGCAACGCGCGCTTGACGATTTCCGCATTTCCGCCGACTTTGCCAGTATGGATGTGGACAATAGCAGTTTTATGAAATTGGCCCTGGCCGAAGCGGCGGCGGCGGCAGCGTTGGGCGAGGTGCCTGTGGGCGCTGTGTTGGTTGATGGTGTAACGGGCGACGTATTGGCCGCAGCCGGCAACCAGGTGGAAAACGACCCGGACCCGACCGGCCATGCCGAGCTGTTGGTACTACGCGCTGCCAGCGCTAAGCGCGGCTCGCCACGCCTCACTGAATGCGATCTTTATGTTACCCTCGAGCCCTGCCCAATGTGCGCCCAGGCGATTTCGTTCGCGCGGGTAAGGCGGCTTTATTTTGGCGCCTCTGATATCAAGGGCGGTGGTGTGGAAAATGGCCCGCGAATTTTCTCGCAAAGTTCCTGCCACCACCGCCCAGAAGTTTACGGCGGTATTGAGGAAGGCGCGGCGGCTGAAATGCTGCGCCAATTTTTTGCCGCTCGACGCTAAATCTAGGGGCAGTAAACCCCTTCGGCGTTGTCGTGGAAGATGGCGCGCTGCTGCGCCTCACTACAGGCGGCTGCCGCCTCGCGGTGGGCATTGATTAGGTCGCTATAGCTAGTCCATAGCTTCTCAATCGGAAAATTGGAGCCGAAGATACACCGCTCGGCGCCAAATATGGTGATGGGCGTTGATGATCGACATGTCAGCCGTTTTTTGTCTACAGCTTTTCTAAATCATAGACCCGCCAAGCTGTGTCATGCATCAGGGCGCGGTGTTCCGGAATTGTCAATTTAGTCATAGCGCTCCGGTAGGCTGAAACCATGTTTTTATAGGTCACCCATAGCTTATCGACCGGGAAGTTTGAGCCAAACATGCAACGCTCGGCGCCGAAAAAGGCGACCATCTCAGATAGGATAGGCATTACGGATTTCGCTTCGCAGCGATGGTTGAACATGCCAAGGCCAGAAATCTTTACCACTACATTGGGCTCGGCTGCCATCAGCTTCATGCCCTTGCGCCATGCCGCCCAACCTTCTGTCGATTCGTCCGCCAGCAGGCCGCTATGTTCGAGCACGATAGTGGCATGGGAATATTCACGTGCCAGCTTGGCTGCATCCGCCATTTGGTGCGGGAAGATCATCAACTCGAAAATCAACCCGCGCTCGGCAAGCTCAGAAAATCCGCGCCGCCAGGCACCATCTAGCATGGTTTCGGAATGGATCCCGGCAGCACAATATTGCGGATTATCATGCCAATTAAGCATCTGCCGGATGCCGCGAAAATTAGCGGACTGGCAATGTTCGTCCAGGAGCTCCCCGATATTTTGGGCAGTTAAATCCGCCCAGCCGATGATGGCCATCGGCAAGTCGCTCTGATCGGCGAGCGATTGTATCCAGCGTGTTTCTCCGGCGGCATCTGCGGGCGGCCAGCCGCACTGGATGTAGACCGATCCGGTGACGCCCTCGGGCGCACTTTCGTCGCGTAATTCAGCCAATAAATAGTCGCGGTGGATAGCGTCATAGGGGCCATAAATACGTGGCGTCATCGGTGCCTGCAGCCACGGTAAATCAGCGACACGCCACAGATGATGATGCGAATCGATGATCTTGTTCATGCGCCTAACTCACCGCCCGACAGCACGCCAGCCAATATCTCGGCGGCAAAAACCGCCCGGCCAGTCGATTTGATTGACCGCGCGGTACGCCTTGGCCTGGGCTTCCGCTATATCACGCCCGAGCGCGGTAACACCAAGCACGCGCCCGCCGATGGCTGTGATATTGCCGTCTGCCATAGCGGTGCCGGCATGAAAGATGGTTGCGTCCTCGGCTTCGGCTTTCTCAAGTCCGTTGATGGTGCTACCTTTTTCATAGGCTCCGGGATATCCCTTGCTCGCCAAAACCACGCAGAGCGCGGCCTGATCATGCCATTCCAACCTAGTCTCATCCAGGCGCCCATCGCGGGTCGCCTTGAGAGCGGTAAAGAGATCAGATTTCAGGCGCGGTAGAATTGCCTGGCATTCAGGATCACCGAAGCGAACATTTACTTCGAGCAGCTTGGGTACACCGTCGGCAATCATCAGGCCGGCATAAAACACGCCCTTGAATGGCGAGCCGTCTGCCGCCATGGCACTCACCAGTGGCTGGACGATTGTTTTTAGCGTGATCTCACACATTTTCGGCGTCATCACCGGTGCGGGGGAATAGGCGCCCATGCCACCGGTATTGGGGCCCGTGTCCCCTTGGCCGACCGCCTTATGGTCCTGCGCCGTCTCGAGTGGCAAGATATGTTCGCCGTCAACAAGGGCGAGATAGCTCGCTTCTTCACCGGGCAGGAATTCTTCCACCACGACTTCGCTGCCGGCATCGCCGAATTGGCCGGCAAACATTTCGGCGGCGGCGGCGATGGCTTTGTCGCGGGTTGCAGTGATGATCACACCCTTGCCGGCAGCCAGGCCGTCGGCCTTGATCACCAAGGGCGTTGCATGGCCAGAGATGAAGTCACGCGCCGCATCCGGCGAGGTAAAGCGGCCATAGGCGGCCGTGGGCACGCCGGCGCGGTTGCAGAGGTCTTTCATGAAGCCTTTTGAGCCTTCGAGGCGGGCGGCTGCTGCGCTTGGTCCGAAAGTGGCAATCCCTGCAGCTTCCAGCCGGTCTGCGAGGCCGCCGGCGAGTGGTGCTTCCGGACCGATAATGACGAAGCCAATATTTTTTTCACTGCAAAAGTTGATAATGCCATCGAAATCCATGACATCGAGAGCAACGCATTCTGCCTGTGCCGCGATACCAGCATTTCCAGGTGCGCAATAGGTTTTCTTGACCTGATCCGAAGCAGCAAGGCTCCAGCATAAGACATGCTCGCGTCCACCCGAGCCGATAACAAGAACTATCATAAGCGCCATATGTTAGAATCGAATCCGTAGGGATCCTTGAGAGTTTCTTGTAGCACGAATTGCGTAGTAGGTGAGCATGAACGAAGGCCATGATAATAGCGATATGGGCGGCAATGTGCCGGCTTTTTCAGTCGCGGAATTATCAAACGCGCTGAAACGCTCGGTTGAAGATAATTTCGGCTATGTGCGAGTGCGCGGTGAGGTTTCGGGCTTTAAGCGCGCCGCCTCGGGGCACCTCTATTTTGCCCTGAAAGACGATAAAGCGTTACTCGATGCAGTGTGTTGGCGCGGTGTCGCCGCTAAAATCGGGATCGTGCCGGAAGATGGCCTTGAGATTATAGCTAGTGGTAAGCTTACCACCTATCCAGCGCGCTCCCGCTATCAACTGGTGGTACAGAATTTAGAGGTCGCCGGCGAGGGCGCGCTCCTGAAGCTGTTAGAAGATCGCAAAAAAAAGCTCAGCGCTGAAGGCTTGTTTGATGAAGCGCACCGCCGTGCGATACCGTATTTGCCGGAGACCATCGGCGTTGTGACGTCGCCTACCGGCTCGGTCATTCGCGATATTGTACACCGCATTGCCGAGCGCTTTCCGCGCCGTTTGCTGGTGTGGCCGGTATTGGTTCAGGGCGATAAGGCCGCCGAGCAGGTGGCTCACGCTATCCGGGGATTTAATGTACTCGAACCCGGTGGGAAGCCAGGCCGAACGGGAAATTCTGCGCCACGCCCTGATTTGATCATCGTTGCGCGCGGTGGTGGAAGCCTTGAGGATCTTTGGGCTTTCAATGAAGAGATCGTCGTGCGCGCGGCGGCGGAAAGCGATATACCTCTGATTTCCGCCATTGGCCATGAGACCGACGTCACCCTGATCGACTTGGCGGCGGATCTCAGAGCGCCGACGCCGACGGCAGCGGCGGAGATGGCAGTGCCGGTGCGGGTTGAGTTGATTGAAGGCTTGCTCGGCCAGGAGCGTCGGCTAATGTCGGCGACGCGGCGCTTGTTGCAGGATCGACGTACCCATCTGGAGGGGCTTGGACGCGGCCTGCCAGACGCAACTTCCGTGCTTGGCGCGGCGTCCCAGCGCCTCGATGATTGGGGCGAGCGCTTGGCTAATGGGGCGCGTACGTATCTCCGTACCCGGATAGACCATCTTGAAAAGCTCGGCTATCAATTGCCGCGCCCGCGTGAAACCTTAGCGGAGAAGCGGCGCGAGCTTGATCGCGCTGCCGCTGGGTTACAGCCGCGTGTACTCGAGCTACAAATCAAGCAGCAAATCCAACAGATTGGCGATGCCGGCGAGCGCTTGGCGCGTGCCATGCAGCAGCGCCTCGCCGTAGAAGAAGAGAAAAAAGAAAATCTATGGCGCCTGTTGAACGGCTTTTCCTATGAGCGCGTATTGGAGCGTGGCTTCGTCTTGGTTCGTGATGGAAAAGCGCGGCCCGTAACCTCCGCTGATGCTCTGAAGCCGGGTATGGATTTGACGCTTAAATTCTATGACGGTGAGGCGGCGGCCGTTGTAGCAGGCAAAAAGGCTGGTGGTAAAACACCCGCTCCCGACAAGGGAAGTGGAGAGCAAGGCTCGCTGTTGTGAGGCATCTTGCGCTCATAATCATATTTGCATTCACCTATCTAGTACGGTTTCCAGCGCTTGAAGCGGCAGAAATTCTTCTAGACGGTGAGATTATGCAGGGTGGCATGGTGCTTGGCAGCGCTCCGCCGGGGACGGTAATCACGCTGAGTGGGCGTGTGTTACGGCTCTCGCCCGAGGGCCATTTTGTTTTTGGCTTTGGGCGTGATGCACTTCCAGAGGCAGAGCTGATGGTGGTCCATCCTGACGGTAAAGAGGAGACGCGGACGCTCACGATTGCGGCGCGCGAATATGATATTCAGCGTATCGATGGCCTGCCGCGAAAGATGGTCACTCCGCCGGTAGAGACCTTGGCGCGTATCCGGATGGAGGGCGCCAAGGTGCGAGCTGCACGCGATATCGACAGCGCGGAAATACATTTTTCTATGCCCTTCATATGGCCGGCAGCGGGTCGAATTTCGGGCGTTTATGGCAGTCGGAGAATATTAAACGGCGAGCCGCGTCAGCCGCATTTTGGCGTTGATGTAGCGGCGCCGACGGGAACGCCGGTGCACGCGCCAGCAGCCGGCAAGGTTCGCCTGGCCGAGCTTGATCTCTATTATTCCGGCGGTACCATTATCCTCGATCACGGCCATGGTCTTAGCTCATCATTCCTTCATATGAGCCGGGTCGACGTGGTGGTCGGGCAGGAGGTTGTGCAGGGCGAGGTTATCGGTGCTATTGGCGCCACCGGTCGCGTCACCGGCGCCCATCTCGATTGGCGTATGAATTGGTTCGAGCACAGGCTCGATCCAGTATTACTTGTAGCGGCACAGGTACCGAGGCCTAAGCTGAAACCGGAGCCTGCGAACTAGCCTACTTTTCCGTCGGCCACCTATTATGCAGCCACAGCCATTGCCCCGGCCGCTCGCGGATCCAGCCTTCGAGCATGCGGTTGACCTGACCCATGGCCTCGGCCACGTCGCCGCTAGAATCATCACTGCGCTTTATTTTAAGCTCAGGATAAATTGTTACACGAAAATGGCACCCC
>Ga0315339_1002116_pt1 | contig 15617 bp, 8 predicted proteins | sample ASW17metaG_FD_204514 | JGI IMG/M metagenome (GOLD analysis project Ga0315339, IMG submission 204514) | Ammonia-oxidizing marine archaeal communities from Pacific Ocean, United States - ASW #17 | ecosystem: Environmental > Aquatic > Marine > Oceanic | place: USA: California | collected 2016-12-05
GCGTACCTGCGGCGCCTGTCATCATGGGATGAAGCAATGGCATGAACTGGCTCAAATCGCCCGCATCCGTTGATCCACCGCTATGACCGTAATCCCGATAGGACGCTTTACCGAACAACCGCGCCGCGTCGTCTCGGAACACCTCTGCTAATACCGGATCGTTACGGAGCGGTAGATTACCGGGTACGGTTTCGATTTCCACCCGGCACCCCATCGCCATAGCCGCGCCGCGTAAGGCGCGATCCACCTTGTGGGAGGCATCCAGGATGGCATCGGCCGTTTTGGCGCGCACATAGGTTTCCATCGTTACTTCCGCCGGTATGATATTCACCAGATCGCCACCCTTGGTAATGATGGGATGCACGCGTACACAATCTTCATCACGAAAGGTCTCCCGTTGAGCGTTGATCGCGCTCAGACTCAGCTGAGCCGCGTACAGGGCATTCACGCCTTTTTCGGGTGATCCGCCTGCATGTGAGGCCTTTCCGAGGAAACGGATGTTTTTTGCCACAAAGCCGTTGGAGGAGGGAGAGAGTCCCATGCTCCCGTCAGAAACATCGGGACCAGTCGTATGAATCATGATCGCCATATCTATATCGTCAAACTTGCCCAGTTGTACCAACTCCTGCTTGCCTGTAAGAAAAGTGGTCTGGCCCGATTTTATCAAACCAATTCGGTAGTTTATTTCGACATATTCTTCTGCAGGCACCGCGAAAAACACGATGTTCCCGGCCAGTTGCTCGGTGATCTCAGGTTGCGCGAGCCCCATAGCGGAACCCATGAGTCCTGCGATCTGGGCATTGTGACCACGGGCATGCGCTGCCTGCGTTTTGGGATCAGCACGGGGGTGCCCGGGCACTTGAAGCGCATCCAATTCACCCAAAAGCGCTATCGTCGGTCCGGGTTTTGCACCTCGAAGAACCGCTTTAACACCAGTAAGTGCCAGGCCTTCTTCAGAGGATAAATCCAGATCTTCCAAGGTTTCTTTCACGCGGTCGGCGGTCCGCTGTTCTTTAAAACCCAGTTCAGGGGCATCCATAATGGATTCACCGATATGGATAATCTCATCGCGCCGGGTATCAATCGTATTACATACTTGTTGTTTCAAAGCAGCGGCAAGCATAATTTTTCCTCTATACAGGCAGTTTTTCCCAGTACCACAAATGATTTTGAAACGCTGAAGATCGAATCAAGGCGATTCATCGAATTGTCGGTTCGCCGCAGCCCTCATCTCCATCATCTGTTCCGGCGCAGGCGGGTGGACTTTTAGGACGATTTCTTTTCTAATCTGAACACTGCCGGCTTCTGTCCCCCGGGCTTTGGTAACGTACTGTGCACGGGTACACGAGACGGGAACCATGCCGCCCGCTCGGGCTTTGCTATGGTATGCGGCTATGGCCGCCGCCCGTTTCAGTGCTTCCCGGTCCGGTTCCTGATCCTGTTCTGCCAGGAGCAGGACATGACTCCCGGGCATTCCGCGCACATGAAACCACCAATCACGCGTTTTTGCCACCTTGAGACTCACAAAGTCGTTATCTGCGTCCGTTTTACCGGCTACCACGTGCCAACCGCCGGGGATTTCATATTCGATGCACCGGCGAGGATCACATCTCTTTTCCCTGTTCATAATCCTACCCAAAGAAAACGAGCGCTGATATATACCTATCAGCGCTCGTTCAGTCTACACGTTCGACCTACAACTCTAACAATTAATCCTTGACAACGTTTGCAGCCTGAAGTCCTTTCGGACCCTCGACGATATCGAATGTCACTTTATCGCCATCGGAGAGGGTTTTGAAGCCTTCCCCTTGGATAGCGGAGAAATGTACGAACACATCGTCGCCGCCATCATGCTCGATGAAACCGAAGCCTTTGGAGTCGTTAAACCACTTTATAGTGCCTTCTGCCAACTGTAATCACCACCTTTACATATGTATTGTCCCTGTTGGCCCAAAACAGAATACGGCAAGAATCAATAAGTTTCGATCCTTGCCGCATAAAATTTTGTTCTACTGCACAGGAAACAGAAACTAACTTATAGCTGTTCCGACCAAAAATACTAATTCTTTAAGAAAAGTCAATTGTTTTTTCCATTTATAGTACACAACAAGGATTATTTTCAGTCTTTCCAAGCTATGGATCCCGTTTAAAACATACGGGGATGACCACCTGTCCAATTTTTGTCGTGGGCTATATTTTCGATTATTTTCTTCTCTAAATTGTGCTTTATGTCGGCACAAAACACATTATTGACATGTGATACCGCCACCTACCGCAAGTTGAACTCCTGTGATATATCTCGCATCATCGGAGGCGAGAAAGAGAGCAGCATGTGCGACATCCCAGGCATCCCCCATGTGTTTCATTGGGACCTGGGCATTGCGCTGCCGGATCATTTCCTCCACGTCGCCGCCATAACTCGATGCGACAAAGCGTTCGATCAACGGTGTGTGCATCAGTCCGGGGAGAACGGCGTTGGCGCGGATGCCTTTATCCGCATATTGGATGGCGATATTTTGTGTAAGTTGATTAACCGCTCCTTTAGAGGCGCTGTAGGAAATACACGGATACCTTCATAACGTATCGAGGCGAGGGAACATCGAGACGCCATAATATACCGGGGGCGCTCCCAATATCATATATTATGACAATGTCGATCCCCGGAGTCCCCCAATACGGGGTTTTTATATTGGAGAGACTCCCAAGGCTTGAGCTACCTGCAGTGACTTGATCTTCGGGAATACCAGTATAGTTGTGGTACAATATCCGTTGTGGGTATTTGCAGCCTGGTCGCGAAAATATGCTCTCCCCTGGTCGGACCGTTTATAGGCCAGGGTTAATAATACAAAAAGCCAGCGTTTGCGTAACGAAGAGGCAGATGCAAAGAACTGGGGCATAATTATCAAGGCGGATCTGAGACCTGAATCGTCCAGAGTTCTCTGGGTCTATATTTGTTGTGACCGCTGGTTTCTAGTTCTCTGCGCGAAAAAACTATTTCTGTTTCGGACGCCCAATCCGGTGAATCATCCAGGTTCTCGCCGAAAGTCAAAGGGGTTAGGAAGATGCCGCTTATGGAAGAAACCCAAAGATCCCCTTTCACACTGAATGCAACCCATTTCCCGGAGGGGGATATTTTTGGCTGCGAGGGTTTTAATCTGGCCGGAATTGGAAAGCTGTTGTTGACGGCCGAAGCAAAGTTCTGCCCTGGGAAGTCAACTTTCCACAAACGGTAATTATTCTCTCCTGTCCCTGAATGATACAGAAACAGGTTGTTTCCATCAATAAAACTCCAGGTCATTGTTCTAATCAGGTCTTCGTTGCTGAAACCCTGGTCCGAAATGGCGATGGAAAGTGTCTCAAATTGGGGGGAACCGAGTAACGGTAGCGCGTTGATCGGTGTGTTCAATCTGCCGGCAAGCACCTGTTTAAGCAACGAATTTGCCGGATCGGCACGCACATAAGCTATCGCCAATTGGTTTTGTTCTGCTGTATTCTGCCAAGCAGCCGCTTCGCCGCCTGTGAAGGTGATCTGACGTTTCGAACCAGCGCCTATTCCTTCTGTCGCCGTGACCCAGATGTTTTTCAGCACATTGCTGTCGGTCGCTGTATACGCAAATATCATCCCAAGAGGTTTAAACCAGGCAGGCTCTGTATCGGCTAATCCATTAAATGTCACGCGCGATATCGAACCATCGTCCCTGTCAAGAAGCCAGATATCATCATTCCCATGTAACCTGGAAACAAAAAGTACTTTTTCCCGAAGGGCTGATGGCGACCGTCCCTCGTGAGCTCCGATATTCAATTTTTTTAAAACCGGTAAAGGTTTAATACGGAAAAAGGAAGAACTCTTCCCAGCGCCTACCTTGCCCACAATACGAATACGACAGGAAGAAGAAGATAGGTGAGGAACAAGCCATGAAAATGACCCGATGTTAGGAAATCCTTGCGCCAGAGTGGTCGTATCAGATGCACATATTAATTGGAGGGTGACCAGCGAGTCGAGGACCTGGGTGGCCGGCAACCATCGAATGGTTTGCTGGGTGCCTTGGAACCACTGTTCTCCCCCCGACGGCTCCAGGATTTTAGGTAAAAATAGAAGCTCTATTCTGCTATCGAGCGGGTTCGACCGTTCCGGATCCACACAGGACACAATACAGAGGCCGATTAAAACCAGAAACAGGCGACTGGGCTTGTATGGCCATCTCATCTAATATTCACCTTCAAGTCAGAAACTGCAGACGTACCAGGAATAAAAAATATGGTATACACTTACCAGTTTAATCGATACTGCACCCGCCATAATCGGGTCTTCTGATCCCAATCCATCGCCAGTTGACCGGATCGGGAGGGTGCGGTCGTTAAGTCTATCTGATCTCTATGCCAGGACAGGATCATGGCATCAATAATATTTACTGCCCAGACTGTAACCAACAGGCCAATAAAAACATTGGTCTGCCGGCTTTTAGACTGGTATCTGTCATACAGTCCATTTAATTCAGCTTTTACATCATCTATATCATTTTGTCGGTTATAAATAGCCAGGGCATCGGCTGCGCCGAACCCGGTGTAGGCATCCCGCGCTCGTGTGTATGATCGTACGCTCAATAAAGATCCGGCAAGCAACCCCGCTTGAACAGAAATATACTTATATCCCCGGAGTCGATCTCCTCGATGTATCTGCCCCCATCCTGGGAGGATCATGGATCGTAATATGGTATTCAATCTGGCATTGCGACGAGATTTCTGGATGGTATTGTCACGTATGGTCAGATAGGTCCTGCGTATCTTGGGCGCGATCACCGCATCATCTCCGAGCGTTAGCTTCGGATTATATCGAAGAGCCGTTTGAAATTCCTGTTGGGCCAATTTACGCTTTCGCTGGGCAACAAAATTGAAGGCCAGGTATTTATGAATTTCCGACGCCAGACGAGCGGGAAGATATTTTTCTATCGGGCCGATGATAATCAGATATTCCACCGATTTTGGATACTCGGCCTCTTCATATTGAAAAATCGCATCCATCAACAAGTTTTTTGCTACGGAATCTATGATGGTCGCATTGTTTTCCGCCCATGAATCACCATAGGTGATAAAGGTTCTCGCGTCCAGTTCAAGGGCGGAAATCACAGCCGATTCCGTAGAGGTACGACGATAAAGCGACCATTCGCTCATAGCCAGATAGGTGTACGCCTTAGCGTGCACTGCTTCCTCCAGTTGTGGTGCATCAGCGGAAGTCAAAATAGATTGCAATAGCAAACTGGCTTCTGACGGCTCATTAGCCTCATACAGATTTACCGCCTCGTCAATTCGTGCGGCCAGATCCTGTCCGTATATCATGTTCGGTAAAAAAATGAACGGAATCAAAATGATATAACAAGAATGCTGCCTCAACAAGGAGCGTCTATCTGAGCGCTCTTGATGTTCTGTTGCTCTTTCCATCTCTTTAGTCTTCACTCTTTCTCTCCAGTACAACCCTTTCCTTCTGCATTCTATCCGGCTCAATATCAATCGTTTTTTCATAGGCTTCAAAATATGGATTCACTAATTTCAATATATGTGAACCGGGCCGAATGCGCAGGGGGTCGGCCTGGGGTGTCTGGCCGAGTCGTTCACCATCTATATAAATATCCGCCCACGCGCCGGGTGTGGCAATACGCAGATATCCATAACCCCGGATTGTAATATCAGTCTGTTGATCACGATCTGCATCTGTTGCACAGCGAAAGCCAAGCAATAGACTGGTGTCTGAGGGATAAAATTTACCCCGGTTAAAGGTCCTTATATTACCGTCATAATTTATCCAGGACCCACCACGGATGACCCGATATTGCTGACCGTAGGTTGGATTCTCCGCCGTGTTGCCGGGATATCTGTCGAACCAGTCGACGGACCATTCCCACACATTGCCAGCCATGTCAAAGACACCATATGGACTGACGCCTTTGGAAAATGAGCCCACTGGAGCGGTCGTTGTATAAGCATCACCGTCGCCTTTTGTATTGACCCAATCCGGGACAAAATCATCGCCCCAGGGATAAATCCGACCATCGTCACCCCGTGCTGCCTTTTCCCATTCAACTTCGGTAGGCAGCCGTTTGCCTGCCCATTGCGTAAAAGCCTGGGCATCATACCAGCTTATGCCGACGATAGGATAACGGGCTTCTCCGGATGGAAAGGTCCTGTCCGTCCAATGGGTTGGCTCAGGATGACCGGTAGCCTCGAGAAAGGATTTATAGGCCTCATTGGTTACCTCATACCGGTCGATATAAAAGGCATTCACATAGATACTCTGCATCGGCCCTTCATCCGAACTGGTACTATCACTGCCCATAAGGAACATACCTGCCGGGATGAGGACCATATCTTTCGTCATATCAGAACCGGTACGTTTCTGGTTTATATTGTGTTTTAATCCGGAGATAAAAGACGCCACGGTCGTATCTTCAATCGATTCTCTGGTGGAATCATCTGTTGCGAGGGCATACTCCGGCGCGTTTAACACGCGTAACAGATCCTCCCAGGATGGGTTGGCCCGGGTGGTCCCTTCAAGCGGATTCTCCGGCAATGATATTGATGGAGACGGCCTCTGTCGTGTTTCATTTTCGCCGCTATCATCCTGTTCCCATGCCATGGTCTCTTCCGTTTCATCCGCATCACGGCCGATTCGCCGGACGACAGGTGATGATCGCGTTGCTACTTCTTCAGCCACAAGTAAATGGGTGTTTTTAGCAACAACCTGCTCCTTGAGTAAATCGGTAACTGTAATTTCGATTGAATATCTGCCAGGCTCAGAACCCGTGACATCAATACCAGTAAATCGAGCAGCAAAGGTGGAATCGGAAGCATCTTCAATGCTGTAGAACAATTCATTATCCGTCTCGGAACTACCTATCAGCTTGCCGAACTGAGATAGTACACGCCAGATTGTGTTGGCCTGCTTTTCCTGAAAGGATACTCGGACATCCGTTTGGAATCTGGAACGACCGTCTTCCGCCAGGGTCAAATTATACAACTCATAATAGATATATACCAGTTGACTACTTGCAAAAATCCTGGTTGGATTTGGGACAATTTCATACCCATTCCGAATAAACGCACCGCGTTTGCGGATGGTGGGTGTTATCGAAGTAGCCAGCTTTATATCACTCATTAAAAGCGTACGTGCAGTATAGGGCGGAATAGACAACGATTGTCTGTAAATCCCTATTTTCCTGGTAACAGCATCCCGTACAGACACGGACAGTTCGGCTTCACCGGGTAATGTCGACATGGGGGTCTGAAAGGTAGCAATGGCTGTATTATTTTTAGCGGTTCCCAGGACGGTCGGCCTTGCAAACGGACCGAATTGCATCGCTGAACTGGATGATTCTTCCCATCCTTCATCCATCATCGTGGCCCGGACGTTCAGGGACGTTATTTCCCCTTGTCCGTCCGTTTGCGCGCCTAATTGATAGGCTGGCACGGCGAAGGCGATTTCGATATCACTCTTGTTGCCTTCACCCTGATAAGTAACAATATCATAATAAAATCCGAGTGGATCCCCACCGAAATCATGTTCATATATTTCCGGCGTATTTTTAATCATCTCTGCCGCGAGCCGTGCAGGGTGAAATTGACTTTGACGGGCAACCTGCCGGACATCGCGACTCCCAGTCATAAGCGGATAATCAAAAATACCATTGTTCAACTGATCGACAAAAAACAGCTCTATTCCAACAGTTACATACACCCAGCTTTCGACCCGATACGCCGAGAGACCAACAGTCGATGCTTCGACCGCCACTTGATATCGCTGCTGAAAATTCATTTCCCGGATGGCGTCAATACGCGCATCTCCCGTAGGAGCGTATGCATGCCGTTCGATTGCACTGGACTGAGCACTCTCTCGGATGGCATCGCCCATATCCTGTATTGTTGGTACACTGCCCGTCCGTCGTGAGCCTTGATTTGCTTGCTGTAGTTGACCGACACTCAGGGTGAACTGCTGTCGATCATCCGGGTCGCCATACCGGATATACATATCACCGCGGCGGTCCCAGGGAAAGGTATTCTCACCGAAATTCGTTCTTGAAAAGAGGACCCGTCTGTAATGTTCGGCCAGACGTTCATTGGCCGGCGTGGTTAAATCTGAATCCCGCCTTTTCCAGAATGTCCGGGTATATTCCTCCTTTTGAATAGTCGTCAGGGCTCCAAAACGCTTATTTTCTTCTTCCGTGAGCATGTAGGTGACATCCCTATATATCGTTTGTTCTTCAAACGGCAGCGAATGTATATAGGCCTCAAAGGTCTCCTGGGCTTTATCGAACTGTCCGTTCTCCAGATGAAGCGTGGCTTCCAGCATCGCCAGCGTGGGACCTATTTTTTCTTCAATATCGGGGAATTTTCGCGTCAGACGGTTTAATGTGGTCACGCCTTCTCTGTATTTACCGGTTTTGATATATCCCCGTCCCAGCCGATCCAGAGATTCCTCATGCTGAGGGTTGAATTCCAGTTGTTTGACATAGTAAGGCAGGGCTTTGTCAACATTATTCAGACCGAGTTCGTAGGTTAAACCGAGATCATGGTTCGCCAGGGGATGGTCGGGGGCCAGTTCAAGCGTTTTCTTGAGGGCATCTATGCCTTTACCGACGTACATCGGTTTAAAAAAACCGAAGGGGGCGACGTCGCCGAAGCTGAGATTCTTGTATACGATAGCCAGTTGATAATACGCATCTACAGAATCAGGGTCGCGTTTTATCGCCTCACGCAGCACTTCAATGGCGTCCATCTTTCTGTTTTTCATGCGGAGATATACCAGACCAAGGCCAATGTAAGGTTCCGATGATTTCCGATTTTGACCACGCGCTTTTCGAAAGGCTTTTTCAGCTTTTCGCAAATCATCTCTCTGTAATGCAATCATACCCTTCCAATAATGGGCTAAGGGCGTTTTTTTCTGCACGTGTAATGCCGCATCCAACTCCCGGTCTGCTGCGTCCAGGTCCCCCTGATCATAGAACGCTTTTGCTGCACGCATATGACCCTGATTATCCTCCGGTTCCTGCCCTAACATCGGATCAAGAAAGGAAAGACACAACATCGGTATTGTGAACGTCAACCGGTATAAGAATCGCAAAATATATCATCTCCCGGCTCGGGCATTTTAACGATACGTAAGAGAACACGGACAGGAATTCATCCTATGCATGAATGAAAAGCATATCGGTCTGTTGGTCAAGAGAAATACGCCTTCTTAACTCCAACATTTCGCTTGACGCCCATGGGGTTTCCGGTTTATTGAAAGACAAATCAACGAGGAGATAATGTGGCATAGAGCCGATTCATTACATCACTATATTACATCCTTAACAGGAGTCACTTGTTAACTATGTCGTCAGTAAAAGCAGGTATTGTGGGCTGTGGTACGATCAGTGGTCGTTATTTTGAGGCGGGGCAGAAGTTCCCCATATTTGATGTCGTGGCCTGTGCTGATTTATATATTGATCGGGCAGAAGAAAAAGCCAGAGAGTTCGATGTGCCTCATTTCTGTTCTGTTGAAGAATTGCTGGCTTCTCCGGAGATAGATATCATCATCAATCTCACGATTCCAGCAGCCCATGCCGAGGTTGGTCTGGCCGCCCTGGAATGCGGTAAATCGGTTTACAATGAAAAACCGCTCGCCGTGACCCGAGAAGATGGCCGCAGAATGATGGCGCTGGCAAAAGAAAAAGGGGGGTTGATCGGCGGCGCGCCGGATACGTTTATGGGCGGAGGAATCCAGACCTGCCGTAAGCTTATTGATGAAGGTTGGATCGGTGAGCCGATTGCAGCCAACGCTTTCCTCCTCGGGCACGGTCATGAAGGCTGGCACCCGGATCCGGATTTTTACTATCAACCGGGTGGGGGACCGATGTTTGATATGGGGCCATATTATCTGACCGCCCTTACCACCCTGATGGGACCGGTCAGACGAGTTACCGGCTCGACGCGCATTACCTTTCCGGAGCGTACGATTACCAGCCAACCGAAGGCGGGTGAAATCATACAGGTGAACGTGCCGACTCATGTAACTGGCATACTGGATTTTTCAAGTGGCGCTATCGCCACCATCATTACCACGTTTGATGTCTGGGCGCATGAATTACCTCGTATTGAAATTTACGGCACGCAGGGTTCCATGAGTGTCCCTGATCCCAACAGCTTCGGCGGTCCGGTGCGTATCCGGCGCGCAGGGGCGGAAGGATGGAGCGATATCCCCTTGACTCATGGTTATTCGGATCAGAGCCGAGGGGTCGGCGTCGCTGATATGGCATACGCTCTTCGATCTGGACGCCCCCATCGGGCGAATGGAGATCTTACGTTTCATGTCCTCGACATCATGCACGCCATCCATGATGCTTCAAATGAAGGGCGTCATATTGACCTGGAAAGCACCTGTCAAAAACCCGAGCCATTGCCTCTGAATCTGCCACCGTATACACTGGACGAATAGGATACGTATTGCAGGATGAGATACCCCGATCACATAAAATATCTGCCGATGCTCCTGGGGATATGTGTGGCCATGTGCGGGTGCGTGAAAACGGATAACAGCAATCCGATTCACAATAATCCTTTCATCATCTTGCCGGGTGAGGGAAAGGCCTCTGTGCTTCAACCCAACGGGGAGGAACAGTGGTTTATAGGATCTGAGCAGGAGATCATCTGGGATCGGGGGGTGGTGCCTGAAGATACGACGATTACGCTGTTGCTTTCACTGGATGGAGGTAGTAATTATCCCCATATCATTGTGAGTAATACCCCCAATGACGGAACATTCAACTGGATCGTACCGGATTTACCTTCTAAGAACAGTATCCTTCAAATTGCAGGCCCTGTTTCACGTGATGTCAGCGATACGAAATTTCTAATACTTCGTAAGCCCAACCCCAAACAAGTCACTACAGGCGGCGGCGAATGGCCTTCGTGGCGTAGCGATCGTCTGGCTTTTATGTCGGAAAGAAATGGGAATTGGGATATCTTCGTTACTACCGTCAATGGAACCTCGCCCCTTATCCAGGTTACGACCAGCACTGCTGACGACAGATATCCCAATTTCGATAATAAAGGGTTTCACCTCACTTTTACTTCAAATCGGACCGGACAGCAGGAAATATGGGCGACCACACAATTCTTTAATCGTAATACGGATAAAATTCAACTGACCAATATAGGGGGAACCCACCCGAGCTGGCGTCCTCTGCCCACATCGGCCGAGCTTGTTTTTTTATCTTTCAACTCGCCTGGAGTGTTCAATATTTCGGTCCTGAAATTTCAACTGCCTCTTACCTTGTCTACATCGATTCCCAGTCCGGGTTTGCTGGCAGATAACACGAATAAGGAACGACCGAACTGGGTTATCGAATCGTCCGGTGTGAACCGGATATATTATAAGGATTTCGGAGCACGAACCGGCCCTAATGTGGTCAAAACCCTTATCGCGAATAGCGGCTTCAATTTACCTGAATCGATCGTTGTGCTTTTCTCAAATTCACTGGTCCGCAATCCTTCAATTTCGCCAAGTGGCGGAAAAATGGCGGTGACCATCGGTCATGATATCTGGGTGATGGATCTGAAGGACGGGCAAATCGCAGGTAAACCGCTACAGGTGACTTTTGATCCCGCGACAGACGATGTCGCTGACCTGCACTCGGATATTACGATGGCGTTTCAGTCCAATAGGACTGGGCGAACTGAAATCTGGTGGTTGACTCTGCCCTAGAGATGGGCTGATTGGGTGATTGTCTGATTGGGTGGTTTGTCTTTTGTCTTTTCAATCACTCAATCACCCAATCAGACAATCACCATTTTTTCTAATCGGAGGCGTATATATTTATGTCACGAAATCCAGCTCAGTCCTTTCATGATTTGCTGCCCAGGCTTGAGAGATTACTGGATCGGGTAGAACGGATCCTTGAACCGCATGATCAGGGTAAGGCAGATGGTCCTGTCTTCGATGACACGATTGCATTCCGGTGGCATAAGAAGAACGGTTATGGAAATCTGGTTTCCATACCGCATCCTGATTTAACGGACCTGGAAGATCTCATCGGTTTGGACCGGGAAATCGAAATCATATCCCGGAATACAGAACAGTTCGTTAAATCCGCACCGGCGAATAATGTGCTGATATGGGGTGAGCGAGGGACCGGTAAGTCCTCTGTGGTGAAGGGGTTTTTAACCCGTTTCGCCCGCGAGGGTTTGCGTATGATCGAGGTTAAAAAACTCGACCTGGAAGATCTGCCTGAGATTGTAAATATGCTCTGGGATAGACCTGAACGCTTTATTCTGTTCTGTGATGATCTTTCGTTTGACGAAGATGAATCCATTTACCGTGAGCTCAAAGCTATTCTGGAAGGCGGGTTGACAGCACGGCCGGACAATGTCCTGATCTATGCCACGTCGAATCGACGGCACCTGATGCCTGAACGGCACGCGGATAATACGCCCCGGTTCAGCCCGGATGATGATGAAATACATCCTCAAGAGACGGTAGAAGAGAAAATTTCTTTGAGCGACCGCTTCGGGTTGTCTATCGGTTTTTATAGAATTAATCAGGAGACTTATTTTTGTATTGTCGATTACCTGATCGCCAAACGTGGACTTGATATTGATCCTTCACTTGCCAGGCAGGAAGCACTGAAGTGGCTGCAACATGCCAGCGGACGAAGCGGGCGAGTCGCCCGTCAATTCGTGGATGACCTGGCGGGGCGGATGAGCCTGGAGTCCTGACCCCTGCCCCCCAGGGAAAGGCATTAGGGGTCAGGGGTCAGGGGAATCATTTCAACAGCAGCATCTTTTTGGCCTGCACAAAATCACCGGCGGCGATGCGGTATACATAGATGCCGCTGGCCGTTGACCGTCCAGTCGCATTGCGCCCGTTCCATTGGATCTGGTGATAGCCCGCCTGATAGGCCACATGATCCAACAGCCGGACGACTTCCTGGCCTAACAGGTTGTATACAATCAAGGTCACCTGTGTCGGTCCGGGCAGTTCGAACCGAATGGTCGTTGCCGGATTGAACGGGTTCGGGGCATTTTGTTTTAATGCAAAGGTGGCCGGCGCATTCACCCTCAGGAGAACCGGGTCATATCTTTCTGTACCGCCGGTCAGATTCACCGCTTCTATCATGTAGTAATATTGCTGGTTGACCTGTACATCTCCATCCACAAACCGATACGTCGCGTCCACACTTGTCAACAGGTCTTCTGTGAGCTGTTCGAACTCACCATCGGCGGTCCGGCCGCGGTAGACATGGAACCCGGCATGCGCTGGATCTGTCCTGGTGATGGTCCATTCGACCACCACCAGACCGCGATCAGAAATGGCCGTAAGCGTTGCCAGTTCGACCGCCAGGGATTTGGCAGCGGCGGCAACAAATGATGTCGTATCCGACCAGGTGCCGTTAAACTCACCGTCGTTCGCACGAGAACGCCAGAAGTACGTGGTGCCATCTACAAGAACGGTACTATCGGTTCCAGCATCGACAACCTGCCAGTTGGTCGGGTTCGTGCTGGAGCCTTCAGACGTGCCGGTTATCGATGCCACAATATTGGCAAACACATTGTCTGTAGCGACCTCGAAGGCATACGTCAACGTGGCCCGGCTGGCCTCACCGGCCACCGCCGTCGCATTCCCTACCACCAGAAACGGCCTGAGAGATACCGTAGCGGGCAAAGTGCCTGCGGTTGGCTTGGTCGGGATCTGAGTCGTTGCCGGTGTCACGGACGTACTGGGATTACTATCGCTGCTCTTGTTGTTCGCATTGTCCACAGCAATGATATTGTATATCACGGCTGTTCCATTGGCAGCGGTCTGATCGAGATAGGTGATATCTGATACATTGGAGACAATCTCGGTATCGTTACGTTTGATATTGTACCCTTTGATACCGGAGGTATCGGTGGAGGCAGGCCACCGCAATCGCACGGCGCCATCGCCGCTGACCGCCGTCACCGAAGCCGGCGCCGCAGGCGCGGTGGCATCCACGGTGGCAGGCGTGGTTCTATTTAGCGTTGAACTGGTCGCCTCCGGCGGTGCCAGACTGGCGTCATGGACATTGGCCGAACTGACCTGGTAGTGATACTGCGTATCCAGCGCCAGACCGCTGATGACGACTTCATGATTTAAGGACCCGGTCTGTGATCCCACCGAAGTTGCCGTCGACAGATTCGACTGGGTGTCATAATCCACCCCACTGGTCGCCAGCACATCGGTCGTCCAGATGATCGTCATGGTGACCGCAGGCCCCGCCTGCGCAATAACGGTCTCCGTAGGGCCGGCAGTGATGTTCGGTTGGGCCGTATTGGCCGTCGCTAAAGTCCTAAACGACTTGGTTGTCGTCAAGGAGGACTGGTTACCGCTCGGGTCTGTGGAAATCGTCCGATAGTAATAATCCGTACTGGCCGTCAAGCCGGTCAGGGTCAGGCTGTGTTCCGTGGCAACGTCATTATCGATGGTTGTATTGCTCAGGTTTGCGTCATCTTCTCCGTACCGTACTTCCGTGTCAGAGCCTTCATCCGTATTCCATTGGATGATCGCCTGGACGTCCGATGGAAAGGCGTTGATGGAATTTGCATCTATTGCCGGTGGGGTCGCATCAGCACCGGCCGTGGTGGAAGAAACCGACGTACCGCTTTGGGTTGGACCGTTGCCGACCGGATCAGTGGCATCTACCGTAAACGAATACGCCGTATTTGCAGTAAGGTTTGTTAATGTGACCTGATGAGAGGTGTTCTGCTCTGTTTCAGTGGCCGACTGGTCCAGGTTAATCGGATTGGTGCCGAAGTTGACCTGGCCAATTGCCAGTTCATCGGTTTCCCACTGGACAATAAGCGTGTTGTCGGTCTGTGAAATGGCTGTCGGACCATTCAGGATAGCCGGCTGTTGGGTATCGGGCGCACTGTTGGTGGTAAAACTTCCCGAACCGCCAGGGACCACGACCGTTCCGGTGATGAGCAGTGTACCGTTCGGCTTATGAGCAATGGCCTTCCCTGCAGCAGCGCCCTCGGGGAAATCGAGAAATTGAAAATCCCGGGATTCAAGAAAGACCGCAAAGACATACCGGGTTCCCGGGACCAGACTACCCAGCGTTACAAAATGCACCCTTCGGGATCTATCAATTACAATTTCACGGGCATCATCCGCATTGAAAGCATTACCGGTGGGGACCCGGTCAAAGAGGACAACACCTGTTGATCGCATATTGGTCGCCCAGGTCAGGATCACCCTATTGTTCGATCCATATGCCAGATGCGGCCGCCTGCGGAATCTGAATTCCCGCCGGGTGCTTGTTCCTGTTTTGAACTCGCCCAGTCGGCTCGCTGTTGTCAAAGTATTCGCCGGATCCGTGATGTACATAACGTAATTATACTCTGTTTCCGCCGATAGATTGCTCAATTCAATGGTCAGATCCCTGGATTCGTCCGCTTTGTATACTACAACCGTATCCGTGGTGCCCTTTGCCCAATACTTAATGGCGACATTGACGTCCCGGTCCGCCTGGCCAGAGACGGTCGCCGTCGTGTCCGACACATCGTAAGAGTCCACCGTAGGTTGACGCGTGAAGGCCGGCGGCGACGGATCGACATTGGAGGGTGTC
>Ga0315339_1002117_pt1 | contig 15609 bp, 13 predicted proteins | sample ASW17metaG_FD_204514 | JGI IMG/M metagenome (GOLD analysis project Ga0315339, IMG submission 204514) | Ammonia-oxidizing marine archaeal communities from Pacific Ocean, United States - ASW #17 | ecosystem: Environmental > Aquatic > Marine > Oceanic | place: USA: California | collected 2016-12-05
ATCTGCTTGCCACCCTGGACAACTTCGTAGTGCAGCATGCCGCCGGGCCGCACGAAATCGCCGAGCGTCTTGTAGGGCGCGTGAACGGAATTCGGAATGATGCCGTCCCTCGCCCGTTCCCGCTCTTCCCGGAGATCGACCAGCAACGTGTCCGCGCCTCCGAGCTGCGAAATGGCATCTTTAGCCGACAATGCCCAGGAGCTGTCCTCGTCATCTGACTGGCGGGCACCGATTTGCTGATTGGCCGGGACCGCGACAGCGATCATCTTGGGATCGGCCAAGTTTAAGCCGTTCATGATTTCGACGTACGCGCCGACCGAGGATACCTGCAGGCGCGGGTTGAATGCGATCTCTTCGCCAATGGTGCTGACCGTCTCTCCCTTGTAGTCGTGCGCCGGAAATACCAGCGTCTCGCTGGGCAGCTTTAACAGCTTGTTGAAGAGAGAATCGTATTGTGCAGCCGCATCGCCATGCTGAAAGTCGGTTCGTCCGGTGCCGCGAATAAGCAGGGTGTCGCCGGTGAACACGCGATCGCCCATCAGGTAACTGTATGAATCGTTGGTATGGCCGGGGGTATACATCACACCCAGGGTAACGCCCTCCACATCGATGGAATCGCCTTCCCGGACGCGCATCGACACAACGTCGGCCGAGCTCTCATCGCCCATCACCGTAATGCACCTGGTCTTATCGCGCAGCGCGCCGAGGCCCGTGATGTGATCGGCATGGACGTGGGTATCGACCGCCTTCACCAGCCGGCAATCGAGCTCTTCGAGGACCCGAAGATACTGATCCACCCGTTCCAGGACGGGATCGATGATCACGGCTTCCGCGCCGCGGCGGCTCGCCAGAATGTAGGTGTAAGTGCTGGAAGTCGCGTCAAAAAGTTGCCGAAAAATCATGCCACTCGTCCATGTCCACTACCTCGATATGAGTCCAGTCGGTCGCTCATGATACATCAGTGACGGCCAGCAGCACGAGCCCGGCGGTAGAATTTTGAGCGCTATTTGTTCGTGTAAATTCGTGTCTTGTTCAGAAAAGAAAAATCAGAGAACATATGGTTAACGCTCAATATATTTCGGGCTATGGCAATATTCTTCGACTGATCTAGTGATCGTACCTGCCGTGTAAAACGGGGTGCACGGTGGTCGATGGTTCTATTTGAACCTCGGTAGGCATTTTCATGGATTCAGATGTTGCGGCGCTAACAACAGTATTCACTGAATTTTATTAGTGGATTACTGTTGCGTTGATGTTCCTGATCCACGTCGGCTTCTGCATGTACGAAGTGGGAGCGAGCAGACGCAGGAACCACATGCACACCCTGATGAAGAATTCCATGTTGATCCCGTTGGTCACGGTGACATGGTTCTTCTTCGGCTGGTGGATCTATTGGGCATTTGCCGGTGGGCCCGGCATCACCGGAGGGCTGGGTCATCCGGATCCCTCGGTCGCGGCGGCCTACCTGCCGTGGGGCGAAAGCATGGGGCCGCGCCTCGATGACCGCCTCAATGGCGTCTTCTGGGCGGCGTTTCTGCTCTTTGCCTGGACTGCCGCCTCAATCGTGTCGAGTGCCGTGATTGAACGCATTCGCTCCTTCGCGTTCTGGATCTTTGCCATCCTGATCGGATCCGTCACCTGGTCGATCGACGCGGCCTGGGGCTGGCACTTCAATGGCTGGATGGTCGAACTGTTGGGCTACCATGATGCCTATGCATCCGGAGTGATCCATGCGATTGCCGGCGGCACGGCTCTGGGCGTGTTGGTGGTCCTCGATCCGTGGCTCGGCAAATTCGCGCCCGATGGCACGCCGCGTGAAATACCGCCGCATAACGCTTGGCTCATGTGTATCGGTCTGTTCCTTATTTACACGGGCTTTTGGGGATTCTATGTGGCTTGCAACGTACCTGTGATTTCCGCTGAAGGGATCGGTGGCCAGATCACCGGAGCCACCCAGACGGCCACCACCATCTACCTGACGCCGACGACTCTGGGCGCGATCACGATGAATTTCCTAATGTCGCTGTCGGGCGGCATGCTGGTCGGCTACATGGTGTCCAAGGGCGACGCGTTTTGGACCTATTCCGGTGGTCTGGCCGGCATCATCACGGCGTCGGCCGGGAACGATCTCTATCACCCGATCCAGGCCATGATCATCGGCGGCATCGGAACCTACCTGATGTACAAGCTCCATTTCTGGGTCGAGAAGACGTTCAAAATCGACGACGCGGTGGGGGCCGTTGTGGTGCACGGTTACGCCGGGTCCATCGGCCTGGATCATCGCCAAGATTCTGGCGTCCCAGGATCTCCTGCGGATTCCCCGCGAGGTGGAGCTGCTCGGACTGGACTTCCACACCAATAAAGAAGCCGAGGCCGCGCGTAACGACGTGGCTCAAGCTGTCCGAGCCGAGTCTGCGGGCGCCTGACGTGCGGATATGAGCCCGAGTAGCGGATATCAGATAAAGGAGATTGAGTATGCCAACCCCAACCATCGATACCTGGGCCGTCGACCTCGCGGACGTGACGTTGATCTATCCGTGGGTCGGAACCGAAGGTCTCATGGCCGTGATCGGCATCGTGCTCTGGCCTGCCTAGCACGTCTGGCAGGTCAAACACGAGAACGAGACCAACGACCAAAAGATCCAGCGTTACGGAGACGATAAGACCATCAAGAACGCGATGGACGACCATCACTGAGTGACGTCATCGTTGACAACATCTTGGGGCACCGGGGCAACCCGGTGCCCTTTAGCTTTAGACCCACCAGATGCACAGGCTGCTGATGAGCCGTTTGAGAGGTATTGTTTCCGTTGCCCTCACCCCAACCCTCTCCCCCCAGTTACGGTTTGTGACGGGAGAGGGAGTTGAGGCGTCGTTCGTTGCGCGAGGGTCCCCTCGCCCGTCTTTGGGGGAGGGACAGGGTGGGGGGTAAAATAAGGACCTCGTTGGACAAGCCGCGCTCAATCATCTCCTTAGGCACCTTCAATGAATGTGCACACCTGCAGGGCTTTGGACGAAGAGCAGGACCGCTTCACTACAGGGCGGCGGACGTGGCCGAGTGATAATGACTGACAACAACCCAGCGCCGACGGCCGCCGAGGTCATCATCAGGGTTTCGAATTCGCGTCGTCTCCACGCATCGATCATTGCCGGATTTCTGGTGGTGACGGGGCTTGGCAGCTTCCTCCTGGGCGAGGGTTATGTCCCGGACCATGAGCTGATCGGAATGGTTTGCGGAGGCATGGCCGCTGCCGTCCTGATCGTCGCGCGCGGTGCCTGGACCGAAGGTGTGGCGATGGTGATCAGCGCGCACGGGATTTGGTATCGGGATTGGAAGCTGCCCGTCGTGCCGTGGAAACACATTGGCCGTGTTTACGCGACGGGAATTCGCCTGCGCCCGCTGCTCCGCATTGACCTCGATGATGCGGACGGTTTCTTCGCTGGATTGGATGACACGTCACGGCGAGACGTGCGGGGAAACACCTTGGTCAAATCCGACCATCTACTCGTCCCGAATGGTGCACTGGCGTTGCCGATCACGGAAGTCGCGACGGCCATCGAAACGGCCGCCGCGCGGTGATCCGCTGGTTGACTCAAGAGCCGCGTAGTATGACATCGGGCCCATGGCCCGCCGCAATCTTTCACTTCGCCCCCGCAACGTCGGCTCCGGTCGAATCCTGTTCGGCGTGCTGTTCATGTGTACGGCGTCGACGGTCTTCCCGCTGCTCAACATCTCCGTTCAGTACCTCACGGCCGAGTACTCGATCATCCAGCTGGTCTGGGCGCGGTACGTCGGTCATCTTGTCTACATCCTCGCCGTGCTCATCCCGACTCGGGGGCTGCGTTTCGTCAGGACGAGTAGACCCAGGATCCAGCTCATCCGCTCGGCCTTGCTGGTGATCGGAACCTTCCTCTATTTCTCGGCCCTGGCCTACATCCCGGTGGCGACCACGACGGCAGTCAATTTCACCGCCCCGCTGATGATTGTCGCACTGTCGATTCCGATTCTTGGCGAGCGGGTCGGGCTGCGCAGGTGGTTCGCGGTGATTTTCGGATTTATCGGCGCGGTCATCATCATCCGCCCCGGCCTGGAGGGCGCCCACTGGGCCGCATTCCTGGTGCTGGGCTGCGCCGCCTGCAATGCCTTTTATCAGATCCTGACGCGATCCCTAGCGGGTCATGACTCGGCCGAAACGAGTATCTTCTACACCGCACTGGTGCCGAGTGTGCTGGTCACGTTGTTGCTTCCCTTCGATGTGCGAATGCCGGGAAGTGGACTCGATTGGTTCCTGTTCTCCATCCTCGGGCTGATCGGCGGAATGGGGCATTACTGCGTCATCAAGGCCTATGAAAACGCGGAAGCGTCGATCATCTCGCCGTTGAGTTACGTACAGCTCATCGGAGCGACGGTGCTCGGCTATATCGTCTTCGCGGATTTCCCGGATGGCTGGACATGGCTGGGTGCAGCCATCATCGTTGCAAGCGGCATATACATCATGCGCCGTGAAACCATCCGTCGGCGCGAAGCAAGGCAGGCCAGTGATGGGAGACACTGAACAGCTCGACTATCAGCATCCGCATGCAACGGAAGCTGACGACGGCAACCTTGAGGTATCGATCGGTGGGGAGGTCCGTGAGTTTCGCAAGAAACTCGACATGACCGTGGCAGAGCTCGCCAAGGCCTCAGGCTTATCGGCTGGAATGCTGTCGAAAATCGAGAACGGCATGACGTCGCCGTCACTGGCTACCCTGCAAGCCCTCTCGCGGGCGCTGCACGTACCCGTGACATCCTTCTTCAGAAAATTTGAGGAGGAACTGGACGCGACCTATGTGCATGCCGGCCAGGGCCTGGCCATTGAGCGGCGCGGGACCCGCGCGGGGCACCAATATCAGCTGCTCGGGCACACGGTGGGCAAAAGCGTCGCCGTCGAACCTTATTTGATCACGCTGACCGAACAATCAGACGTTTTTCCCTTGTTCCAGCACGCCGGTCAGGAGTTCATCTATATGCTGGAAGGTGAGGCCAGCTACCGTCACGGCGACAAGACGTACACGCTGGAACCGGGGGATTCGCTGTTTTTTGACGCCAATGCGCCGCACGGTCCGGAAGAATTGCATGAGCTTCCAATTCGGTTCCTCTCCATCATCGTTTACTCGCGGGACATCGAATAAAATATTTCATGAGAGGAAACTTTTTTTCCTCTCATGACTTGATTCTGCGATCACCGTTTCATACTCTTTGGATATACTCTACGTGGGCTCAACATAGAGCTGATCGTGTTCAAGTGGGATCACGTTGTGATCCCACTGATGCGCATGAATCTGCTCTAGAAATTTACATCTGAGCAAATGGGCACTCATTTGCTCTAGTTTATGCGAGGTGTGCGATGTGTGGAATCGCCGGCGTCCTCTTTAAGAATTCTGATTTCAACGCCAAGCTCGGCGAGACTCTCATCGAAATGCTCGATGGCTGTCAGCACCGGGGGCCCGATTCCACGGGATTTGCGCTCTATGGCGAAGAAACGGACTCGTCCGAGTTCGTGTTGCGGTTCTACGTTGGCGAGGGTGATGAAGGTTCGCGAAATGTGGAGCGCGTGAAACGGGCCTTGGTGGAGTTCGAGGCCGAGATCCTCGATGGCGAGCGCATCGGCACGACTTACCGCACCATCGTGCGCTACGCAGGCGACGTGCAGAAATTCGCTTATGCCATGGAGCACGCGGCAAAGCTGTTTTCCATCGGCAGCACTCTCGACATCGTCAAGGATATCGGTGGCGCCCACGACGTCGACAACGTTTACGATATCCATTCCGCCAACGGCAGCCACGGCCTCGGTCATGTGCGGTTGGCGACCGAATCCGACGTGAAACCTGAAGCGGCGCATCCCTTCTGGGCTACCGGCTTTTCCGATGTGGCCATCGTGCACAATGGGCAGATCACGAATTATTTTAAAATGCGGCGCCGGCTCGAACAGCGCGATTATGAATTTCATACCGACAACGACTCCGAACTCATCGCCGTCTATCTTGCCGACAAGCTCAAAAACGGTAAGACGCTGAAGCAGGCCCTCGAGACGTCGATCGTCGACCTTGACGGCACGTTCTCGTTTTTGGTCTCGACCAAGGATGAGATGGGCTACGCAAAAGACCGTTTGGCGGCCAAGCCCATGGTTCTCTACGAGAACGACGATCTCATCGCGATCGCATCTGAAGAAGTGTCCCTTAATCGCCTGTTTCCCGGTCATGCGCTGGATACGACTGAACCGCCGCCCGGGACGTGTGCGACATGGTCACGGTAGACCTCAGTGTCCTGCCGGTTCGGGAAGCCAATGACCTGATCCGGAAAGCCGGTGCGAACGGCGAGGATGTCGATGTCCTGAACCCGGACGCCCGACACCACATCGGCGTCGGGCTTGCTGATCCGATAACCGTGCGGATCCATGGTTCGGCGGGATATTTCTGCGCCGGCCTCACCGATGGCCCGAGGTTCGAGGTCGAAAGCAATGTCGGTTGGGGATTGGCCGACAACATGTACACCGGCTCCGTGGTCGTCGGCGGAAATGCCAGCGCCATTCCGGCCGTCGCCATCCGCGGCGCCGAAGTCGTGGTCAAGGGCAACATGGGCTCGCGGGCCGGTCAGGTGATGAAGGAAGGCACGCTGCTCTGCGGCAAGAATGCCAACTTCATGGCCGGCTACATGATGTACGGCGGGCGCATCATCATATTGGGTGATTCGGGCGAGCGTGTCGGCGAAGACATGACAGGCGGCGAAATTTTCGTTGCGGGCAAAATCCAGTCGCTCGGTGCCGCAGCGATGCAAACCGACTTGAGCGGTGCCGAAGACGACGAACTCCGCGCCCTTCTCGACAAGTACGAAATGTCCTTCAAGGGGACTTTCAACAAGATCGTCAACGAAGGCGGCAATTTGCGCTACGGGACTGCGGAACCTCGGCGCCGGGCCATTCCGTTCTTCACGTTTTCAGGCAAGTCGAGCTACTGGAACGAGAAAGTCCAGGAGGACATCTACGTCAAGTCGAAGATCGGGCGTTACCGCATCCGTGGATATGGCGGCGCGCGGGCTCTGCCGCACTTGGACGACATCGCCTTCAAGAAGGACCTCAGCAACGCCGGCACCGATCCCGATGTTGTCTCCAAGGTCAATATGCACACCTTGGTCGGCGGCCGCCACGGGGCCAAGCCGCTCGACCTCTCGATGCCGGTGATGATTGCGCCGATGAGTTTCGGGGCGCTGAGCAAGTCGACCAAGCTCGCCATGGCCAAGGCCGCCGCGATGGTCGGCATCTCGGAGAACACCGGTGAAGGTGGCATGATGGATGAGCAGCGCGAGGCTGCGGATCAGCTCATCTTCCAGATGCTGTCAGGCCGTCTCGGCTGGAATATCCACGATATGCAGCGGGCGGACGGCCTCGAGATCTACATTAGCCAAGGCGCGAAGCCCGGTTTCGGTGGCCAGCTGATGGCCAAGAAGGTGACCGAGGAGATCGCCCGCATTCGCGGCATTCCAGCTGGCATCGACCTGCGCTCGCCGTCACGCCATCCCGACATTCTGGGGGCGGACGACCTCGTCATCAAAATCGAGGAGATGCGCGAGGCGACCGGGTACCATATTCCGATCAGCGTCAAGCTTGGGGCCGGACGCGTGCGGGACGACATCAAGATCGCGGTAAAGGACGGCTTCGACTTCATCGAGCTCGACGGCATGCAGGGGTCCACCGGGGCAGCCGGAAATGAGGTCCTCGACTACTGCGGCATCCCGACCATAGCGGCCATGCAAGACGCAGAGGAGGCCCTCGCCGAAATCGGTCGCCGCCAGGACGTCGACATCATTCTCATGGGTGGCATCAAGGACGGCATCGATACGGTGAAGGCGTTGGCCTTGGGAGCGGACGCCATCGGAATGGGAACGTCGGCGATCATCGCCGCTGGATGCATCGCCTGCATGCAGTGTCATGTCGGGACCTGTGTCGTCGGCATCGCCACGCAGGACCCTGAGCATGAGAAGCGCTTCAAAGTGGATGTTGAGGCACAGAACGCGGCACGGTTCTTCGAAAGTGTTCGCTGGCAGATCGCGGCGCTGACGCATGCCCTCGGCCATGATGATGTTCGCAAGCTCGGCCGCGATGACCTCGTCGCGCTGACGCCCGAGGCTGCGGCGATCACCAAACTCCTCTACGCGCCGGAATACAGAGCCGGCGAGCACCAAATCCAGGAGACCGTAAATATTCAACGCTCCGGGTCACACCTCCAATGAGTACCCAAGAGACATCGCTTAAGGCGAATATTGAGTATCCGCCGGAACTTCTCGACGACACGGAAGACACGAATTTCGTGCCGGCGCCCTGTCAGGTCGCCTGCCCGATCGGGACGGATGCCCCCTCCTACATCGCCTATATCTGGGAGGGAAAGACCGAAGAGGCGTTCGAGGCCATCACGGCGAGCAACCCGTTCAGCTCGATCTGCGGCCGGGTTTGCGACGCGCCCTGTGAACCGGCCTGCCGTCGCGCTGATTCCGATGGGCCAATTGCGATACGCAACCTCAAGCGTTTCGTCATGGACGAGCTTGGCAAGGACTATCACCTGCCGCCCGTCGAGGTCATCCAGGCTAAAACGATCGGTGTCGTGGGCTCAGGTCCGGCGGGCATGACCGCTGCTCAGGATCTGGCCGAGGCTGGCTATGAAGTGCACCTTTATGAGATGACGGATCGCCTGGGGGGCATGATGGTCTGGGGTATTCCGGCCTTCCGGCTTCCCGCGGGCATCATCCAGGAGGATATGGATCGAATCCTCAACCATTGCCCGGGCATCAAGGTTCACTACAACACCGCGTTGGGGCAGGACGTGACGCTCGACGATCTCAAGCAGCGCCACGATGCGGTGTTGCTCTGCATCGGTTCCTGGTGGGGCAAGACGATGGGTGTGCCGGGCGATGACGATCCGCGTGTCGTCGACGGTGTTTCATTCCTGCGCCGGGTCAACGGCGGTGAGCGTCCCGAGATGCCCGAGACCGTCGTCGTCGTGGGGGGTGGTGACGTCGCCATGGATGCCTGCCGCGTGGCCAAGCGTCTGCCCGGGTGCAAGGACGTCAAAGTGGTTTACCGCCGCGGTCCGGAGGAGATTCCTGCGCGCAAGGACGAACTTCACGGCGCCATCAAGGAAGACATTGAATTCATCTACAACACGCAACAAGTCGAGGTCGTCAAAAGCGGCAACGAGATCGCCTTGCGCTGCGTTATCACGCAGATGGGCGACCCGGATGAAGACGGCCGCCGCAAGGCCCTCCCGGTGGCGGCCACGGAGCATGATATCCACTGCGGCCTGGTAATCTCGGCGGTCGGTCAGAAAGCGGAGAGCGATCATCTCAATCAGAGCGGCCTCATGGATTGGGATCGCATCAAAGCCGATTTCGACTCTATGCGGACGGCCGATCCGAATGTGTTTGCGGCTGGTGACGGGGCGTTCGGCGGTTCCACCATCGTGATCGCGATGAATCACGGGCATCGGGCCGCCTACTACGTGAAGGCGTATCTCGAAGGAAACGAGACCCCGACACCCTATCGTACGCCCTACCGCACGCGTGCCGTGCCGGTTGCTCAGGACGCCAATTGGGAACTCTTCCCGCGTCAGGAGCAGGAATTCCACGGGCTCGGCAAGGTTCCGGTTGAATTTCCCGAGATCGAATCAAAATACGACACGCAAACGGCCCGCGACGAAGCGGCGCGCTGCTATCGCTGCGACGCCGAGAATGGGTCGGCGGACTACACTGTGTGGAATCGTGAGGACATCTTTGCTATGGCTCGCATGGCACCGTCCGATAACGACAATCAGCAGGCGATGCTGTTCAAACGCATGCAGAACCGCCAGAACCCGTTTCCGGAGGACCGCCCGCCGACAATTGATGACCTGGTGTTTCTCTCGGCAAACCTGTCGCGTCTGGTGATCGATCCGTACCGGGACGCCTGTGTTACGGAAACCGACGTTCTGGGCAGTTCGGTGCTCATGAAGTACCCGCTGATGGTGTCCGGATTTGACGCCGTGGCTGACGAAGTCCGCAGCGGACTGGCGGCAGGAATGGTGGAGTCGAACGCCGCCTATGTCGGCTTCCAACGTTTGCACAAGGATTTGCCGTGGCTTCAGCTGGTCGTCCCCGGAGAGAGCAAACCCGATCCGGAGGCGACGGCAGTCATATACGTGTCGGGGGAGACCTTCCGGCCCGTACCGGCTGAGCGGCTGCGCGATGGGCAGTCCCTCGGTCTGGTGGTGCGCGCATCCAATGTCGATGAGGCAGTGCCGTTTGCATTGGATCATGGCTTTGATCTGCTGGTCGTGGATTCGACCATCGGCATTGAGACGGAATGGCCCGAACTCGAAGGCGCACCCGACCTGTCCGTCGTGCGGGACGTCGTACGCAAACTGCGCCAGCTCAGGCGCGAGGGCGATGTCGAGATTGCCTATTTCGGGGGTATCCGGTCTGGAACGGATCTCGCCAAACTGCTCGGTCTGGGCAGCCATGTCGGCGTCGTGGGTGTCTCGATGGGGCTCGCGCTCGGTGGTGAGATCGTGCCCTCTGGTAATCGCCAGGCCATCGCGTTCCCGCCTGATTTGACTCAGGAAGATCTGAGCACGGGTGCGGCCAATTATCTCAAGGCATCGAACAGCGAGTGTTCGATGATGGCCCGCTGCGCCGGCAAGACCAATGTCCACAATATAGAGCCGGAAGACCTGCGTTCCATTACCATCTCGACCGCCGAGGCCACGGGTATTCTCCTCGTGGGCACGCAGTAGGTGGCACTCGTTCCCGCAACAGTTCTGTTTTAGACCCCACCTCTATTTCCCTGCCGCCGCGAACTTCATAAACTGTGGCGCATCAGGGGACAAAAAAATTAGGGAGGAATTCGATATGGCTGTCGATCTGGCAAAGGTCGCCAAGGAACGAAAAATTAAATACTTCCTCGTCAGCTTTGTCGACCTGTTCGGCAGCTTGCGGGCAAAGCTGGTACCAGCCCGCGCGATCGGCGGGATGCAAAGGGATGGCGCAGGTTTCGCAGGCTTCGCGGCTTGGCTCGACATGACGCCCGCCGACCCCGACATGTTCGGCGTGCCCGATCCCGACAGCCTCATTCAACTTCCCTGGAAGAAGGACGTCGCCTGGGTCGCCGCGGACCTGTGGATGGGCGGCAAGGAGGTCGAAGCTTCGCCGCGGATTATCCTGAAGCGGCAAATCGAAAAAGCGGCGAAGCAGGGGTATCGTCTGAAGACAGGTGTGGAGGCCGAGTACTTCCTCATCTCACAAGACGGCTCGGAAATTTCCGATCCGTTCGACACTCAGGAAAAGCCTTGCTACGACCAGCAGGCCTTGATGCGGCGCTACGACGTCGTCACTGAGATTTGCGACGCCATGAACGAGCTCGGCTGGGGTCCCTACCAGAACGATCACGAGGACGCCAACGGCCAGTTCGAAATGAACTGGGATTATGACGACTGCCTGATCACTGCGGATCGCCATGCGTTCTTCAAGTTCATGGTTAAGTCCATCGCCGAAAAACATGGCCTCCGCGCCACGTTCATGCCCAAGCCATTTTCGTCGCTGACCGGCAACGGCTGCCACTGCCATGCCTCCCTGTGGGACAAGACGGGCCGCAAGAACCTGTTTGATGACAACAAGGACGAGATGGGCCTCTCCAAACTTGCCTACAATTTCCTCGGCGGCGTGTTGAATTCCACGGGTCCGCTCTGTGCATTCTTCAATCCGACCGTGAATTCCTACAAGCGCATCAACGCGCCGGCTACATTGTCCGGGGCGAGCTGGTCGCCCAATTCGATCACCTACGGCGGTAACAACCGGACGCACATGGTGCGCATTCCAGATCCGGGCCGGTTTGAGTTCCGCCTCATGGATGGATCCGCCAATCCCTACCTGCTCCAGGCCGGCGTACTCGCGGCCGGGCTAGACGGCATGCGCAACAAGCGGGATCCCGGCAAGCGGCTGGACGTCAACATGTACAGGCACCGCCGGGAATCCGAACTGCGCCGTCTTCGAATTCAGAAGCTGCCACTCAACATGCTCGATGCCCTGCGCCTGCTCGACAAGAGCAAGGTCATTAGGGCCGAGATCGGCGATGAATCGATCGATAGCTACATCAAGTTGAGAATGCGGGATTGGTACAGCTATTCGACTCACCTCACCGACTGGGAGCGGGAGCACACCCTCGACTGCTAAACCAGTCGGCATTTAGTAAATCTAACGAGGCGGCTGGCTGTTGCTGCAGTCGGCCACTTCCATTTCTAGCTGGGTTATCCTGCCTGCCGGTGCGGGATCGCAAAACTCGCAAAGAACAGTAGTGACGCGGCCGCGACGATCGACGGTCCCGCGGGCGTATCCCATTGCAGCGACGCGGCAAGGCCGCCGGCAACCGCAATGCCTCCCAGGATGGCGCCCAATCCCGCCATTTGTTCGGGTGTCGTGGCAAATCGGCGCGCCGCCGCGGGCGGAATGATCAGCAGCGACAGGATCAATAGGACCCCCACGATCTTCATCGCCACGGCGATAACGATCGACAGCAGCAGCATGAACAGGAAACGGATTCGGGTGACGGGGAATCCATCGACTCGGGCGAGATCCTCGTGGACGGTGATGGAGAGAAGAGGGCGCCAAATCGCGGCCAGGCCGGCGAGCACGACAACGCCCCCGACCCACACCCAGAGGACGTCCGTCACCGTGACCGCCAGGATGTCGCCGAACAGATAAGTCATCAGATCGATGCGCAGCGAGTCCATGAATGCGATCGCGATCAAGCCCGCGGCGAGCGCGGCGTGGGCGAGAATCCCGAGCAGCGTATCATCGGCCAGCGATCGCTGGCGCTGCAGCGCGAACAGAGCCAGACCGACGAGTACGCAAACGACGACGACCGCAACCACAAGATTGATGGAGAGCAGGAACCCGACCGCCACGCCGAGCAGCGCGGCATGGGCGAGGGCGGCCCCGAAATAGGCCATACGGCGCCAGACGATGAAACATCCGATCGGCGCAGACACCAGAGCGGCGCCGAGGCCGGCGGCGAGCGCTCGGATGAAGAAGTCATCCATGTCCGTGCTCGACGTGATCGTGTTCGGCATCCCCGTGTTCGGCGTGCTTATGCACAGAATGCCCGTGCTCGGAATGATCGACGGCCTCTCCCGTGAGATCGTGATGGTGATCGTGTTCGTGGGTATAGACCGCGAGCGAGTCCCGAATCTCGGTTCCGAACAAGGCCAGATACTCGGGGTGCTGGGCGACCGCCTCGGGTTGACCGGCACAGCAGATGTGATGGTTCAGGCACAGCACCTGGTCCGTCGCCGCCATGACGAGATGAAGGTCGTGCGACACCAGAAGAACACCGCAGCCCTGCTCGTCCCGGATCCTGCGAATGAGCTCGTAGAACTCACCCTGCCCAATGACGTCCATGCTCGCACTCGGTTCGTCGAGGACCAGAAGGTCGGGCTCACCGAGTAGCGCGCGTGCCAGCAGGACGCGCCTCGCCTCGCCGCCCGACAGAGCTTGGAACGGGCTGTCGATAGCGTAGGCGACGCCAACGTCGTCAAGAACTTCTTCGAGCCCGCTCGCCCGCCCCTTTATGCCCAGTGACACAAATCGCCGCACCGTGAGCGGCAGAGTGCGATCGATCGTCAAGTGCTGGGGCATGTAGCCGATGCGCAGTCCATCTTTGCGCTGGACCGTGCCGGATTCCGGGCGGGACAACCCCAGGGCGATTTTGACCAACGTCGTCTTGCCGGACCCGTTCGGCCCGATCAAGGTGACGATTTCACCCGCGCGCACTGTGAGATCGACCGAATCTAGGGTCGCATGACCGTTGTGCCGCACGGTCGCGCCGCGTACCTCGATCAGAGAGCCTGGAAGAATTTCGTGTTGCATGTCGGGTCTATGCCTGCTCGTGGCATTCGCCGCAGAGCCCAGTCACTTCGATGGTCTGCTGGCTAATCCGGAACCCGAGGCCGTCCGCTTTCTCACGTATCAATTGGATGATGGCGGCGTCTTCCAATTCCGCCACCCGATTGCAATTTCCGCAGATAAGGAACTGCCCACTGTGGGCGTGTGCAGGCTCGCCGCATCCGACATAGGCATTGAGCGATTCAATCCGGTGAACGAAGCCATTTTCGAGCAGGAACTCAAGGGCCCTGTAGACCGTCGGCGGATCAGCCCGACGTCCGTCGCCGCGCAGCGCGTCCAAAAGGTCGTAGGCACCGACGGGCATATGTTGTTGCCAGACTAGCTCCAGAACCCGCCGTCTCAGGGGGGTCAGGCGCAACCCTTGTTCGCGACACACGGCATGTGCCGTATCGAGCGCATGGTGGATGCAGGCCTGATGGTTATGCCCGCGAGGCTTGAAATCGCTCAGAACGTTCTTCTTTGCCAAAAGCCTCACCGCGCGTGCCAATGAAATTTGACGTGCTGACCCGGTGCGTCATATCGTCCGACCAGATCCATAATGTTATACCATAACGAAACGAAATGGCGCGGACCAGCGCTTTTGGTTGGGCCACTGTGCCGACGTACTGCAATGAGTTTCCTTGCACTGCTGGTCCTTGTTGCCCTCCCGGCGGTAACGTCCGCTCTCGCGCAGGCCCCGAGCGTCGTGGTATCGATCAAGCCCATTCATTCCCTTATCGCGGGAGTCATGAAGGGTATCGGCACACCACACCTCTTGGTGAAGGGTTCGGCCTCTCCGCATACCTTCCCCATGCGGCCTTCGGATGCGCGTGTGCTCGAAAAGGCCAATGTTGTTTTCTGGGTTGGCGAGACGGTGGAGTCCTACTTGGTCAAGCCGCTCCAATCCATCAGTGCGAGAGCGCAAATCGTTGAATTGTTGACCGGAAAGGACATTCGCGTTCTCACGGCCCGCGAAGGCGGCGTTTGGAAGGCGGATGACGATGTCGGACATGGCCACGGCAAACATGTGGACGGTCACATCTGGCTCGATACCGGGAATGCCATCGCGATCACCCGGATTGCCGGGCATGTGCTCGCCATCCGCGATCCCGCGAATGCTCCCGATTATCGCAAAAATGCAGATGATCTCGCGGATCGACTGAAAAGGTTCGAGCGGAATCTCGATAAAGAGTTGACGCCGATAAAACAGGCGCCCTACGTCGTATTCCACGACGCCTACCAATATTTTGAACGGCAATTTGGCTTGAACGCCGTTGGCTCGATCTCAGCGCATACGGGACGCGCACCAGGTGCCCGGCGCCTGCGTGATCTACGAAAAATGGTAATCAACTCTGGTGCCGATTGCATCTTTCACGAGCCCCAGTTCGATCCCAAGCTTGTTCAGACGCTTAGCGAAGGCACAGACGCGTCGGCGGGCATTCTTGACCCAATGGGAACGCAATATCCACCTGGCGAAGACGCCTACTTTCAAATCATGAGCGATATCTCCAATGCATTGGTAATGTGTCTGGGTAAGGCTCACTAGATCAGATTCTGATCATTAGCGGTCATATTCTGCAGTAGTGAAGTAGTTTTGACATTCGGTGGGCGTGAAGGTGTTGATGCCGTTGGCGATGGCGTCCCAGATGTCGTCGACGGTGCGGGCG